>JACLAA010004128.1_pt1 | contig 13486 bp, 10 predicted proteins | sample 8027891 | NCBI WGS metagenome assembly JACLAA01 (sample SAMN15724900, study PRJNA655200) | protist metagenome | isolation source: fluorescence activated cell sorting (FACS) single amplified genomes of... | place: Spain: Blaines Bay Microbial Observatory, Mediterranean Sea | collected 2016-01-19 | reverse complement strand
AATACGTCGTCGAGGACTGGATAGTTATCAGTTTTTTCCCTAGATTTGTCCTTCTGAGATTTCAGCGTGAAGCCCTTAAAATGATACACAAAAGCGCGGGTGTGTATACCCATGCGACCTCCGAGAGAAGCAGCACGACTGTAGAGATCGTCCTCGTTTCCTATGTTTTTGCGACTCGGATCAAACAACAGGTGCGCTTCCGCGTCAAATTGAAACCTCTTCATCCGCGCGACGTTCAGCGCCATGGCATAGCCATTCATCTGCGACACTCTTCGGACGTGCTGCTTTTTGTATTTGTCAGCGTTAAGAATCCTTGCAACATGTGCGTAGTGCAAAGGATGATCCGTCCATTGTTGAATTTGGTTTCCATAAACATCTGTTATGTTGTGCAGAGGATAATTAGAACCGCGAGTCGATACTACAGGATTCACCCAGTCCCACTCTCCTGAGTTCAAAGCAGCTTCAAGGTTCAAAATTGTTCCGCTAGGTATGAGGATGTCATTGTTTGCAATCACCAGATTTTCATAACCTTGCTCTATAGCATATTTCCAGGCAAGGTTCCAAGAGTGAGTATTTCCCCTAGGGACATCGTCTGCAGTGCCCCAACGTAGCGCTTGAACACCCCATTCTTCCGCCTTGCTGTCCTGATCGTATTTATCGGATTTGTCATCAACCATAATTACGTCAAACTCGTCCTCGACAGAAGCGATGCTCAAAAGCATCATGCGGCACATCGTCCACGCATTGTGAGATGTGTGTATGGAAAGTAAAGTCGATCTCGGTTTCGAAAACGGATTCGACCTCGGCTGCCTCCAGAAGAACCCTTCCTTTGGTGCACGTAAACTGTCAACGCTGTCTATGTCACTTTCTATGTCGCTTTGTAAGTTTTCCGTCACGTGAAGAGGCACGGAAAGAAAAAGTAAGACGAGGAAACATGAGAGCAGCGCAAGACCTGTCAAAATCTTCGTTGCGGGCACAGGTAGGTAGCGTACGCGAAACATCCGCAACATGTGACTTGCTTGGAACGCTAACAAGTTTGTTCTGTGACGGGTTATTTAATACTTTCGAAAGTACGAAAGTATTTTCGAAAGTCTTCGTGCATGCGCATGCGTGCGTGGTGATCGATCTCCATTTATATATTATACTAGCTAGTACCCAGTTTCAGCAGCGCCCAAAATAATCCATATTATGCGTTTTGAAATCCATAATATGGATTTGCAAAACCCATAATATGGATGCTCTGCTGAAACCGATTTTTCGCCAATTGCCACCTTAAAATTAGAGTAGACAAGAGCTCCTCGGAATTAATTTGCGTAATTAATTTTAAACCCAAAAGCTTGAGTCATCGACTCCATAGATCGACCCCAGATATGGTGTCGGTCATCAGAGCAGCGAATCTTTATATGACAATTTTTAGACTGGCATCCAGGGTTCGTGAAACGCGCATTTTGATCAGCGAAATGCATAATATGGATTTTGAAATGCATAATATGGATTTTGACCCCTCCAAAATGTGCACAAAACGCACTTTTTGGCCTTGCCGAAATGCATATTATGGATTTGCAAAACGCGCATTTTCAGCAATTTGCGCTGCTGAAACTACCTAGTCTAAAGTCTAATAAATAGACTTTCGTATTTCTTTTAACCTTATTACTTCGGGTGCTTTATTTATTTCTAAAAAAAACTAGCTAGACTAAATTTTACTTTCGCAAGTAAATATATAGTCTCCATATATACTAGACTACTACTATATATATTTATTACTTTCGTATATATGCATCCAGCAGCCGCATCCATCCAGCAGCCAGCCAGTACGTTAGTTATTTATTTCGAAAGTGTACGTATGTAGGTGAAACTGATATTCCGACACGTATACGAAAGTAGACTATTAATACCGACCTACATATACATATATTTAAATGCAATATACGTAATATTAGAATTTCGTATTATACTTTATACTTTCGAAAGTAAAATAATCTTTACCTTCGAAAGTACTTTCGAAAGTATTTCGTAATATTCGTTACGAAAGTACTGTTTCTGAAAGCTCGAAGGTGTTCTCGAGTCGTTATAGAAAGGCTGTCATTATGTAGACTACTTTCGTGGTACGTTGAACACGGCAAGATGACTCGGCGTCGTTTTTTTGCCCGCAAATGTGCACTGAGACGTTCCACTTTCGTAAACTTTGCGTTGTTGCTGACCGCCACCCTCTGTTTTAGAGTTTTTGTTCACACGAAAACAACGAAGTCTGCATCGACCCCAGCCGTGGTCAAGAAGTCAAAGTTACGTGCTGTGTACCTGAACCACGATGGCAGGTGGGATAGAGATGATCAGGTTCATTCACAGCTGCGAATGGCGCGCATTGAAGCCGAGCGTATAGCAGCGATAAGAATAGAATCGCATCCTCGTGCGGCACTTTGTTGGGGCAGCCACACTTGTGCCTCTCACTTAGGATGTCAGCTTTCGCACATGCGTGCACTGCGGTATGCTCTTTCCATCAAAGCGCCGTACATGATAGTCACCGAAGACGACTTTTTGTGGTCGGATACCACTGATCCAAAGTATGTTGTGAACGCGTTGGCTGCTGTCACAAAAGAGTACAGAGACTGGGACGTTATTGGACTCGCGTTTACCACAAAGAAATACAAGCTACCAAAACACCAGCTCTCTGTGCACACTTCATCATCAGCAAAAGCAGCTGTTGTTCAGATAAGCGAAGCAGAAGGATCTGGATCTTATCTCATCAGAGGTTCATACATTATGAAGCTGTATGATGTCATAAAAAACTGCGATGTTCTTAGTACGCCCAAGGTCACGATAGATACTTGCTGGAAAGAACTACAAGTGGCGGGAAATTGGTATTCGTTTGTCCCCCCACTAGGCTTTAGGAGTGGTACAAATGATGTGATATGCCCAGCTGCATCCCTTCCCTGACAGCTGACACGCAATTCGTACCTTCTATGAAGATAGTGCAGTTCAAGTTATTCTTTGAGGAACGAGGTTGCTCCAATGTCCTCTTCATCACCTTAAGTTTGGCCTCACCAAAGACATTTTGGTAAAGGTCCCTGTATGTCCCCGGAGGCGAGCATCTATCACTTGACTTGGAAGAGAACAACCCCCGGGATACGAAGCCCTGCTGACTAGCCGAAACTCGACCAGCTCTCCTTCCTTCTCCCGAAGCGTGACGATCATCTGCTCGCGGATCCTCAAGGTCTTGATCGCGGCGCTCATCGTCTTGTTCACCCACAGATGTCTGAGCTCGCGCTTTGGCGGTGCTGAGCGCTTGTGCACTCGGCTCCGCGTGTTCCCTGCGGGTCTGTCGTCTATCACGACATACACAGACGCACTACCCCCTGCGCATTTCCATTACGACTTCAGAAACAGCTTCGCCAAATCATTGCCACAATAGTCCGGCGATGCGAAAATCCAATCGTCGCGCAAGCTGAGGCGGGGGAAGGTGTGGTTGTTCGAAGGATGGAATCCCCATAGTCTGGGTCACCGGATGCAATTCACGTTGGGCGAGAGATGGTGAGAATCGAGGAGGGAGAAATCCTGTCTGGACATTTTCGTCGATTCATTCGACGTCTAGACAAATCGCGCGTCGGGATTTCAGGAACGCATTGTGCGAGGCGTGCGCCTGACTGTAAACCTTAGTTGGGAGAACAGGCACAGCAATAGGGATAAAAATATTCAGGTATTATGAGAAACCTCTTTAGAGAATTCCTGAGATCGATCGAGATTACAAGTTTTAAAGCTCACCAGATTACCCCAAAGATTATTTAGTTCAACACGGCCTCATTTCCGGTGCATCTATCTGGGGTGCGGAATTGTAATACTTTCTCGAAAGTATCCTATACTACCGGTGGGCTCAAAGTAGCAGGCTGTTGGAGCACCGATGTAGCGTGGCGCTCTTCTCCCTTTACGTGCGGAGCTGGTGGTGCTAGCTCGCGCGAGTGGACCTTCGGATGGCGTAGTCGCGACTGGCATGATCGTGCAAAATCCTCTATCAAGAGAGGCGGCTGTTGGGCGCACTGCATCACATCCAGTCGTGAGACGTTGCGGTCCTTGGGCAGGATCCGTCACGGGGTGGTAGTAGTCAAGGGGGGACGACGCGGCGGTGATGTTGCCGCGAGGGTCAGGCAAAGGGGGCATCCATGTTGTTGTGGCCCGGCGAAATTTCAGGGAAGCTTGTCCCGTTGGGGCCCCACCCGTGGGTGGGGGATCGAAGCTCAAGGGCAAACGTGCCGACAAGACGACTGCGCGGGTCGTTTTTTGAGGGTACGAGCAACCAAAATTCATGTGAGGGTGATCATTCTTCCCGAAACTTTATGTATGCATCCAAGGGGACGACGCGTCATGAGAGCAGCGTATGCCCCCGCATGACGACATTTTCTGGCATGATCACACTTACAAAAATGTTCATGGCATATATCTGCGTACGACAGCGTCGACAAAGTATGGCACTATCTGTCAAGAATCTGACGCATGCCCTCGCTTGCGCCGGCACGTCGCCAGCCACACATGGCACTCGTCCACATCCACGAGACGCGCGCGTTCCACCCCGTCAATGCCGTGGGGCGCCGGAGGCGCGTAGTAGAGCAATCGCGCTACCTCGTCCGCCTTCTCACTTTTACGCCCCAGCACCTTCCTGCTCTGCCGAGGAACTTCCAGCCACGGGAGATCTCTTAGGTTCTCTGCGAACCCAGCGGGAAGCTCGGTCAGCACAACGCGCGCCGGACGCGTTCACACGCCATGCGTACCTCAAACCTTCAGCTCGGAACCAGATGATGACCTTCTTAAGACTGATGTCGGGGAACTCTTCTGTCGTCCTCCTCAGCACCTCCTGCTCGTTGCCGTCCAGGTAGAACTTCTTCCCCTGCTGGGCCCCTCGCTTGCGATTCTTGAGCGGCGCGGGGTCATTGACCCTGTCTCGCAGGCGCTTTCTCCATCGCTGCACAAGCTTCGTTGCATGGACTTCTCCGTAACTTGCGACCGAGGCTGTTCGCAACGTCCCTCACTCCACGGTCGATCTTCCCCATGATGTCCAACCTCAGCTAATCGGCTTTACAACTCTTCCCCCGCGTAGGGCCGCTCCTCGTCTGCCACATCTCCCCGCTCAAACTCGGAGAGCGACTGCGAGAGGTTCCTCTTAGCAACACGAGCGCGAGCGCGCGCGCGACGGAGACGCAGATGCATCGACCGGGCGCGCCGGCATGTGCGCGGTGCAAGGGTCTCAACATTCAAGAGTTCCGAGCGTCACCGCGATCAGCAGCGAGCGGATCTCAGGGAGAAAGTTTGAAATTTACTCGCGAAATCCGCTCAAATGTATAGAGAAAAAATCAGAACATCAGTTTTGCAATTTCTTGGAGTGATACTTCAAAAGTATTTCGCGGTCAGTCACTTCTGTAGTTCGCAGGAATTCATCCCACGAAATGCATTCACTTGACTTCGTTGATAGCCCGTATTTTTCCAGAACTTCGTGAGGTTTTCATATTTGCTAGCCTCCAAGGCCGGTTCGATCCAGTGTGCAACTGTGACAACTTTATGTTGATTGCGGACCGGGTACGATGTCCCATTCTTGCAGCTGTTTGGCTCACTGCCAACAAACGTATGTTTCATGCGGCAAACAACAGACAATTCTAAAGCAGCATTGAAGCTACCCCTTGATTCGGCAATCTCCGAGCCGCATAACATTAAATGTAAGTCTGAGACTAAATCCTGCCCGATTCGCAATTCAACATGATTATCAATTGAGGATACCTTTCGAAAAAATTCGCAAGTGGGATTGCTGAGGTCTTCACAGAAGACCATTATTCTCCAGTCTACTCCACGACGTGAGCGAACATTGTCGATAACTGAAAGATAGTATGATGTTGGAAACAAGCCATAGTTATGGTTCACCTTGTTGGGAACATACGTTTCGGTAAGCATGTCGAAGTCACCAGAAGTGACGTCGCCAGAGCGAATATGAAGCGCAGTGTACTCATTTGTTTGGCAGCGTTTTCCGAAGGAATGAGTTGAATTAATAGCAAAATAACGCCTCATCAGGAGATGAAGATGACACGTAGAGTTTGTCTTGTGTCTAAACCAGAATTCCCCATCGCGTGACATACAGAGGCCTGATCTAGAGTGAGAGTCAGAATCATTTAGTTGAAGCATACGAGTGTCTCGTTTCACAGCAGAATAGATGCGGTGGGAGGTGCTCCAACCTGGCAGGACATCTCCAGGAAGAGAGACGTGGCAGCGTTCAGTTTCGGCAACTCCAATCATGTGACTAAGTGCGGTAAGGCGATTACCAAGTCGCCCGTAAAAGCTCGACATATGTATTGTGATGTTGTCTGGAACTGATCCATCCTCGGATTCTCGAAAGAGGGAACACCGATCTTCGCTGCGATAGTCTTGGCGTTGTGCCTCAAACACGGATTCGACTGTTGCTGATGTCGGATATGTAGATAAGAACATAACGTCTAAGACCAGAATGACAATAAACAATATCAGGCTCAAAATGTATTGCGATCTATTTTCAGACGTATAAACTCCCAAGGTCAGCGTCTCGCGCAAAGGGCTTGATCTTCTCAGCATTTCGTCGCCCAAGAATACTTCTACCGTGAAGTATCGGTTTGCTCGAGGGCGTTGAAAATAAAGGATTGCGCTTGAAACGACATCTATTGAGACCTAGCTAGGGAAAAACGTTGCGATCAGTAAACTACTTTGCCTTCGACGGTACGTACCTTCGGAGGTAAAACATTTTGATTCAACCATCGGCTACCAGCACACGCAGGCGACCAGGCGACCATGTGGAGGCACAGAGTGAATGTGGACTGAACCAAAGATAGAATATCCCCTCGGACACACGAAGACTGAACTGGAAAAGGTGTGTAGACTAGCTAGACTTACATTTCGGAAGGTACGAAGGTACCTTCGAAGGTACCTTCGTACCTTCGAAGGTACGAAGGTACCTTCGTACCTTCGAAGGTATTATTTATTATGATACTTTCGTATTATTTTCGGGATTTATTAGAGTGTGGTGAGCGGACTGTTGTTGTAGGCGAAACTGATATTCCGACATATATGAATATATATGAAAGGTAAGCGTACGTAAGAAGAGGATGTGAACCGAAGCTAGCGTCGATAGTCCCGTGTCTCCCCTTTTGCGCAACATTGAATGTTTGTGCTAGAAGGTGCAAACCAACGGACACTCGTCAACTTGTTCGTATCCGGCGAAGGATACGATCGCGAGGCCACCCACTGTGTATATGAAACGAACATCTCCGTCTCCTCAGATCCATGACGACGCGCACAAGCGGACTGCGTTCTGCTGGTTCGTCTACACCTCATTTTACGTTTTGCGCAAACTCTTTGCCGTTACAAAGATATCCATATCTCGTTCCACAGATGTCGGCGTTGGATTCATGGCGTCCATCGACACTGCTTTTTTAGTGACATATGCGCTGGGCCAGTTGGTATATTCGACGTTGAGATCCGATAAACAAGTTTTGAAGCAACTGTTCTTCAGCTTGTTTGTTTCAGCAGTGTGCACCGTTGCGATGCCGCCCTCTTTCAACTATCCTTACCTGGCCTTGCTCACCCAACTCGTACATGGACTTGCTCAGTCCATCTCGCACCCGTTGATCATGGCTCATCTCTCCAGTGTTTTGCTGAACCATCCTCGAAGGGCAACTTTACTGGGTCTGTGGTCTTCTTCTCAGTGTGCAGGAAGTGTTCTCTCCAGCGTTGTTGGAGCTGCGATTGTGAGCAGTTTTAGGTGGCAACATGCTTATTTCATTCTCGGTGGAGCAATTCTTTGCTTTTCTCTCCTCATTCCACAGGCAGAGCGTCATTCTTTGCAGACGCGCAGTTTGTCAGATCATGGGACACAGAAGAAGTTCCGCACTTTTGGCTTCATTGCCCTTCCTGGTGTTCTCTATTCTGCTCTAGCCTTTTTCTTTGTCAAATTCCTCAGATATGGCTTTCTCCTTTGGCTCCCTTTCATTAATTTCTCGTTTCTTGGTTTTAATGAGTATCAAAGTGTACTGTGTGCCACCGGTTTCGACTTCGGTGGTGTTGCGGGCAGCATCGCCTTGGGCGTATTAACTGATGGCTACTTCAAAGGGGAACGCTGTATGTCCACCATGTTATTTTTAGCTGTTGGAGCAGCGTGCATATCCTGCTATTCCTTCTCGATGCCTTTGTGGGCTCGATATGCCCTCACTTTCGTAATTGGCATGACCATCGATGGTTCTGAATCAGCCCTCGGCACGTTCATGGTGCACGACCTAGTACCAAGTCACTTGAAGCAGCACTCAACACTGGTTGTTGGGGCCCTCACTTCTTTCATTAATGGTTTTGGCGCATTGGGAGCTTGTTTCACTGGGTCAGTCGTCACGTGGATAGCCGCTTCAGGTGGAATGCGGGTGGTCGTATCCGCGTTATCTGTCGTTGCGATCGTCGCTGCTCTCCTGATGTTCCCATTAGCGAGGGTCACTGCCAAGGATGAGAGCAGAACGATTGGCTCCAAGAAAAGTAAGTTTATCAGGGTTCTGGCTGTGCTTTTCTGTCTTTCGGCTTCAGCTGTTTGCTTCTGGAGCGAAATAGATGTGAAATCAAGGGACTATCAGTACGGATACCTTCATGAGCAAATCAAGAGTTCAAACGCACAGAGTACAACGTCGAGGAATAGTGGCACCATACCGTACAGAAATGGTCGTGAGAGCAGCAAAGACCCAAACGTGCAGGAAAGTTTGACACTTGGGCGAGCTTATCTGGATGCGAATTTTCCGACCGATTGTCACCCAAAAATGCCGTCCCTGAGCATTTCTCATTGCACAGCCTATGTGCCACCTCGGACCGCGGCGCACAGCTTCGACCGTAGTGCAAACACCCACTTCTCTACTACAACTGGAACATTTTATATTGACATTGATAACACAGTCAGTGATTCGATTCCTAGGTTGAGGCGGTGCGAGTCCGGTTCTGCGTGGCCTTGCAGCGAACTCGCCAGAGAATTCTGGCAAAACTCTATCGATGACGAGCCAATCCTTCACGCGAGTCAAGCCGTTCGCTTTCTTCGAGAAGCGGGCTTTACTATAAACTTTTTGACGGCAAGAACATCATATCCTGACGCATACAACGTGACTTCTCGTTGGCTGCATCTTCACAGTTTGTTTTTCGATAATCTTTTCATTGTTTCCAGTCCAGCTGAGAAAATCAAGTTTTTGGACGAATGTCTTCAGAGCACTCCTACGTGTATCTTTGTCGATGATCTGATGCGTAAGCAGGAGAAAGAGGTACAAGTACTGTACAGCAAGGAATACTACAAAATCCGAACCGAACTTCCACGTTTAACAGTCGAATTGTTCCATCCGTTCTTCAATAGTTGGAGGCACATAGCGATGAAGCACATTCCGAACCATGTTTTGTCTCACGCACCTGCTTGGAAACCTCAAGTTCGCTTGTCTTCACTAGATTTTGCGCACAAGCAGGAACCCTCTCACCACCTTAAGATGATCGGTGCGAACGTCAGCTGCTCGAGTGATAAACCAGAGCTGTACTACTCAACAAAGCATAATATGGAGCCGAGAGTCTATCGTGGGAAAGAATTCAGCTCGCACTACAACCTTACAGTTGAAGAAGATTTCAAGCTAAGTGACTTGGAATCGCTTAGTGCACACCAGAGGCTAAATATCATTCCCGGGTTTGCTCAGAGGACAGGAAGCAAAAAGCAGTTTTGCCAACAGACGGCCAAGTTTCACAGCGAACACGTACTTTTATGCTTTCTGCTGCCTGAACAAGCCCTTGACCTTCAAGCAGCGACTATCGCCCACCCACGAAAAGCTTGGATTTACAAGCCTGACAAGACCTCCGGAGCAGGTTTTGGAATCTCGATACACACTGACTTAACCGGTATCAACTTGAAAAGCTCGGCGATAGTCCAAGAGTACATACAGACGCCTTTCTTGTTGAAGGGAAAAAAAATGGACATGAGGCTATACCCGATTGTGACATCTCATAGTCCACTTCGAACATTTCTCAGCCTGGGTGATTCTGGTGGCTATGCTCGAACCGCAAAACACGCATACTCACCTGATCTGAAAAATCGTGCAGCTCATGTCACGAACACTAAGGAAGGAAAAGGCAACTCTCACCGACTCACCATGTCGGAGCTATATGATGCTGTCGATGTAAGGGGTTTGAATTCAACCTTGTTCAAAGAACGTCTTCGATCAACAATCAGTGATCTTTTCCCACATCTTTTCCATGGCCTGAAGTGTTCAAGTGGTGTACATAGGCATCGGTGTGGAGCAGCTCATCAAGTCGTTGGTGTAGATCTTGTCCTCGATGAACACGCCTTCCCTTACGTTGTTGAAGTGAATCCGGACCCTGGCTGGAGATACAGAAATGACGCTATCTGGTGTCATGATGCAGAAAGGGTGAAACAGGAACTTTCTCTTGTTGGATTGATTCCCGACACTCAGCTCTACGACTGTGTCATGCCAGATATGTTATTACGATTGAGTTCAGAAGTCAATCCTGTAACAGAGCATGTCCTTCGGATGCTCTATGAGTATGTTCACAGAGACGGAACCGAACTTGTATTTCCCAACCGGCACCATCGATCAACTGTTGCACTAGAAGACAACAAACAATCCCTGGATGATTTCGACATGTTTATTGCACACAAAGACATTTTAGATGAACTGATAACGAAATGTGCGAGGTAGTGCGAGCCACTTGGTGCAAGTTAACTGAAAACCACACTGTTGGGGTAGTTAAGTAGTGTGTGCGATGACATGGACTCCGCACATACGTGATCTGGCAAATCAAGACCTAATATATGTTCGCAGATCTAGCCCGGCTAGAATCGTAAAATTCCTATAGCAGGGCATATATAAGGAGGTGACAATGTTTGCAGTTCTTTCACGTATTGAAGCTTCTCACAAATCTTCGTGACAACGAGCAAATGGCGGCGACACGTTTGAGTACCTACCACCAGCAGTACCTCACTCTCCTATCGGCGACTAGCTAGCTCCGCCCCGCAGTAGTACTTCTCAATAATACACAACTTTGCACGCTGTCCTCTATACTGCATTTCGTGGAATCGCACCAAACCCCATTGAATTCCGGAGGTGATTCACTTGAGTTTCTCCACTCCAGAAATACTTTTCCAATGCTCCTTTTGCAAGAATAGGCTGGGTTGCCTTCAAAGTGTACGCTGTTTTGTTCTTTAGTAGATATTGGACCTCAGCGATGGCTATCTCCTTCGAGCTGTCTGTGTAATAAATAAATGCCGCTTCGTTGAATATATCAAATACGTCACGACTTCCATAGTATATTGGAACCGTTCCACCGACAAAAGCCAATAGCACCTTTTCAGTGACATATCCTGGTGTGTCAGTGTTTTCCATCACCAAACCAAACTTAAATTTGGAATATGCCTCCGCAGTCGTCTCGTCGTGCCACACCCCCTCGACTGGAAAATGCTCGTAGTTTGTTGTGAAGGCCCCATGACATCTCCCACCCGCACTAACCACTCCGAGTAAGGAAAATAGATCAAAGGCGGTTTCTCTGTGAGGAAGACACCTACTTGAAACGTACAAAAGAAATTTTTCTCCTGAGCTCTGTTGTCTGTTTCGCAGTGCTGGTAGAGCTCCAGGGAGCTCGAGTGCTGCGTAACTAACGTAATGAAAATTTGACCGCCACATTGATTGAACATCTTTTGAAAGAGGACCGAGGTAGTACGATCTTCTTCTAGTCTTGTGTGAGAAGGGCTCGCCGTTAACATACACAACTTTTCCTGGAAACGTGTGATCGGCTGAACAACCAGCGTGCATGCCAACTAAGAGAACATCACTCGAACGAGGCCGCGGACCCTTTGAGAGCGGGGTCAAATGAAACTCCGGCAATATTTTATTGGCCAGTTTACTGAGATCATAACCACATGTATAAACGCTTGGCTCTCTTCGGTCGGAGCGAACGTGAAGGGGCGTAAAGCGACAAATTTGGGCCGCAGCTGCAAGTAAAATTAAACCCCGAAAAACCGAAGTGCGCTTAAACTTAAACATGAGTCTAAAACTGACACTGTGCACACGTCTTGCGGAAGCTCATATTACAGGGAGCGGATTGTGAACATCAGCACGCGTTGAGACGAAGTCGGCGTCACGCCGCGTCCCCTTCTCAACTTACTTTGAGATTCGTCGTTTGCCCCCGCGAGGTAGACTAGCTAGTCTACTTAATTATTATTTCCAAAATACTTTCGGCAAATATCTTACTTTTGCGAGGAAACCTGTAAGGTTATGGGGTATGATCGGTTGAGTCTCCCCCTCCTCTCTTCAAAATCTGCTGGAAAGGGGGGAAGAAAGAGTTCCGACCAACCAGAAGTGGGAACGCCTCGTCGCAGCGCCCATCGGCGCCAGCGATTGGTCCGAGGCCCACAGAATAAGGAATCGGGCCCTGATTGGTCCAAACAAAGATTCTATCACGGGAGAGCGAGCTAGTTCTAGCCAATAGCAAAGTTGGGTTTTGGAGTGGTTCGGTCAAGAGCTACTCCATCTTGCCACTCTTGCGAGCACAGAAGAAGAAGTTTCGCTCCTGCTCACCTCGGAAAACGACGGCTCTGCCCGATCTCGATTTCAACTTTCGAAAGTACTTTCGAAAGTATTAGTCTAGTCTAGTCTAAATACTTTGCACACCATGGAAAATCAAGTGGGTAATCAAAGCCCGCAGAAAGTCTTGCTATTCGTGCTTCTTTTCATCTGTGCGAGCGGTGTCAACGCGCAACAGGTCTCTGCTGGAAGCGGTCACACGTGCGCGCTGCTTGCTGACGGCAATATTTGGGGTTGGGGCAATAATGCTGTAGGGCAACTTGGGATTGGCACATCATTTGGAACGCATAGTTCTTCAGAGACCCCACTTGGGCCTGTAGATCTTGGCGCAGGTCGCACGGCGAAGCATGTCTCAGCTGGAAGCAGAACTTTAAGCAGTCACACGTGCACGGTGCTGGACGATGACTCCCTCAAGTGCTGGGGATTCAACTATGAGGGGCAGCTTGGAGTTGGAGACTCGACAGACAGATCAGTCCCAACTGCAGTCGACCTCGGGGCAGGTCGCACAGCTAAGAGTGTCTCTGCTGGTGAATGGCACACGTGCGCGGTGCTTGACGATGACTCCCTCAAGTGCTGGGGAACCAACAATAAGGGGCAGCTTGGAGTCGGCGACGCAATCGACAGATTCAGCCCAACTGCAGTCGACCTCGGAACAGGTCGCACGGCCAAGAGTGTCTCTGCTGGAAGCAGTCACACGTGCGCGGTGCTGGACGATGACTCCCTCAAGTGCTGGGGATACAACGGCGAATTTCAGCTTGGAGTCGGAGACAGGACACAGAGATACACCCCAACTGCAGTCGACCTTGGGGCAGGTCGCACGGCCAAGAGTGTTCTCAGCTGGAAGCAGAACTTTAAGCAGTCACACGTGCGCGGTGCTGGATGAT
>JACLAA010001918.1_pt1 | contig 13489 bp, 9 predicted proteins | sample 8027891 | NCBI WGS metagenome assembly JACLAA01 (sample SAMN15724900, study PRJNA655200) | protist metagenome | isolation source: fluorescence activated cell sorting (FACS) single amplified genomes of... | place: Spain: Blaines Bay Microbial Observatory, Mediterranean Sea | collected 2016-01-19 | reverse complement strand
GCGAGGGTATATATACCAAGCCAGACGGGACCGAGTACGTCGGCGAGTGGAAGGAGGGGCGGCGCGACGGCTGGGGCTGCCTCTTCCACCCCTGCGGCGAGATGTACGAGGGCGAGTGGCGCGCGGGGCGCATGCACGGTGGCGGTCCGTGTTGAAAGCAGAAATCTTCGTGAACCTCGACGCCGCCGAGCAATGCCGCGTCGATGGCGTGGAGCCTCCACGCCATCGAGCAGACGCAGTTACTCAAACTTTGATGTCCACGCAGGTGTTGGTAGACTGACGTCGCTCAACGGAGACGCGTACGAGGGCACCTTCGTCGAGAACCATCCCGAAGGCGTGGGTCGCTTCTCGAAGATGAACGGCGACGCCTACTTGGGGGAGATTAGGCGGGGCATGGCGAATGGCCGAGGCATACTGTCGTTCGCGACCGGAGAAGTTTATAGGGGAGAGTTCTACGATGACTTGCGGCACGGACGAGGCGCTTGCAGATACGCGGACGGTGCGAGGTACGCGGGGAAGTGGGTCAAGGGCCACCACGAGGGGTATGGGGTGTTCGTGTCCCCGGACGGTGAAAAGTACTGCGGGGAGTGGGAGGACTCGCAAAAAAACGGACGAGGGAGATACTTCTTCAAGAACGGGGACTTTTTTGATGGGACCTTCGTGAAGGGTCTAGCGCAGGGCCACGGCGTGTATTGGTACCGGAACTGGGGCAACGCCTACAGTGGGAATTGGGTCGACGACAAGAAGAGTGGGAAGGGCACTTACGTCTTCGGTACCGGGTCGCGGTATGACGGCTGGTGGCGCGAGAATGATATCGACGGGAAGGGCATTTTTCAATACAGGCAGGGTGATAGTTATAGGGGCGAGTTCCGGCGGAACCGAAAACACGGCCAAGGTATATACAAGTGGTCGACGGGTAATGTCTATAAAGGTGGATTCAGAGAAGATAGGATGCAGGGCGAGGGCGAGATGGTCTATGCGACCACCAATCACTACTACAAGGGCTGGTGGCGCGATAATAAGAAGCATGGTCATGGGTTCTTTCGGTTTGTCGACGGCAACACGTATGAGGGCGAGTATTGCGACGACATCCAGCACGGCAAGGGCAAGTTAACGTATAGTCCTGGCAACATCCTGGAAGAAAGTTACGACGGGGACTGGGTCGAAGGGAGGCGGCACGGTATCGGGTTGTACACCTATAAATTTCAGGACCCCATTGAGAGTTATGAGGGCGAGTGGTGTGATAATTTGAGGCACGGCACGGGCAAATTAATATATAAGGACGGCGGCTACTACAAGGGCGACTTCTTGCGGGAGCGGATGACGGGGCGCGGTTTATACGTGTGGCCCGACGGCTCGCAGTACGAGGGCCAGTGGAAGGACAACCAGCGCCACGGCGAGGGCACGGAGTTGAGCGCGTCGGGCACGGTGTTTCGGGGCCAGTACTGGCGGAACATGCGCCATGGGCCCGGCGAACTCACCTATCTCAACGGGAACCGCTACGAGGGCGTCTGGGACCGGGACAAGATTGTTGGAAGAGGCAAGTACAAGCTGCTGGTGGGCACGGGCAAGGGGGGCAAGGAGGACACGGTCGGGCTGCGCGTCTTCGGGTACTAACTGTTTTGTTTTTGTGGAGTTCCGACTCCTATCCTATCCTATGGACCTACGCAACCGCAGGAGCCTAGCCCGGGGCGGGTACTCCTCTGAGGGTTTCTGCACCGCGGGGGGCGACTCGGAGACGTCCATAATTCTGTGATCTAGGCTTAGTCTCCGTGCGGGCGGGCGGCGACCCCTCCGGCGCGCCGCTCACGCCTCCTTCTTCTTGCCGAACTTGAACGGCGAGAAGCCCCGCTTCTTCTTGGGCGCGGCCTCGGCGACGGGCTCGACCTCCTCGGCGGCGGCCTCGACGGCGGCCGCGAGCTTGTCGGCCTCCTTGCGCACGGACTCGGCCGCCGGCGGCGTCTTGGGGTCGGCGACGACGACCGACTTCATGGCCCCGAGCTTCGACTGGCGGTTCTCGAGGTAGCTGTCGAGCGCGTCGAGCAGTAAGGGTAGCAATACGAGCATGAGGACGAGGGAGACGATCGTCGGGAACTGGGGCTCGAGCAACCGGAAGAGGAGGCTGCCGCAGGGCCGCGCCGCCGACGGGCGGCCGAACTTCGCGAGCGCCATATTGACCAGAATGCCGCCGAGCATGGGGCAGCCGACCATGATGCCGCAGGTCACGGTCACGCGGCCGGCGACGTCCTTGGACAGGATCTTCATGACCTGCGTGGAACTCAAATTGCGGGCGCCCCACGCCGTCGACGCGATGTTGTCACTGGTTGATTTCCACACAGCTCACGACGTCCTCGAACTGGTCCTGGTTGAGCTCCTTGCCCGTTTTGTTGTCACTGGCGTACTGCGCGAGGACCTCGTCCACGGAGTGGCGCTTCGGGGGCTTGACCGCGCCGATGACGCGGATCGCTTTATTTACTTGTAAATAGACGAGGAGCACGGCCGTGTAGAGCTCGTCGGAGTCGACGGTGCCGCCGTGGTCGTGGTCGACCTCCTCAAACACAGACTTGATCATGGCCTTGAACTTGGCGCGCGCCGAGCGCCGCGCCCACGAGACGATGAGGTAGACCGTGATGGACGCGAGGACGGCGGCGACGGCGCCCATGACCATGATGGTCGTCGTCGAGGGCTCGCCGTAGGCGCACTTGTTCATGATCTCCATGGGCACGCTCTCCGCGCGCTCGAGCTGGGGGCCCATCGCGGAGTCGGCCATCGTGTTCCCGACTCTCGAGACCTGCGCGCGCGCGCGGGTTTCGTCGGCGCCCGAGATTGGATTCGGATGCTGCTGGCGAAGCGAGTCGTCGTCAGGGTTTCAAGACGTCAACGCGCGCGCGCGCGCCGCATGTCCTCTGGTGGTCTGTTTTTTTTTCCTCGAACCAAAGCGAAGCTCATGGCACCCCGTCACACGCAAAAATTCGACAAGAAAAAATATCCGGAAAATTAGTTACACGAGGGCCCCCAGTAGTCGCCGTAGCGATCTCGTTGGATCACATACTACCCCAATGATAGTCAATTACAAGTATATGACATCTACATTATAAGAAGGGTACTTTTGGCTGCCCACGCTCGGGACGTGAACATCTTTATCTGGACCTCGCGTAAGTCCGTCGGTCATGAAACAAATGATCGCGTTATGGTCCATGGTGAAGGTACACGGGCTGATGGCCGCAGATTCGGGTCTGGTGCCCAAATGAACCAGATAGTGGGCGCGCGGGACCGACGAGGCGCGAGGAGCATATCGGGGTCTCGGAGCAATGTAATGCACAATCAGGCGGGTTGGCTGGCCCATCCCACAACCGAGGCGCCTGAAACGCAAATTTATTTCATAACTCACGGGTCTGGAGCCTTTCCAGTGCCCCGCGTACGCACCGTCGCCCGCGGAGAACGGGCAAGTCGATCGATTGTGAATAGAACAACGGCGTTATGGTCCATCTGGGTAGTGGCGTCGCTGATACTCGCAGGTTTGGGCTTCGTGCTCGTTTAAACATAAAACGTGGGGTCGCGGATTCGCCGAATCGCGAGGCTCTGATGGATCATCTAACATAGCTCATCTCCGCCCAGGCGGCCTAGATGGAGTCTACCACTAACAAACGGAAGGAAACGAACATAAACTCGGGAGTTGTCTAGTAGAACTCTTCTCCCGCCCTCCGAGCGCGGGCCGTCGGCTCCGGTTCCGTCTAATATTAATGAAAACTGGGCTGGAGTTGATATGATGTACAATTTGGACGGTAGAAGGCGCGGTCAATCGCTGGTGTATTTTGGCGAGCCGCAAGACCTGGTGACCTAGCGTATCGACATACTAGGAATCCGTATAGATATATATATACGTATGTATGTATGTACATATAGTATACATGTATACAGGCCTAGCCGGATAACTTTTGAAAACAGACCTCTCCGACTGACCCCCGAATAGTGAAGTTCAGAGCTTAATTCCCGCTCTGCGCACGACCGCGGAGTCGGTGCGGACCGGGCGTGCAGAGCGCGACGAGCGCGTCGAGGCTGAGAGACCACGAGCGCCCCACGCCATCGACCAAATTAAGTATCCAATATTAGTCACAGGGGGAGCAAGGTCATCGCCGCTCGGGACCCATCCGCGAGCTTAGAAGAGGCCGAACGCCTTCTTCTTCGGCGCCGGCGCCGCGCCGCCCTTGGCGGCGTTGGCGCCGCCGTAGCCCTTGTCCTTGCGGCCGTTCGCAATGTCAAAAGCGGCCTTGGAGGTGAACTTCTCCTTGGCGTAGGTGTGGCCGGAGCCCGCGACCTGGTCGCCCTTGAAGGTCTGCTTCGCCTCCATCTCGACGAGCCAGTCGGCGACGTCCTTGACGAGGTTCTTGCCCTGGGGGAAACGGCTCTTGTTGGCCTGCTTCTTGTTCGCGTCGGCGGCCTTCCGCGCTTTGTACTCCGCCTCCGAGAGGCCCTGGGGCACGTACGCCGACAGCGCGGACGTGCGCGTCTGCGTCGCCGCCGGGGCGAACGCGGCGGCGGAGCCGAGGAAGAGGGCGGCGATGATGCGGTTCATCGTTGACCTGCGAACGCGCGACATGACTTTTTGCGTTGCGCATGCCCAAGCCCGGGCGCGCGGCACGACACGCGTCGCGAGGGCGCTCGTGTGTTGTATTTGCGGCGTGGCGCGCGCTGGCGGCCTCTGGGGCAGCGCCGGTGCGCCGCGGCGCGGAAACGGGCCTTGAGCTTGCAAGATGCAAAGATGCGGCCGCGCAGCGCGCGGCACGACACGCGTCGCGAGCGCGCTCGTGTGTTGTATTTGCGGCGTGGCGCACGGCTGGCGGCCTCTAGGGCAGCGCCGGTGCGCCACAGCGCGGAAACGGGGGTTGAGCTTGCAATATGCAAAGATGCGGCCGCGCAGCGCGGCATGGTGGCCGCGGTTAGCGCGACCAGGCCATCCGTACTATTGGTGCTGCTCTCGTTTGCGCACTGCACTTTTGCCACCGCCAGCTCAGCATCGCGTTCATCGCCTTGCGCTCCAATGTGATATGGCAGCGCCCGCAGGGGCAATTTTAGGTTTGTTGGGACCGCAATGCAACCGTTTACAACGCTGGATTTGACGTAGAGTTGACGGGAGACTGGCGTAAAGTGTGAGTTGGGCGCAAGTCGAGGCACGCTGCCTCAAAGCGGGCGTGGCTATCAACTACAGGGACAGGCCTCCATTCAGCCCGCACAAGACTCGTGCAGCCATCCGTCCGGACCGCAGGCTCCAAACCAGCCATCCTGGAGGCTCCGCGTACGCGTCGGGCGGACACGGAAGGAAAACCCTACTACGTACTCCAGACATCGCAAAACGCGTGGAACCGTCGGAAGCGTCCACACAAAATATGAGCAAGGTTACATCGCAAGTCGAGCCCTCTGCTTGAGCGCAAAGCTTTGCCCTGTTCTCCAAATCCAAGCCCTGTGCAGCATGAAGCTGACGGCTGCGGGTTGCCGGCGTCCAGCAGCGGTCAGAGACGGACGGACACCGCCGCGCGCTGCCTCCGCTCGTCGTATCCAGCCCAAAATAGGCTGCGAAAAAATGGGCTCTCAGAGCGCCGTCGCGTGCCCAGAGGCGACAGCGACGGTCGCATGGCCGACCGCCACCGACCATGGTCAAAGCTAGCCGGTCTGAGCTCTCGAATCCAGGCTTAAGAGGCCCAAACACAAAGCGCGCGCCCGGCCGGCCCGTCCGCCCATACACAGCAAGGAGTGCAAGCCTTCGCGGCCGGCCGCCGCTCACGACGAGCGGCGCCGGCCGACGGAGCGCTCACATCCAAGCTTCGGAGCCCAAGGACGCTCACTTGGGTTCTCCGCACGACCCCGTCGCCTCGCCGCGAGAGCTCTCACATCCGAGCTTAGAGGAGCCCCAAAGCAAGCCCCGCGCCCTCGCCTCACCGCGCCGCAACAACGCAGGTCCTCGCCCTCGCGCCGCTGGCGCTCGGCTTCGCGCCCGCCGCGCAGACGCGCGCGCCGACGGCGCTCCACGGCTACGTGCCCAAGGGCCTCACCGAGGCGCAGTACAAGGCGCAGTTGGCCGCCGAAAAGAGCAAGGCGCAGTCCAACAAGTCCAAGTTCCCCAAGGGCAAGAAGACCCTCGACATCGCGGACTGGCTCGTGCAGATGGAGAAGAAGCAGACGCTCAAGGGCGACAAGGTCGTCGGCTCGGGCCACTCGTACGCGAAGCAGAAGTTCTCGACGAAGTCGGCCTTCGACAAGGTCTTCGGCACGAACAAGGAGATGTGGGAGTAGGCGCACGCGACGTGCCCCCCCACCCTCTACCTGTAGCCCGGGCGCCGCGCCGGAACGTAATATGATCTGAGTACACTGCTCCGGGGCGGGGACGGGCGCGCGGTCACGCTTTCCCCAAAGTGGGTCGAAACTACACATTTAGCCGTCGGACGAAGACGACGACGAGTCGTCCGAGCTCGAGGCCGCGGCGGCCGCCGGCGCGGCGGCGTCGTCATCGCTGCTCGACGAGTCACCATCGCTGCTCGACGAGTCGTCGCCGCCGCCGGTCTTTTCCTCCTTCGCCGGCGGCTTCTCGGCGACGCGCTTGATCTCGAGCCAGCGGCCGCCCTCCAGCTTGGACCCCGACAGCGCCACCGCCGCGTCCGCCGCCTCGCTCGTCTCGAACGTCGCGTAGGCCTGGCCCGTCTTCCGGCCGCCCTTTTCCAGGGCCGCGACGCGCGCCGGCGGCGCGACGTTATGAGAAGAGAAGAACTCAACCAAAAACTCGGCGGCCTTGGCCTTGAAGGGCATGCCCGACACGAAGACCTTGCGCTTGAGCTTCCGCCGCCGGTCGCGCTGCAAATATCTCGTGTTCACGCGCTTCTTCGCCGCTGGTGCGGCCGTGGGCACCGCAGTAGCAACGGCCACATTAAACTTGCAGGGCTTCAAATTCTGGTCGCCGCGCTTAATTTTGTGCTTCTTGAGGCGCGCGCAGACCCAGCGCTGTTCCGGCGCGGCTTGATCGGCCTTCCACGATCTTCTTTTCATGGCGCGCAGGCCGCAGTGGCACTTGATGCGCGCCTCCTCCGTGGAGACGCAGGGGTTCGGCTTGGGCGGTGGTTTCGCGGTCTTCGGCTTCTTGACGCACTGCGCGCACTCGTAGACCCAGTGGCCGGGCTCCTTGCAGAGCTTGCAGACGTAGCCGGCGGGCGGCGGGGCCTTGGCCTTGCGCTTCTTGGGGGCCGCGGAGGCCATTGGTGATCGCTGCGACGTCGTGCAGTGCAGTGCTCACTCTGTCGCTCCTTCCCGTGCGCGGTGCGAGCGTTCTCGCTGCCTCGGCAGTGTTTTTATACGTCAAGACGTCTCTCTTTTTCGGTGTGTCTGTGGCTTATGTCCAGCACAGGTTGCGTTTCAGGCGATGCAAGTCAAGCGGCTCTCCGGCAGCACAGGTTTTTTGCCAGCCGCAAATTGCGACTCAAAGTCCTCACACGTGCGACTACGGCGCGGCAGAGCAGCGCTCTGGCCACCCCAGAGAGCTGTGCAACCGCAGCGCTCGTCTCCGCAAGCGTGCGCCCTCACATAGCCAACAGTGCCACCAAAGAGAGCAGTCGCGGCGCTCGTCTCCGGAGGTGGCTCACGTATAGCCGGAGCGCCCACACAAAAGCCAAAGCAACGCGTAGCCAAAGCAGGATGCTCAACTGGCTCCGCCGGCCCGACGCGAAAGAGCTCGGTAACGAGGCTTTTAAAGAGAAGAACTTGGATGAAGCCGTACTCCAATACACGCGCGGCTTGGAGCGCTGCCAGGGCACGGCGCAGACCGAGGAGCGCTCGAAACTGCTCGCGAACCGATCGGCTGCTCACGTGAAGCTCGGAAATTATGACGCCGCCTTGGCCGACGCCGAGGAGGCGTCCCGAATGCAGCCGGACTGGCCCAAGGCCTGGGCGCGCAAGGGCAAGGCGCTGACGTGCCTGGCAAGGCATAAGGCCGCCGCATCGTCATACGCGCGAGGATTGGAATGTGCCCTAACATTAATGCAAAAAAACGACGAGCGCCACGCGCGCGAGCTCGAGGCCCTACAAAAACAAGCCAAGACCGCGTCGGACTCGTACATGGCGCTGCTCGGCGAGACGGAGACGCTCAAACGCCAGCTCGAGGATTACACGCTCATGTTCGGCGAGCGCGAGACCGGCGGCAAGGCCAAGGCGGGCTGAGGTGTAAATGTATGTAACTGTTAAACTTAGCTGATGCTCTGGACCGGCGGCCCGCCGTCGGTGACGCCCCGCGGCCCGCAGAACTTGGCGATGGGCGCCGGGTGGTGGTATGACACGGTGGCGCGCAGCCCCAAGACCTCGGCCGGCGTTAGAAAGGTGTTCACCTGCAGCGTGCGGAAGATCGCGTCGCCCATGCCGCCGCCGCCGCAGCGCCCGGGCCGCGTCCGCCCCGGGAAGGCCTCGCAGAGGAAGGCGTGCGACCGCTCGGCGAGCAGGAAGAAGGCCCACTGCTCCGCCGTGCGGAAGGCTTGGAGATCCACAACTTCGAAGTTGTTGTAGAACGACGGGCACCGCGGCGGGCCCGCGCCGCCGCTCTTGCAGAGGGGCACGGGCAGCTTCACCGCATCCGGCTCCGCGGGCACGTCGAAGACGCACCGCAACGCGCAGGGCGCCGTCGCCTTGTGCGCGCGGGGCTGCGTCGCGGGGCAGGCCACGGCGTTCGCGCTGCAGCCCGCCGACGTCCAGAGGTCGGTCTTCACGTCCGGGTTCGTCTGGGCGTAGAACCGCGGCAGCGCGACGGCGCTCCCCGCCGTCTCCCTATAATTTCCGCCCAACGTCGCGTACTTCGCGCCCTTGCGCTTCATCAATTCAAAGGGGTCCTGTTTCACGGACTGGAGCCGCGAGTCGCCGTCGATCCTCAAGTAGTAATCCAATTTTCTCGTCAAGGGAGCATGATGAATCAAGCCAGCATAGAAGCGGCACATGAGCATGTACCCGAACCCATGAATGTTGTTCCTCGTTTCTCTCCTTAAATCACCGTCGACGTGCAACTGCTGCCAACCTGTTATGGTCGCGTTGACGTTGTAGAGGTAGGGCGGTAAAGCCTCGGGCCCAAAGACCACGGGGTGCCACCAGGCCTTGTACTTGTCATCGTTCATGTTCAGACCGACGGCCGTCTCTAACTTCGTTTTGTCCTCGTCGCGCCAGTCCGCATGGTAGAAAAGGAGGGGGTATTTCGGAAACTTCCCGAGCAGAGAATTCTTGTTCAACACACTTCGAGCGGACCGGATGGCCTGATCTAAGTAAGTACACTTGCCCCACTTTTTATTTTGGCGGTAGGGCTGTCCACTTATATCTCTGAGATCCTTCAGTAAAAAGACGACGCCGGCCCGGATAGACCCGTCGCCGAAGTATGCGTCCATCTCCCGTTCCGCTTTCGCCGTCTCGTCCGTCTGGGGGAAGACGCGCCGGATCATGTCTTGGAGGTGGGGGTGCGTCGCCTCCGTCGTCGCGGCGGCCATGGCTGCGCCCACTATGAGGGCTGCCATCGTCGATGGCGGGGCAGCCCGCATCGATGCTTTTTGATGTTCGGCTGCTCGCGGAGAGTGAGCTGTGCGCTTCGACGGCGTGCAGCTTTTGCGCTGCGCCGGTGTGCGGCTTTCCTGCCCTTGCCTGCTTGGCCAAGGCTGGGCAGGGCTGGGCAGGGTCGCCTGGTACTTAATCCATGCGTGGTGTGACTCGTTCTGAGCGGTAGGTGGGCTCTGAGACCACATAATTTGGTTCGGGTTCGGTCTAGTGTCTTAGACGCCGCTAGCTAATTATTGATTTCTTTGCAACATCGTTTTTGCGTGACGACCAGCGTACCTGAGACCTTAAGAAGTAGCTAACGGTGCTTTGTTTGACTGGTTAAGGCAGTGGACCAGCTTAGCTTGTTCAATATTACGCATGCGCGCCGGAGAGCTACGAAATGTGGCTCACGACCAGACTGGCCCAAAATGCCGGCGCAGACTTGTCGACACATGCCGCCCGTCCCCGCAGGTAATTAGAAACATGGCACGCCTCCTCGCGGCCGTCGCGCTCCTGGCGCCGGCGACGGGCTTCGTCGCGCCCGCCGCGCCGGCGTCGAGCAGCGCGCTGCGCGCCGACGCCAGCGGCATGGACGGCATCCAGGCGCCGACGGGCTTCTTCGACCCGCTCGGCCTCTCGAAGAGCGCGTCGGACGAGACGCTCGCGTGGTACCGCGCGGCCGAGATCAAGCACGGCCGCGTGGCCATGGCGGCCTTTTTGGGCTGCGTCGTCAACGGCCTCGGCCTCGAGTTCCCGGGCGCCATCGACGTCAACGGCGACACCTTCGCGTCGATGGGCTCGACGAAGCTGCCCCTCGAGACGTGGGACTCGATCCCGGCGTCCGGCCGCATCCAGCTCATCACGGCCATCGGCGGCATGGAGTGGGTCTTCGAGGCGCAGCAGCCGCACTACCTGCGGGGCGGCACGCCGGGCGCGATCCGGCTGACGCCGGGCACTGCGCCGTGGCACGCGAGCGGCTACGACCCCATGGGCAAGTACGACGCCGAGACGCGGCAGAAGAAGCGCAACATGGAGCTCGCGAACGGGCGTTTGGCCATGCTCGGCATGGCTGCCTTCGTGGCCGCCGAGAAAATCCCGGGCTCGGTACCGATCCTCGCGAAGCTGGGCTTCGCCGGAGACTATGCTGGCACGATGCCGAGCAACCCGCTGCCTTCGACGATGGACCTGTCGATGGTGATGTAGACGGCGGTCAAAAAGAGCCTCGGCCATGGTGGCGTAGACGGCGGGCGAAAAATAGTAGAGGACGGGCGTACTAAGAATACTATATATATCAACCCCCATCCATGGGAATCTACTTGAGCGACCGCGTCGCGATCTCGAACGTGTCCTTCGACAGGCCCTCCGTCGCGACGATCTCCTCGAGGCACGCCTTCATGAGCGCGCCTCTCGCAGAGTCGTACTTCTTCCACGTCCCGAACGACCCGCAGAGGCGCGCCGCCACTTGATTATTGGTCTTGTCCGTCTGGATGACTTCGTCGCGGATGAAGGCGTAGCCCGAGCCGTCCGCCGCGTGGAACGCTCTAGGATTGGCGCCCGCGAACGTGTTGACCACGGCTCGGTACCTATTAGGGTTCGTTCTACTAAAAGCCTCGTGGGCCACGAGCTTCTTCACGGTAGCAAGCGCATCATCGGCGTCGACCGACGCCTGAAGCGCGAACCACTTGTTCACGACCAACTCGTTGCCCGCGCTCTCGAAGAACTTGCCCAGGACTTCTTCCCGCTCTTTCGTAGCTTCGCCCGCTAAGGCCACGGCGGCGGCGAGCTGGTCCGTCATGCACTGCGCATCTTCATAGTGTTTGACGGATTCTTGCTCGAAGCCGCCGGCTCTCGCCAAATTAGCTAAGCAGGCATTTCTCAGTCTCCGACGGCCGACGGACGCCGCTTCCACATCATAAGGGGCGTCCGAATATAAGGACGCGTAGACCTCCTTCAGTTCCGTCGTACAGGCCTTGGCGAGCGCCTTTTTTACCGAAGACAACGCTTGACATAACTTGACCGGATCAAAACCGTCGTCGAGCTTCAAACCGAGCTCCGAGAAGCCGGGCACCGCTAAGTTGAGCGCTCTTAATGAGGGGTCTCCTTCACTATCATTGAGGGCCGCGCGGAACGTCGCGACGGCCGCGTCCAATGATGCTTGTTTGGAAGCTTCACTGGTGAACTCATCCAAGATGGCCCGCGTGTAGATCTGCTGGGCGGCGTCCCAGCGATTTAACGAATCGTCGTCGTTCGAGGCTAAGAAGAGTAACTCGTCTTGCGTCAATTCCTGTTTCGCCGTCACGGGAGCCGAGAAGCCTCTCAACAACGACACGACGTAGTCGTCCGGGCTTCCGCTCACCGTACTGGAGAAGCTGAAAACGGAAGACGCTTCTCTCAGTTCAAACAGCTGCTCGTCGAGTTTTTTACCGGTCTTCTTGTCGAACAAAGCACAAGAAACAGGGATGTGGAAGGGCTGCTTCTCCGAAGCCGGTTGGTTCGGCGTGTCGGCGCACGACTGGGACAGTGTCAGAGAGAACGTTCCATCAGCAACCTTCTTGTCAGATAGTTCCACGGTAGGCGTGCCTGCTTGAGTATACCAGCGCTCGAATTGAGTTAGATCTACACCATTCGCGTCGGCCATGGCACTTCTAAAGTCGTCACAGGTCACCGCCGAGCCGTCGTGCCTCTGAAAGTACAAATCCATACCTTTCCTAAAACCTTCCCATCCTAGCAGAGTAGCATACATCCTAATGACCTCGGCACCCTTGTTATACACCGTAACGGTATAAAAGTTGTCCATGGCCACGTACGACTCGGGCCGGATGGGGTGGGCCATGGGCCCGGCGTCCTGCGCGAACTGGGCGCTCCTCATAACTCGTACGTCGTCAATTCTCTTGACGGCCCGGGACGTCTGATCTTCCGTGAACGTTTGATCTCTATATACTGTGAGACCTTCCTTCAACGTAAGCTGGAACCAGTCCCGACACGTAACCCTATTACCAGACCAGTTGTGGAAGTACTCGTGGGCCACCACTCCTAAGACACGGTCGTAATCTCCATCGGTAGCGGTCTGGGGAGCCGCTAGCACACACGCCGTGTTGAACACATTTAAGCCCTTGTTCTCCATGGCGCCCATGTTGAAATCCTCCACCGCGACGACGTGGTACACATCTAAATCATACTCCAGCCCATAAGTCTCCTCGTCCCACTTCATCGCTCTCTTTAAAGATTCCAGAGACCAGTCCAATTGATTGCAGTTCCGTTGTTCCGACCAGATCCGCAGGTCGACGTCTCTGCCTGATTTTGTGGTAAATTTACCTTGAATACCGCCCAGATCCCCAGCAACTAACGCAAACAAGTAAGACGGCTTCAGGAACGGATCTTCGAACGAGGCCCAGTGCCTCTCTCCGTTTTCTCCTCGTCCCACTTCATTACCATTTGAGAGCAATATAGGAAACTTCTTTTTATCGGCCTCGACTCTACAGGTAAAGGCCGACATGCAGTCGGGCCGGTCGTAGAAATAAGTAATACGACGAAAGCCCTCGGCCTCGCACTGCGTGCAGAGGTTTCCTGAAGATTCATATAAACCAGATAGCTGGGTATTTTTGGCCGGCTCAATACCGACCACAGTTTTCAAAGTGAAACTGGATGAGGGAGGATTGTGCAACGTGAACGTCTCCTCCCCTAACTCATACGCGTCCTTGGGCAGCTCTTTGCCGTCGACCTCCGCGCTCACGAGTCTCAAATCCTCGCCGTCTAAGACCAAAGGGCCGCCGCCTTTCGGCGTTAGTTTCAAGGTAGAGGTGACGAGCGTCTCTTCACTTTGAACGTTAAAGTCCAGGTCGACGCTATCAATGGAGTAAGGTAAAGCCGCGTAGTCCTTCCTGAATTTTTCTACCGGAGGAGCGCCCGCTGCAGAACCGCCTTGCGCGCCGCCGTGGCC
>JACLAA010005467.1_pt1 | contig 13490 bp, 9 predicted proteins | sample 8027891 | NCBI WGS metagenome assembly JACLAA01 (sample SAMN15724900, study PRJNA655200) | protist metagenome | isolation source: fluorescence activated cell sorting (FACS) single amplified genomes of... | place: Spain: Blaines Bay Microbial Observatory, Mediterranean Sea | collected 2016-01-19 | reverse complement strand
CGAATATCTTGTTGAGCGTAAGTTTGATAAATATGACGCATGTGCGTGTCGGTGAGCGGCCGAGTACGGCCACTTGGACTGTTTGAAGTACTTGCGCGAAACCGCCAAAGCGCCGTGGAACTATTGGGCCGTAGAAGGAGCGCACGAGAACAACCACCTCGAATGTTTACAATACCTCCTCGACAACAACTGTCCATTACCATCGGGTTGGCGATACGAAGGCGGCGAGTTACACACTCCATAAAATCAACACAACACACACATACACGCACACGCACACATGCGCTTGTAAAAACACACATCACACAGGGAGAGAAACTCCTCATAAAACGTAACGCAAAAAAGAATGTGAAACTCGTACTACTAAACACACGTTATACCTGCGCTGCTTTCCAAAGGAGAAAGAATGCGAGCGAGAGGAAAGAACGACGACTGCACTAGTACTTCTTTAGACCTCACCTCGCGATCGAAAACCATCCTCCGCGCGTTCGATCGGTTACAAAACGAACCCGTTTTGAGCGCAAAATTTGCCAAAATTGGAACCGCGTTTAAAGGCGAGAAAACGATCAACGTGCTCCTTTTAGGCTGCGATCGACGCGAAGGCATAAACGACGGGGAAACTAAACGGATATTTAAGGATTTGGGCAAAGAACGCGGCGTAAATTTGAGCTTGTTTGGACCGAATTTAGTTTTCGGTGATGATGATGAGAATTTGACAAGCAGAGGGAGGAGCAACGAGAGCGAAAGCGAAGACGACGATGAAAATGAAAATGATGAGGAGGAGAAGACAAAGGGAAAAGCGGCGCGAATAAACGTCGTCGAACGCGAGCGGTGTTTATTTCACGAGAGAAACAGAGAAAAGGACGAAATAGAATACGATGTGGCGTTTGCGTTCAACGCCGGCGTTTGGGGGTACGATTCCTGGTTGGAGAGCTTTAAATACGCGTTGAAAAGATACCCGAACGCGCCGATAATCGTCTCGGCGTATTCGATGAAAGAGTGCGAGTTGGACGAAGACTGCGTGAGAGAGGAGTTTGGGGAAGACGAGATTAAGTTCGTCTGGGAAGCGGAGGAAAACGAGGAGTGCGCTGGAGAGAGGACGGGAGGCGAGGAGAATGGCAGGGAGAATAGCGGCTGGATGTGTTTCGTTTCGAGTCGTTCGTACGGTGAGTAGAAAGAGATTTTATTTGGTCCCGTTTTACGTGGTACCGGTTTACGAAGAAGATTGAGTAGAAACGTCGTTCTCCGCGGCGACGGGGCAACTCGTTTGCAATCCACTCAATCGAGCCATAAACTTGGCGTGGTTTTCAATCATTTTCCACGTCGACGCGTCGCTCGTTCGAACGCCGAACCGACCAGGGCCGACATTTTCATCGTAAAAGTGCCAAAACATCGAGCCGCTGATTTTGTTCTCCTTGGCGAGTTTCTCGGTCGTTTCGAACGCATTTTTGAAATACATGTCTCGCTTCTTCATGTCCTCTTTTCTCTCTTCCGGTGATTTCCCGACGATGATACCAAACTCTTCCAAAACGAATGGTTTCTTTCCGTTTACGAGTTTCGCTCGGTTCAAAATGAATTGCTTTTGAAACTCGGGCGTTTCGACGTCCCAGGCGTCCGGCCAAACGTGTATCCCGGCGTAATCCACGCACGAAGACTCGACGACTTGCGACAAAAAATCTTGTCCTTCTCGTCCGGCCCAACGACCACCTCCTTTCCCTGGGTTCATGAAATCCGCGTCGCGTCGTCTGCTGTCGTCGCTAAATCCCTCATACCTATACGTTGTTTTACGTGTGATTGGTGTTTGATGTAAGAAGTAAGAAAAACGTTTTTCATGTCAGCGAACAATACAACAAAGAGAAGTGAAAAAAGAGACTTTGAGAAAAAAATTAACCCTATAGCACATACCCAACTGCAACTAAATGATTCGGCGCTTTCTTCTTCAGATATTCGCACGAAGCTTCGATCCACCGTCGCATGTCCTCTCGCGACTTGCCTTTCGCTCTCGCTTCGTTGGCTAGATTCCACGCCATAATCGTCGGATCGTCTCGGTACTGACGCTTCGTGATTGAATTCGTTCTGTACGCCAGGTAATTAATCGTTTCCTTGTAGTACTTCTGCGCTTCCTCGTCCGTAAAAAACTCGCTCTGATCTCGACACGTCCTCGACCATTCGCAATACTCTTTGATCCCGCCCGTGGCGTACCAATTATCCGCGAGGACTAAAACGACTTTAACCTCTCGTTTCTCGCACTCGCTGAGGAAGAAATCCAAGCCTTTCAACGCTCTCTCGTTCCAGGTCGTTTTCGTCGGCCTTAAAGCGTAGCCTTCCGTGATTGGATGCACCCAAATCCTCACCACTTTCAAGCCGGTTCGCACCGCCACATCGAGCTGGTTCGTGATGTGTTCTATGCCCAACTTTGGTGTCCATCGGTACGGCGGTGGCGCGTTTGAAGCCGCTTCGACGACCTCCCACTGATTCCACCCGGCGAACGTGAACGGTTTGTTGTTTAAAATAAAGGAGTCGCCGGAAACTCGAACGAATTCGTCCGTGGGTAAACACGTGGAACGAGGTGGTGTTTTATCGATCAACAATCGAAGCGTTTCCGAGAAATCATTTTTCTTCTGCGCGGAAACATTAACCACGACTTTGAGGATAAAGAAAAAGAAGAACAGGAAAGACGCGAGAGAGGAGGAAGAGGATCGAATCATTTTTGCGAAAGTGTTTTCGAGAGTCGTTGGACGCAAAAGCCGCTTGGAAATGATGTCGTTTTTTATTCATTGGATCACGCAAGCACACATGTGGTTTTCCAACAACGAGGCTCGGGGTTAAAAAAGAATATAAATTTTCTTTCTTCCTTTCTTTCTCTCAAACGCACACAAACGCGTAGTAGTAGTTTAAATAAAGATATATATGAATTGAATGTAGTACACAACCGCATACAGTACGTAGCAATTGTCATAAAAAAAGTATTGCTAAGCTAGGAAACACCCTCTAAATTTATTATATCCGACGATGATATAAAACGTAATAATCTCTCTCTCTCTCTCTCTCTCTCTCTCTCTCTAACCCGATTGCGTTATGCGCAAACCGCGATGGATCAAAAATACACCACTACTCTTTTATTATTCATCCGGCTTCATGACTCTCTTCTCGGAGACGTACATGCCATCTAAAAATTTACGAATGTCCTTCTTCTTCACCAAGCACGAATCGTGGATCAACGCGCAGCTCTTGGAAACGTTGTCGATGTCGTTCCCGGTTAAGACGATTTGATCCTTCACGTCGCTCGATCGTTCCGCTTTCACGCCCGGCAACATCTTACATTTCCTCGGTCTCTTCTCGCCCAAAAAGTTACGAATTTCCACCGTGTCGCCCTTCTTTTCGTCGATGTTGATGTTAATCGGAAAGTGCGCGTACACCGCTCTCATCTTGTACTCGAACCCGTACAAAACGCCGTCGAACAAGTTGCTGATGTTCGAGCACGTCGATCGCAACGCCGAGGTGATTTTACTCGTCGGAAAATACATCGCCGCGACAATCATGTTGTTTTCCTTGTCGTGGTGTAAATCAATCTTCGCGACGTGGTTGAAATCTCTCTTCAGTTCGCCTCTCGGCCCCGAGACGGTGATTTTGCGGCCGCTCATCTTCACCGTGACGCCTTCCGGAATGTCGAGCGTACGCTCCGTTTTTACGAGTCTCATTCTTTTTGTTTTCTGTATATAATGTGATGATGAATAATAATAAGAGGTTGAACAATGAGAGGTTAGTATTAAAGAGACAAAAAGAAACCGTTTAATATCAAAACATCAGATTAAAGGAGGAAACAAGACCCCTCAAGCCAAAGTCCTTTAAGTCCTAAAAAAGAGAAAATCCAAGACTCTCGAAATCTCGTCGAAATCGACGCGCAAACTCGCCGTCGCGACGCGAATAAAACGCGATTACGCGTTCGGTGACATCCAAAACTATCGTTTCTCTCAACAAAATACGTTTTCATCCGAAAAGCGATTCAAAACGACGTCCGCGTTTGTGTCCTTTTCGCGACCAAATTTCTCATTTTTCGCGATGAAGAAAAACGAAATGCAACGATTCTCATCGCGCATACGCGCGTTCGAGAGAAAGAGAGACTCCTCTCTCTCTCTCTCTCTCTCTCTCTCTCTCTCTCTCTCTGCTACAAAAGTATATCGAATGCAGTGCGAGTCGCAAAGCACAAAAAAAAACGTTCGCAACGTACCTCTTTATCGTCGTCTAAATCTTCTTTTAGTGTGACGCTTAGAACCAAAAATGCGAAGAGAGAGAGAGAGAGACAAACACAAGCTAAACCCTAAACATATATCTAACACCCTAAACAAAAAAAAAGCTTCAATTAATCTGCTCACAATCTGCCCTCACATTGCCTTCTGACTGACGCTCCTCGGAACACCACGCGAACGAGAGTTTCTTTCCCAGAGCTACGTGTATTATTGCTCGTCAGTGAGAGCGTGCTTTTTGGTGAATTCTAGCGGCGGAGAGATTTTTATTCGAGAGTATATAAGAACTGAACTCAAAAATCCATTTTCCCAAGCCGGCGGCGGTTCTGTTTTGCGTTCGTCTGACGTTTACGCCGGCAAAGAGAAGAACTGAAGAAGACAAAGAAGAAGTGTATTATCGCACGCAAAAGTAATACGATCAACGAGAGAGTGAAAGCTCAAACGCAAAATCATCGTCGTTCTGAGAAAGAGCATCGTCCCAAATACTAAGAATACTAAGAGTAAGAGTAAGACCAAATGGCAGGCAAAGAAGACCAACAACGAGAAGAAACTTTCAAGGCGAATCCGGAACATCCATCGGATGGAGATGTTCAAACACCTCTCGTCTCCTCGCGCTTGTGCATAAAAAACCTCCCGAAACATTACACGGAAGTGAGGTTTCGAGAGCACTTTTCAACGATCGGAGAAGTGACCGATTGCGTGATTAAAAATACGCACGGCGGTACCAACGATAACGACTCGAGGAGCAGTTGGCGGCAACATCGAAAGCAGCAGCAGCAAACTTCTCGATGTTTGGGATTTATTGGGTACAAAACGGAACAGATGGCCATCTTAGCGCAGAAATATTTCCACAACACGTTCATCGATACGAGTCGGATCGATGTCTCGTTCGCGGCGAGTCGGAAAGAGCGAGCGGCGTTGAGCGAAAGGAGTTCGTGGTCGAAGTATTCGGCGGGGACGAGCGCGAACGAGAGATTGAAAAGAGAGGAAGAGAAGAAGTTAAAAAAGAAGAATAATAAAGAAGACGAGGACGAGGACAGAGAGGAAAAGAAAGATCCGAATCGATTTATCGGCGTCCGGGAGCGGATTAAGATGGAAAAAGCCGCAAAACTGAAGAAAGAACAGTTCGTATCGCCCGAGGAGAAAATGTTGGAGGAGAAAATGCGAGAAGATCCGAAATTGAGAGAATACATGGCTTTAATGCTCCCGAAGAGTAAATTCGCGGCGAAATTTTGGTCGGACGGGTTAGTGCACGAAGAAGACGATTACCTGTCCGGAGGTCCCGCGCAAACGAAACTCGCCGACATCGAAGATACCGAAGGCGGGAACGCAGACGAGGATTCAGACGACGACGAGTACCAGGACTTAGAGAACGACGATAGTAGTGATGATAATGGTAGTAGTAGTAGCGAAGAAATAGATTCCGATTCAGACGACGTTAAGAAAGACGACGCGGTTTCGGACATGGAGTATTTGAAGGCGAAGAGAGGGAATTTTAGCAGCGATTCAGAGGATTCCGAGGAGGACGAAGAGGAGGAAAATTCTTCGGACGACGACGACGACGACGAGAACAACAACAGCGAAAAGAGTAGCGACGATGAAAGAAAGGAATTTTCCTTGGAGAACGACAACGACGACGACGTCGATAATACGGAGAAGAAAAAGTCATCAAAGAAGTCGAAAGATGATGAGAAAGCAACAATAAAAGAAGTCGAAGTCGTCCAAGCGTCGGACATGGAATCTTTACAAGAAACCGGTCGCGTGTTCCTTCGCAACCTTCCGTATACGTGCACGGAGGAGGAAATATTCGACCACATGCAATCTCACGTCGGAAAATTGACCGCAGTGCACGTCTTAGTGGACAAGTCGACGAAACAGAGCAAAGGATTGGCATACGCGACGTTCGCGTTGCCGGAAGATGGCGTGAAATGCATCGACGTGTTAGACGGTGCTATTTTCCAAGGTCGCATTTTACACGTATTACCGGCGAAACGAGCGCCGACGAACGCGGAAAAGAACACGTTAGGCGGCGTCGGGAGGATAACTATAATAAACGACGACAACGGGGAAGACAACGACGACGAGAACGACCCAAAAAACTCTTACAAGAAACAAAAAGAGCACACGCGCAAAGCGGACGCGGCGGATAAAAAAGCATGGAACGCGCTCTTCATGCGTCAAGACACCGTCCTCTCCGCCATCGCCGCGATGTACGGCGTGGACAAAGGCGATTTGTTGAGCACAGAAACCGAAGACGTCGCGGTGCGGGTCGCCCTAGGTGAAGCTCAAGTCATCGCAAACACGAAAAAAGAGCTCGGCGATGTCGGCGTAAACGTCCACGCGCTCGAATCTGCAGCGGAATCGAGAGAAAATGTCAAAATCGCGCGTTCGCAACATTCGATTTTGATTAAAAATTTACCGTACGAATCCGAAGAGTCCGATTTGCGAGAGATGTGCGAAAAGTTTGGCACTTTGAGTCAGTTGGTGTTACCATCGACACGGACGATTGCAATCGCGGAATTTCTAGAGAGCAACGAAGCGCGAAGAGCGTTTCAAGGGTTAGCGTACAAGAGGTACAGACACGTTCCGTTATACGTCGAATGGGCGCCGAAAGACATTTTCAAGACATCGAAGAAGAAGAATGACGACGACGATGATGATGCAACAGAAAATGACGAGAGAAGAACAAAGTTCACCAAAGAAACCTCTAATAAAGACGATGTCGAGGAGGATCCGGAAGAAAAGTCTAAAGTTCTCTTCGTGAAAAACATCGACTTTGCCACCACGGACGAGAGTTTTCTTCAATTCTTTGAAAATCTTTGCAAACGCGCGGGAGGAAAGAACCGAAGACTCGTCTCCGCCAAAATCGCCCGAAAACCAAATTCAGACGGTAAATCTCTTTTATCCAAAGGATTTGGTTTCGTCGAGTTTGAATCGCACGAAACCGCCTCGATATGCTCGAAATTAGTCTCCACCGGCATCGGGAAGTTAGACGGTAAAGTCTTGTCGATCGAGCTTTCGAGGCAGAAAATGTCTCGAGAAACCGTCGAGGACGACAACACCAACGCGCTCGCGATGAAAAAGAAATCCAAAATACCAAAAGGCAAATCAGCGACTAAGCTCGTGCTTCGGAACGTCGCGTTCGAGGCGACCAAACGCGACGTGCAACTATTGTTCAATCCGTTCGGCGTTCTGAAATCCGTTCGCGTGCCGAAGAAATTCGACGGATCGCACCGAGGTTTCGCGTTTATTGAATACACGACGCAAAGGGAAGCGACGGACGCGATGGACGCGTTAGGGAACGCGCACTTGTACGGGAGAAAGTGCGTGATTGAACGCGCGGACGAAGACGAGACTGTGAATACGATGGATGATTCGAACACCAACGCGGCGGTCTTTGGCGAATCAAACGTGGAGAAGTTGCGGGAGAAAGCGAAAAGGCAAATAGACGGAGGATTGAACCAGCGGTCTTCGAAAAGACAGCAGCGCGCGTAGTTTTGTATAATACTAATTGCTGTACCTACTGTAGCTTTAATAACATCTTAATACTCTATTTCTTTGACCTTAAGCTTCTTCTTCTTCGTCTCGTAACGTGCCGAGCAAAATGGTCGCCGGCCCGGATTGGCCGTTTTGCATCACCGCGGATTTCAAAACGTCTTTAATCGTTTCGCTTTCCATGATGCTATCTTCGTCATTCGCATCAATAGTCGTCGTTTTTGTAGTCGTCGTCGTCGTTCGTTTCACGGACTCTTCCACGTGCGACCCGAGCAGTTGCTCTCTCAACGCCGCCTCGTACGCGACGTCGAAATCTTCCGCTTGTAAATCGAGTTCGTTTTGAACGACGTCGTGTTCGACTTTTCTCCTCAAATCGTCTTTTGGATTGTCGTGAAAAGCTAAATCTTTCGTGAATTGCTCTAAAAACTGTTCCGACTCCGGGTCGTCCATCAAAGCGTTCATTAAATCGCGTTCGAACGCGTCGGCGTCGAGTTCCGGCGGCGCAATCTTTTTCTTCTCCTTCTTGGAATAACTATTACTACTATTATTACTACCGTTGTTGATGTTGTTCGCGCGTTGCACTTCTTCCGCGCCTTTATACGTCGCTTTCGCGTTCATAAACGTCCCGAGTTTTTTCCCGACTCGTTTCACGTCCTCGCTGAATGCTTTCTCTTTCTCTCGCCGTTTATCGTCTTTGAGATCGTCGTCGAAATCGAATTCGTCGTCAAAGGCGCTGGGTCGTCCATCTTCGTCGTCGTCCGAGAGAGGATGCAATTCGCGCTCCGCCGCTCGCGCTAAAATCTCGTTGTCTAAATCGCGCATGCCGTCGCGCATCCACTGGTCGCTTTCCGGTTCGAGGTTTTGTACGTCCTCTTCGTCTTCATCTTCCTTTGTTTCTACAACACGTTCTAACGCGTCCTTGAATTGCAAAATCGCCGCGATTTCCTCCGCGTTGAATGTCTTCGCCAAATCCTCGTCGTCTAAACTATCATCTTCGCTGCTCATCAAAAGCTTTTCCAACGCAATCTCCATCCCGACCGTTAACTTCATCCCGATATCAAACGCGTTGTGCAAATCCGCGTCGGTTGTTTTCGCAATCACATCCATCGGATACTTTCTCGGCGCGTCGAACTTTGCTCGAGCGAGTTGCGCGTACGCGCATCGAGAGAAGCGAAGCGTAACGGAGTCCATCTCATTCATCATCGCGTCGTCTTGGATGACGATGGAACTCTCCTCCTCTTCCTCCTCCTTTCCCGCGTTTGATTCGGCGGCGGGAGTATTAAAGTTCAAATTGCGAAAATCTTTCGAGCTTCGCACGTCCGCAGGCGTCCGCTCGTAAAACACGCGCGTCGCCAATTGAATGAACGTTTGTTTTTGCTTCATCGATTTCATCCCAACACGTTGCAAAGCTTTCCTCACGCGTTTCGGAAGTAACGCTCGCGCGAGATGTCTGGACGTTACGATCGCCTCCTCGGTTTGATAATATTTTTTCATCTTGTGCTCTTTGAGATGCGCGTCGATCGCATTGCCTAGCCTGTACTTCTTTTGATCAGAAGCTTTAATCAACGCATTCAACGCGTCCACATTCGTCTTCAGCGCATCCATTCTGTCTTCTCTTTCTTCATCATATTCCTCTCGTTCCTCCTTCCTCGCTTCGTCCTCCGGCTCGTAAACGACGTGTACCGCGCCACGTCTAATGAACGTCCTCCCTTCCGCCACGTTCGGTTCCACCCACATCGGTAACACGTGCGCGCATTCTACCAATAAAAACTCCCCGTCGTCGTCGAACATGCGAACGGATGTGTCTTCAAATCGTACACTCAATCGAAACAAGATGTTCGCGACCATCCACTCGTCATCTAAAGCGTCTCCGAATTTCGTCGATCCTTTCAAGCACCATCTTTTCGTCGCGTCGCAGAACGCACGGGTGAGGTTGAATCCTTCTCGGTGGTAACAGTAAGCGTCGTAAACATAATCTTTTCGCTTCATTTTCGATGATAGTAGTGCTTCTTTCGCTTCAAAGTCTTGCTCTAAATGTTTGAAAATTTCGTTCTTTTTCTCCTCCAACGCGCAAGAAACGTCGTCGAAGTAGATGAGATACTGCACGCAGTTTGGCTCCAAAGTGCGAGAATTATAGTCATTGTCATCATCACCGATATGATTTAGTTTTTTTCTATTTTCCTCTCGTTCGGATGCATTCATTGTGTTCTCCTTGTTAGTGCTAAATTATGAGGAGATTCCCCTTCAGACTTAATTGGTTGTTGTGTGGTACTACCGTACGTAGTATAGTGGTACAATATAGTATGATGATGATATTACAGCAATTTAATAAGTCTCTCTTTCAATTCTTCTTAACTTTGTTCTCTTCCGGTGGATTCGCTCGTAAAGTTTGGAAAAATTCATTCAACGTGCCGACGGATTCGTTCGCGCCGCCGCTCGTACGCACGCGGCCTCGAACCCATTTGCTTATTAAGTTTATGTTCTCGCGGTTGTGACAAAACCTCTGGTCGACCAAGAAAATAGCGGCGTAATCGTGTAAATGCCGAACGCATCGACCGAGCGCTTGGTTATACGCTCGAAACGCTTGGTGTTCGTACCATCGATTGCCGTCGAGTAAGTTTTTCTGCGCGCCGTGCGCGGAGGAGTTGAACTGTTTCTTGAGGTTCACTTTGACGTCGCCGAGGTTCGGGAACGGGATTCCGATGCAAAACACCGCCCGCGCGGCGTTGTCTTTAAAATCCAAGCCTTCTGAACATTTGCCACGGAAAACGGCAAAGAGTAAGGAGCCTTTCTTTTTCAAACCGTCTCTGAAGTCTTCGAGGGTTTCGTCGAAACCTCGAGATCCGCCGGTTTCGAACACGATTTTCTTGTGCTTCGAAATCTGCGCGTGGTGTCCGGTGGTGTGGAACCACTCGTCCGAGATCCTCTGGATGAGTTCGTAGGACGGGAGAAACACTAATACGCCTCCTGGAATGTGTTTGCAATACCGTAAAAGCATGTCGCCTAATCGCGCGGAAAAATCTTGGCCGCTCGATTGTAAATTTCTCCTCGTGATGGCACCGAGCGTATCGAGACTTTCCACGAAGATTTGGTTGTTCGGAACGACGTGCGGGGCGTCGACTTCAATCGGGAACGGAACGCCCAATTCACCCTCTAACGAAGACGTCGGAGATAACGTGCCTGAGGTTAAAATCACGCACCGCGCTTTCTCGGCGACTCGTTCAAACGCCACCGCCGGCCGGAGACACCACAGGGCAAAACCACCAGTCTTCTCGTCGTGTTTTGGTTTGTCCGCTGGGTTGCTGAACGCGTCGTGCGCGAATTGTGCGATGCATAAGACGTAATCGTTGGAGTACTTCTTGAACAAGGAGAATTTTGTCGCGATTTCGTTCGCGAATCGCATGGCTTGCATGCCCAAGACTCCGGTGACTTTCTCGCCTTGTTCCGAGATCATTTGCATAGTTTTCGATTGCTTGGCCGTTATCGTTTGGACTTTTTTCAAAACGGAGTCTAACGTCTCCTCTTCTCGTTTTGGGTTACACAACGCGTCCCATAACTCTTCGATTATGACGTTCGGATCGCTTATCGTTCTCGTTTGTTTGTATCGATCGAACTCTTGTCTCTGTTTCATCTTTCTCGAGATCCACGCGGCAATTTGAATCAAGAAGTTCTTCACCGGTAAAGCTTCCGGAAAAGTGACAACCAATATCCCAATTTCGTTCAAATATCTCTCTAAATCTTTCTCGTAGACTTCCACCGACGCGCCTTCTCTGCAGACGTCTTCGATGTTGTGTCCTTCGTCGATGATGATGGCGGCGTTTGTTAAATCGATATCCATCGCCGCGCGAATGCCCTCGTCGAAAATGTAATTATACGGACACAAAACAAACTCGGCATCTTTGTATAACTCTTTCGTGACGTAAAAAGTGCACGCCTCGTGTTCCTCTGCGGCGTACTTCAAATCTTCGATGTCCCAAATGTGCGCGTTTCTCATCTCGTCTAATAAGTGCGCCTGGCGATTGAAATACGCGCACTTTGAGCTCGTCGAATGCGGCGGCACCGCTTTCACGCACCCTCTGGTCATCTCTTGACACTCCTCGTCCGTTTTCTTGGCCGGACAGAACTGTTGTCGAGATCCTAACACCGAAAAGTTTGGCCTGTACGGGCACCTCTTCAACTCTCTCGCTAACTGAGCGATTTGCGAATGCGTTCGCGAACACAAGAAAATTCTGGGAATTTCTTCCTCCTCTCTTTCCAACCTTTCCATCAGATTTTTCATCGATTGTTTTTGGTCGTTATCCATCCTCTCGGGGTCGCTATGTTCGTACTTCTTTCCTCCCGCGTTCTCTTCGAAATTTCCATAGCCCATACCCATGCCCATCGGCCGCATTTTCGTTTTGATGGGTTCAGAAATCCCTTTCCCGTCCGGGCCTAAACCTTGTCCGGGTAAGTGGCCCATTTTCGCTAATAACTTTGCGCCGATACCACCGTCTGGTGGGAGTACGTTTTTCGAGGAGTTGTTGTTGTTGTTGTTCGTCGTCGTCGTCGCAGCTTCTTCTGACTTTATCCTCGCATTATCTTTATCTTCTTTAACTTCTTCTCCCGTTTCCATTTTCACCGTTTCCGCCTCTCTCGCGCCGACAAACATCCCGTTCGCGGTTCTCCACCCATCCGGCAACCCTTTATTCTCCGGCGTCGCCCCAATTTTCGCCCGTTTCTCCCAAATCTGCCTCCTCATCTCCTTCTGAAACGCCAACGACGCGCACAGCAAGGCTAAACTCTTCCCCGTCCCCGTCGGCGATTCCACCAGCGCGTGTTGCTTCGTCTTGAGCGCTTGCAACACTTTCGACATGACAATCTTTTGCGGAATTAACGGCGTCAAGCCTTTCGGAAACGCCACGGGAATCCCCATCATCGGGAACGTGTTCGACGAATCCGGTCTTTGCGTGGCTGGGAGGACGTAATGCTCTTTCCGTCTCTTTCGATGTCCTTTCGCGTTGTTGTTGTTGTTCTTCGCGAGCGAATCTTCTTCTCTCATCATCGTCTGCGCGGAATCTTTCGAATCCCCCGGGGTTGAAAAATCCTCCTCGTTATCTTCTCGTTCTTTCTCGTACTCTAAGTTTACAACTTTTCCTTTACTGTTGTTCTTCTTCGTGGAATTGACCATGTGTTCGTTCCTCGCTTTCGTCGCTTCCCGGAAGAGAAACTTGACTGATTTTTCGCTCTTGTATTTCTTCGTTTTCGTCTGCGCTTTGTGGTTGGGGCGATGATTTTCATTTCTCTCTTCTTTTATTACCCCTTCGTGTTCTTCTTCTTCTTCTTCCTCTAAAACAACAGAAACATCCTCCTTTGAAAACGCATCATCTTCTCTCCCTTTATTCTCGTTTTCGTCGCTCATTATGAGCACGTGTTCTTGTTCTCACTGAGAGCGTTGTTCTTCTTCCTCTTTTTCTCACAATGAGGCGCGAAACGAGATTTTTAAAAATGTCGCGTCGCTTTATATTTAGGGTCTTCAAAGTGCTCAGATTCGATGCAATGCGATGACCTTCTCTGATCACAGATACATATCGCTTTCATCAAACTCTTCTTCCGGAAGACGACGAGACCATCGAGCGCACGAACAGAAGCGCGAGAAAAACGGCTCTATGTGTGTCATCATAACGGCGTTGGTTTGTTTGGTGCATTTGCATCAAGAGTAGTCGTCGTACCAACACGTGTTCAAAAGATACAACAGAGTCAAGGTTTAGT
>JACLAA010005244.1_pt1 | contig 13523 bp, 7 predicted proteins | sample 8027891 | NCBI WGS metagenome assembly JACLAA01 (sample SAMN15724900, study PRJNA655200) | protist metagenome | isolation source: fluorescence activated cell sorting (FACS) single amplified genomes of... | place: Spain: Blaines Bay Microbial Observatory, Mediterranean Sea | collected 2016-01-19 | reverse complement strand
GACAAAGAAAATACAAAGCAATGGCGCAATGGAGAGTGAGACTCAACTTGCAGACCATGGCGTCGTCCTTGATAGACGCAATTTGGAAGCACCATCAGATGCATCTTGATGTTGACCCACATGCAGTCCCTTGATGACATCCTGGGAGACCACGCGAATTAGTGATTCTCGTTCGGACAGTGAACTCGCCACCACAACGCTCAATATAAAGTATAGTAAGAAATCGATTCTGGGTGCAATGCAAGATACCAACCCTACATGGACACTTCCCTTGTCCATTTTGGGCAACACAAGCTTTGCTGGGTCTAGCAGCAGCTGCTCTTGGAATCCCCATTTGCAGGAGAACCTCTGAAGCTGATGGTCTCTGGAATGAAATCAGCCTGCATGGTTCCTTGAGATAAAGCTAGCTGAGCTGCCTTTCGAAAGGCAGCTTCGACCTCCGTAGCTGCTTTCGCCGAAGTCTCAAAAAATGGCAATATTGATGTTGAATTTTTAGCGCACCAAGTTTGTGCTCTTTGTGTTGAGACACGACGATCATTCTCTCGATCCAGCTTGTTGGCAATGACTACGAACGGGAAGTTTTGGGTATCAGAGGGCGATGCTTGAGTTAGGAATTCAATGCGCCACGTATCAAGATTTTCAAAAGACTTGGGTTGCGTGATGTCATACACCAGAATGCAGACATCTGCACCACGGTAGAACCCTACCCCCAAAGACTGGAAGCGTTCCTGACCTATATAGTAGTCATTTATCACGTGTACGTTGTTTTATGCTTTGTGATACCTGCGGTATCCCATATCTGCAAGGTTACCAAGGTTTCATCGATCGCGACCTGAAGAATGCTTTACAGCAACTGATCTTGCATTTGCACCGCAAAATGCCTCTTTAGTCAGAAAATCAGCTCCGATTGTTGCCTTGTAGGACGTTGAGAATCGATTATTGACAAACTGATTCAATAAAGCAGTCTAAAAGACATTTTTTGCGTTTTGGTTTGCTACTGGTGGAGAATATTACCTTGCCTACGCCCGAGTCACCCAAGATCACTACCTTGAGCAGCATCCTTCTGATGATGAAAAAGTCTTACGGCGGATCGCGCACGTCTTCCACCAATAATATGTTACTATCATGACGCCGCGATCAGGGTGCGGGCTCCACATCCACCCCCCGTGCCGCGCAAAACCGATGGCTCCGATTTTTGTTTAGGCCCGACCTTTGGGTGCCAAACTCGGCTAGCCGCCGCGATTTCCGCAGAGGCGCCGCTCGCGTCGCGCACCGAGCTCTGCTAGTTCGCCAGTAGGTACGAGTTAAAAAATGAGTCCGCGTACGCAACGCCACCACCTGCGGTTTACAAGCTCTCTATACGCCCCGTGTGGACGATTTCTCCACTGTGAGCGACCGCCAGAGATGACTTGGGTCCGACGCGCCGCGCGCCGCGACGTATGCGCGGCAGGAGTTTCGCCGTGCCCGGGCCGTGTGTCGGTGATCTCGGCGAATCTGTCGGCTCGTAGCATCGCTCCCCACTAGTACCCGGCGCTGGGCCCCTCGGACCTCCTATCTACAGGTTTGCACTATTTGTCCTGAGACCCAATCGGGTTCTAGCAGCTGTTGTACTGGCAAGTCTGGATCGAGGACCGGTATATACAGAGATAGTTTACCGGGAGGCGCCGGGATCTCGGGCTGTGATGATCTAAAAACATACTCACGCTAATACCGAAACGAGGTCGAATGGCAATTTGAAGCGGTTTTGGGGCCGGATGGGCTCCTGGTGGCCGCTTTGGCCCCGTTTGGGTCGTTCGCGGCAGCACCGCACGACTGGCGGACTATCAGCGCTGGAATAGCTGCAAAGGAGCGTGCAACCGTGACACGGCTCGGAACCTCATCGGAAAACTCCTAAACACCCTTAAGGGCCATGAAGACGTGCTTTCAAAAAGGGCTCAACATGAAGGAGTGATGGGTGAAAACGGGGTGTACCCATTACTTCGCGACGACGCGACGGCACTGGAACTTGAAACTCCGAGTCTGATGTAACGGATGATGAAGTAGATTTTATGTGCTAGGGTAGTGCGTGTTTCAGACGACAATGGACTCTATTCGTAGCGCACTATGATAACTTTTGTACATCATGATGATGCCTCAGGCTCATACCGTTAACTGTACGGGGCTCACAGGCCCCAGTGTGTTTGCGCCGCTCGCCGAAACGCTGTTCTTCGCCGCTCGCCCTTTCCACCCGCCCAAAAACGATTCTCTCGGCCCCCGCGTTCCGATGAGCACCTTTTCAAGACCATCGGAGACGATGCTGCCGCGAAACTGCCGCCGACACTAGGACCCGCTCTAACCCGTCGCCTAGCCCTAACCCTGCCCAACCCCAACCCTTACTCGAACCTAGAACTCGAACCGAATCCTCACCAAGCGTTCCCCACCTCATCCTAGCAAGTAAGACCTAGCAAGATAATGATCCCATGATCCTCCAACCAGCCTCAGGCTAGTATCGATATCTAACTTGAAATGGGACGGTGTCCAAGGAGGTACAAGGACGTAACTAATATCCAACGTATGTTACTCGTCGCGCAGCCTCTTTCAATCAGCCGCTCAACAATTGGGGGCGTGTCCAATGACATGAGCCTGAGGGATATGCGAAATATGCTTACTATAGACTCGGCCCGGGCCGGGACGAGCCTGAGCAAAATTCTTCAACTTGAACCAGCGGCTCAATAATTGGACGGCTTCTGGTTCCGCCTAGAGCTGCACACACCTAAAGTATACTTCCTTAATTACCCCTGTCAACTCTTAGGACGGCGTCCGTGAACGGCTTCAGCACGTCGATGGACAATTCTTGACGGCAGTACCAACACAACAAGTTATTCTTTTGTAGGGTGCCAGCATTACGGTGTTTGGGGTGTTCTAGTGCATAGATGTAATGAAGCTGTGCACGCAGAGAAAGATCCGCCAGTGGGGTAATTTGTCAATCCTATGTGGAGTCAGTCTAGGGACCCTAATTTGGGTTATAGTCCTTCATAGGCGTTTCTGAGAATCTCGAACATGGTTATGTCATCTGAGGCAGTGCGGCGATTTGACTCATAGACCCGCCTCAGCTTAGAGAATGTCGCAAGATTCATGTTCCTTTTTGGCTCGAGTTCTCCCTCGGGCGTAGTGTTACCGTCGAAGGAGCAGGGGGCGCTGTCCCCATAGGCCCGAAGTATTTCCATGCGCTGGTCAATTGAGACACAGATACTGCGGGCACAATTGGCGTGTATAGCGCATTGGATGATTTTTAGCTGTGAGGGAATGTCCATACCAGTAGTCTTGCCAGTAAGCGCAATGCGAGCTGGCATTAGGAGATTTTTTTTAGAGCGACCAAGCCTACCACCAAGCGCTTCAAGCCACTCCAGGACAGAGGCTGGATTAGCATCAGCTGCCAACGCTGCGTCGTAGCAGAATGGAGGTGCCTCGCGTGCATCGTATGAATCAATAAGTGCTTTAGAGAATGATATGAAGTCATCATCAAGTACCTTGGTGACTGTCTTTGCAAGCACCGAAGCCTCCTCATTGCAATCCTGAATTTTGACCGTCTCCAACAGTGGATAAGCGAGAGTGGATCGACTCAGGTCAACCATGTCAGTAACAAGCTCAGCCTTAGGTTGGGTTGAAGTTGCTGCGATTTTAATGAAATCGTTGACCGCTGCAGAATTTGTTTCTGCATCGTCCAGAAGACCACCAGCCTTGAAGTGTTCCCTTGCAAGCGGAAGCAGCCTCTTCAACGACATTGAGCGCAGATGTTGGCCATTGATCCACCGGAGCTTGGCATCATCAAACATTGCAGGCGAAGCGGTCACACGCGACAAATCGAAGGATTTGATGAGTTCTTCGCGTGAATAAACCTCCTTGTCGGTGCCGTCATTCCAGCCTAGGAGAGCAAGATAATTTATCATAGCGTCGGGAAGGTAACCACGTTCGCGGAACTGGCCACAGGATGTGGCCCCGTGTCGTTTACTCAATTTTGATTTATCACTACCAAGGATGAGTGACGCGTGTGCATAGGATGGTTCTTTAAAGCCAAGAGCTTCAAGCACAAGTAGCTGCCGGACCGTGTTTGTCAAGTGTTCCTCTGCACGTACAACTGTTGTGACACCCATGAGCGCATCATCTACAGCGACGCAAAAATTGTATACAGGCACGCCATTTGACCGGAGTAGAATGAAATCACCAATCGTAGCCTGCACGTCCCACTCAACATGCCCTCGCACCCGGTCATCGACACGCACAATCTTGCCCTTTGGTGTACGAAATCGATACGTATGTGGCGTATTCGATTCAAGAAGACGCTGGACCTCGTCGGCATCAGCCCCCCGCCAGGTCCCATCGTATGCAACCTGTGACCCCGCCATCTTGGCTGCTATACGCTTCGTCTCTAGTTCCTCTTCCGTACAAAAGCACGGGTACGCATGACCGGCGCGTACGAGAAAGTCGGTCGCCTCCTTGTAGATCTGTGAGCGTTCACTTTGCCGGTATGAACCACATGGTCCACCAACCCCAGGCCCTTCGTCCCAGTCAAGCCCAAGCCACTCAAGGTCTGCCAGCATGCTCTCCTCGCTCTCCCTTGTTGAACGCGCTAGGTCTGTATCTTCAATGCGTAAGAGGAATTTCCCGTTTTGCTCCTGTCGTGCAACAAGCCAATTGTACCTACCGCAGCAAGTGCCACTCACAGGGCTAAAGATGACACTGGAAACGCGCAGCGCGGTCCGCGCACCACCGACGTGTAGTGAACCGGTTGGTGATGGCGCAAACCGCATGCGCGGGCTCCCATCTCTTTCGAAAGCGGCTAGTTCCTTTATCGTATTTCCCCCGGTGCTCATAGTTGGAGAGCGTGTACCAACTCGCCAACCCCTTATCCTCGATATTCCCGTGAGGAGCACCATGCTAATCACACGCATGTTCATCGATCCGCCTCAATTGATCAGTCCAGGGGGGAAGGAGGGGGTAAGCTTAAGGGAGCCTAAAGGGGGGTCACCACTTTAGGATATCCCCTCCCCCCGCCCCCGGGCGCGTCAGTGGTAGCATGAGTGCCGCGCGCCGCGTACACGCCGGAAGTATCGGTGCGGGGGCCCGTTTCTGGGGATCTCAGGCTCGGCGGCTTTGCCCGGGCCCGGGCCGCAGCCTGAGTTCAAGTTCGCCGGTAGCATTGCTTCCGCACCCATGCGCGAGCGGACGTGTACCCACGCTGCGGTTCGCTGTCTATGAGGCGTGTGCGAAGCGCGCCACACGCCGCCAACGCGCGACGCGGACACTTAGACCGTGACGCCGGCGCGCCACACACACATACTCATCTGCCAGTGTCATTAGGCCCCGCCCCTTGCCGTATTTTTTTTTCGAATAAGAAATTGACCCATCCTCCTAGCGTACCATATCTATATAGGGCTCAAAGGGAATTTCAAGTTACCGTGACGGCTTCTGTCCAGGCCGAATCTGTCATGACATCATGATCATCATCATGATCATCATCATGATGAGATATAAATTATCATGATATATTTTTTAAACTCGAATCACTCACTACCATCACGATGATCTAAAAATCCGAGTCTATACCGTGACTATAGTATATTCTAGTTTTGTCACGGTAAGGAAGGGCCGGGAGCGGGGGTGATGTCATCTTTTTTTGGTTTGAACGAAACTTAAAATCATCATCATTATTTTTGAGATTAGAGGTCGATTTCCTATGAGCGCAGCAAACAGGGCTTAATTGACCTCTAAAATCCCGATAATGGTATAATTTTTGCTACATCTTTAATCATCATCTTGTATTTCCATTGCAGCATTTTAGTGTCATACTGCGCAACGAATGGAAGATTAGAGACTGACAAAAAAAACGCAGCGGCTCCAAGATGCGGTTCTCAGCACGATTAGGTTGCGTGGAATTAAGTGCTCGAACTGACTCATCTCTGAGGCACAAATATGTCGCCGTGTCGCCTTGTGAGTCCTATTTGCAATAAAGTTCACGGTCAATCGTCGGTGGGATTGGTTTGATTTCAGTGGCCAGTTCTGATTCTATGCGATAGAGATTGAATCGATCATCGAAGGTGATCAAATTTATAGCAAGCCCCAGGTGACCAAATCGACCAGCACGACCAATTCGATGAAGGTATGTCTCTGATGTCTTTGGAAAATCGAAATTGATAACCACGTTAACGGACTGAATGTCGATACCACGGGTAAACAAGTCAGAGGAAACAAGATGGCGAGTGGATCCATTGCGGAATTCATGGAACACACGGTTTCGGTGAGACTGTTGCATCTTTGCGTGGATATAGAAGCATGAATAGCCCAATTCTGTTATCTTTTTAGCAAGCAACTCAACTCGGTTGACAGAATTACAAAATATTACTGATTGATTTATCTCCAATTTAGTAAAAAGTGTATGTAGGCAATGCACTTTCTGACGCTCCTCTACGAAAGCATAAAACTGGGTTATGCCTTTCAGAGTGAGATCATCCATTAAATTGATTTCATAAGGGTGGTGGATAAACTTGTCCTTAAACTTTTTGACACTGACGGGAAATGTTGCAGAAAAGAGGCAAATTTGACGTTCGGGAGAGCAGTGTAGTACGAGTTTTTCTAATAAAGGTTCAAACTCTGGAGATAAGAGCTTGTCTGCCTCGTCCATGATAAGGGTGTGGCACTGGGTTAGAATTGCCACACCCTTTTCCGAGAGGTCGAGAATGCGCCCAGGGGTACCAACAAGAACATGGACTGGCTTGTACAGGCGCATGATGTCGTCCTTGAGTGATGTGCCGCCTGTTGATACCATGCACTCAACTTTCATGTGCTTTCCTAGCTCACGGACAACTGCTGATGTCTGGAGCGCCAACTCTCTGGTCGGAATGAGAATGAGCACCTGAATGTGCTTTTTAACGGGGTCAGTCTTTTCGAGGCAGGGAATGATAAATGCTGCCGTCTTGCCGGTGCCATTCTTAGCCCGCGCAAGAACATTTCGATTCTGCAGAATTATGGGGATTGCCCGCTCTTGAACGGGGGAAGGCCGCTCAAAACCCTTCTCAAAGATACCCATTAGCAGTTCGCGCTTCAAAAAATAGTCCTCGAATTCCTGCCCTCGCGTCAAAGTGACATCCTCAGTCTGGTATCTGTTGTCCTTTGCTGGCAAATTGAGATTTTTGCGCCAGGATTCTTCGTCTGGCGATGGCGATGCATGTGAAGAACTAAGCGCCGTCATGCCTAATACTAGACAAGCAACACCTCGTCGCTTCGAAAGATAATAATGCTATGAGTACAAACACGTCGTTATGTATCTAGAGCTTGAGCAATACGCCCGTAAGGGATATACCTCTGGGCGGACGTAGCGCACATCTCCCCGCCGCCCACAAGCGGGCCGCCTCCGAAGCGAATAAAGCGAACTTAAACATAAAATTAAAAATTCTACAATGAGCAATGATCATCATGATGATTTCGCTGGCAAGCTTCAGGGCCCGAGCCTGAGTGCCGCCAGCCTCCAAGTCACTGGCAGGCTGAGTGCCGCTCCGAATCCACTAGTATTTTAGGAGGATTCGGCCCCGGGCCGGGCGGCCCGTGGCCGACTCGGACTCGGAGGCCGCTCGAGGCCGCGGCCGCATCATGATGATCCACGGCCGCCCAGGCTCTAGGTGCCCTTGAGCCTAGCTCGCCCGAGTCGCCGGTCATTGATTGACGAGCCTCTGAGTGCCTTGAGAAACCATAACGCCCACGGCCTGCGAATGACGCGAGACCAAAGGGCCCGGGGTACGGCGCACCTTCGAGTTTGGGACTCAGGCTCTCGGAGTGCAGCGGCTGGGATAGTCCGCCGGTGAGCTACCTAAATTGCACTATCTAGTTTTTGCTCGGAGTAAAGGTGTTATATTCAACGTTACGTGGTTGGTCACGGTGTGTGTAACTTGAAGTGCCAGTGTATAAAGGAAGGGTATCATGATAGGATGATGGCTGGATCACCGACGTGTTCAGCCATAACGATGAGGCTGGGTGCAACCCTCTTGCGAGGAATATGCCCCCTAATCCTCTCATACTAGTCCCTTCTCAGGCTACTCTGCTACATTCACTGAGTCACTGGCAAGTTGGAATCCTCAGGCTACCGCCGCTGCGGCGGCAGTCACGGCCGGGTACTCGGAGCCAGAGCCAGGCTCAGGCTAGCCTGAGCCTGGCTCGCTGAGTCGGAGACCGTGACCGTGACGTGTACTTCAAGTTCCACTCAGCCTGAGGAGCCTGAGGCCGCTGTGACATTCAAGTTGCAACCGTCACGGTGACCGGCCTGACCCACTGGCAGGCGGCTCGGAGCACGACTCAGAATCCGAGTCCGTGGTAGCCGGAAGCTTGCTGGTACGCCAATAAGTCGTCGTGACGGTAAAAAAAAACCGAGTCCGAGTCAAGTATAACACTATAAGATACATCGATACATCGATACGTCAATAGATATCCAGACGTTGACTAACGCTCTTTGGTACCATGTCGTTCGAGGAAGCTAAACAATATCTGCGTGGCAAGGATGAGGAGGGGGCCTCGTTGTATGAGCATCTTTCGCGACTCTTGCTAAAGATAATAGTTGAAAAGCCGCACAATGCCAACGCCGTGTTTGAACAGTTATCTCAAGACCTCCGAGAGATCACTCAGCACGCTCCCTCACTGCTGACTGAACTCGATACGGAGCCGTTCGATGCAGAAAAGATCTCACAGCTAGAATGGTGTAGGATTGCGTGTCACCTGTTTACTCCAACTGAAAACGAGGCAGCTGAGATTTCGTATCCAGATCTAATGACGGAGGCGAATGTATTTGAGTGGACTGGAGTGAATTTTGGCCGCACCGAGGTGTACCAGCTTTACCTCGCAATCAAACAAAAAGCAAAAGTCGAAGCAAGCAGCCTTCGGTTTTGGGGCAAAATATTTGGAAGATCTAGTGATTACTATGTAGTTCAAGGGGTAAACCCTGAACCACCACCCGCAGAAGAGGTCAACATCATTGAAGGTATGGAGGGGGCGAACAAGTATGCGTTTTGGGTCTGCAGTAAGATAGGCGGGGAATGGACCAAGCTCCCAAATGTGCTGCCTGACGCAATTATTGTCGGAAGAAATATCAATAGATTCTTTACCGGAGATTTGAATGCACCGGTGCCCTCCTATCCACCGTTCCCTGGCGGCACGGAAGCACATCTTCTTCGCTCCCAGATTGCACAGATCACAGCCGAGTGCAGCATTTCGCCCAGTGGGTTCTATATTGAAGATGATGGCGTCGACGAGGGAATCAAAGCAATAAAGAAGGTCGAGGAAATAAGTGAACACAGGACCATCGACGAGCTTAAAGAGTTAAGCTCATGGGTTCACCACGAGTTACTCATCGATCGGAATGGACGATGCAACCAGCCGCCGATGAACGAAGATGAGGACTCCAGACCCGAGCAGGAGCTTCAGAATCAACCAATTCTAGGATCTATTGCCGAAGACGAAGTTGTAGATGGTCCGGCGTGGACAATATCTGCCTGCCCTGGTACAGGTGACTCTCCAGACAGCACTGTATGCGTGAAAAGCCTTAAGTGGCCCGGTGCATATGCCGTCGCCTTTGGTAACAAGTTCACAAATATCTACTGTGGCTTTGGCTGTCCCTCTCTTCGAGGTGTATCGTACAAGATACCGGCCACGCCCGGTATTCAGCCAGAATGGGCCCTTGTAGACGAAGAAATTAGCGCACTTTTCGAAGAGGAGGACCGCACCATACGCCCATCTCCCAACGAGAACACTGAAGAAGAAGAGTGAGATCTCTATAATGATAGCCCAACCTATATGAAGCCCAACCAAAACCGAGTCCTCTTGCCTGCTACTTAACTACTAAGCCCAGCCAAACTAGTGTGGGTCAACATGGGTCGAAATACAGCCGCCTCGGGTAATTGCCAGTTATACAGCCTGAGTGTCAGGGGGGTATAGAGGGTGGTAGAGCCTACTAGAGGAGGGGTAGTAGATGGAGGCGCACCTCAGGCTCCCCCCGGGCTGGACACGAGAGAGAGAGACTCGGGGTTGCTTACTACTATCGGGTGGGATTTACCCCCGCTGGTAGGTATGTAACGCACTCTCTTCCTGCCAGTGCGGACTCCCGGCTGAGTCCGCGGAGTCGGAGCTAGTCCTCAGGCCCGGGCGGCTTGCCAGTGAAGGTCAAATAGTCATTATGATCCTCAGGCTCACTGGCAGCCTGAGGCTTCGCTCAGCCTGACACCGCCGTAGTAAATTGAAAACCCAAACCCATCATGATGGCAAGCAATCCACACTGAACCTTTACGACCAGGGCCCAGGAGCCTGAGACTCAGTCGGACTCGGAACGCGTGGCGTCCTGGGCCGGCCGCCCTGTCACCCGCGTCACGGTCCGAAATCACTGGCAGTTTTAAGTTTGCTTCTACGGAGTCTTACGGCTGTAAAGTATAGATAAGTATCTAGCCGGAGTCACCATGACGGTCCCGGGGCGGGCACGGTCGACAGCGTTGGGGTAGCACCTGCGTGCGATGCCTCAGAGGCCTTCCGAGTCGTAGTCGTCTTGTAGTCGATCTAGTCTGAGACCGGAAATCGACGTATCTTTTCCAGCTGGATCAATCCCCAGAGTTCCTAGGAAATATCCATACCCGCAAAATCATAATGATTTTGGTACTTTCGGCGACCGACAATATACCCCTGACTCGGACTTCCCCGGCAGCGTAGTGACTGTAGTGTAGTCGTCTTAGACTAACGAAATAGTTTCTGCCATGTTTGACGGGGTTTGTGACGGGGAATTGCGTCCGTCAATAAAAGTGACTCAGGGTGATAATAGTTAGCCTGAGGAGTGAGAGGCGACTTCCCCCTACTAAGGGGATATCGGAGCCTGAGTACCCGGCCTTAGGATGGGAAGTAGCCTAGGCGGGTAATACAAGTACGGGTTGTGCTTGGATACGTCTCAGTTGAACCTTGGGATCCTACTAGACGTGTATTTCCATTGCACCCCGGGCACTGGCAAGCCTGAGTCACGATGTTCAAGTTGTTCCGACTCAGAGTCCAACGTAATCATGATAATCACTCCTACAGAGGAAGCAGCCCCCCACACCCCTCTGATTTGTACAAAATGGCAATTTACGAAGAAATCATTGCCGTACGCGTTTTGCGTTCTTGAGAAAGTTGATATTACCGCCTGGCAGTTGAACAAAATTGATACAGGTTTCCGCAAGCCGCGCCCCGGCGGCGACGGATACTTAAATTTACGTGACGATGATGATCATGACCCACAACCTAAATTATATGATCATAGGAGCCTCACTGACAGGCCCCTCTGAGGTGCCAGCAGAGACCCAAAATAGGTTGGCATCGCCCCAAAACGCAGCTCCGCCAGCAACTTGCACTGTGCCAGCAACACCGTTCTTTTCAACAAATCTATACCCTGCGCCACTGCCCGCGGAGAAACTCATGTCACCACCTCCGCCTTGGAGCTCGTCGCCGCTACCTGCTTCGAGGATGAGTGCGCCACCAGCAGCGTTCACGCCTTCTACCTCACCAGCAGCTACGGAAACATCACTGGCGGAGCCCAGCTTAATGATCTCGTCGGATACAACGAGTTCAAACGCCGTCCCCGAAGAGTGTAGCTGACCACCACCAAAAAGGCCATCTGGTTCCAAGATGAAGTCACCCACAACTCGCGTTTCGGGAACCCAAGTAGTTGGACACGGGGCATCAAAAGTTGTTCCGTGACATTCGCGCGTAAAAATGGCGCTTACTTCCAAACATCGCTGGTCGGATGCACACCAGGCACATGCCTCAGCGGCTACGCAACTTCCACAATCCAAATAATCATCGCAGGCAGGCTCTTTAGGACAACTCGCTTCTAGCCCAGATACGCCATCCAAGTCCAAGGATTCGCACTCTGCCCACGTCACCAGTGGTAAGGCATAGCTGAGCACAAGAAGTAGCCCAGTGGAACGCGTCGCCATGGTATAAAAAGTGATATCCCGGATCCTACCCTTAAACCTTAGGGCTTATAGCAATATAGAGTGTCCTTAGACCTCTTTATTCAATATAGAGAGGGCTTAGAGAATTAATGTCAATATGGAGATTGTGTAAGAGTGCTTACATAAGTAAGGTAGTTAGGCGCGCGCTCACTCCATATTGAAAGATTTGGTGTAAGGCCCCTCCATACTGATTTATGCGGAACCTGGATTATACGGCCGTATTATTACTTCTTCGCGGTGAGCGCGTGGTCTGACTATGCTACGACGTCGTGCCCGTCGTTCTTGGGTATTACACCAGCGGTTTGAGGTTCACTGGTGCGGCGCCGGAAACGCCGCTAGTGCAGCGCAACGCTACTGGGCCAGCTGGGCCCTCGGTTAATATTGGATGGGCGTGGATCCGGTGTGTGCTACTTGACGGCACGTCCGCATTATTGAGGATCCACTGGCTGTTTTGTGCAGTCGCTAGCTGCAGTTGCCAGCGCCGCGGACTGGCCAGGCGACTGCCAAACTTTTCTCATCAGTATCTGATCGTTGTTGTCACACCCCAGGGATGTCAAGGGACTGCCTCTTGCTTGTACTGGATTTGCGCTGGGTTCCAGTACAACGTGCGTGCTGGTATGGCGGCGCTGGGGCTGCTTCACTGCTTCCGATGATCCATATTAGTCGTCTCTCCTCGAAGTCACATCCCCAGTGGGTCATCGGGCGCCCTGTTTGCAGCCGTTCGGCTGTGTGCGTTTTTTGCTGGATCTACTTTCAGATGCATCTCGGAATGGCAGCACTGGGGCTGCGTTCGCCTCCCGGACCACTAGCATCGGAGGCTTCGCCCTCGCTAGCAAGTCTAATATGCAAATATTAAATAATTAAATTTATTCCACGTTCCCGCGCCCGGACCCCACCACGTGCTCGGCATGGGGGAGGTGTCTTAAAGGAAAAGGTGTATAAATAAATGATAAATGATCCCCAAAATTCATGATTCATCATAGTTGGTCGCCGAGACCTACTGTTTAAACGTAGCGGCCGAAGAACATATCCGCGCGGCTCCCGGGCCCGGAATGCACTGGCACTGTACAGTGGGGCAACTTATAACGCCGGGCAAATAAATTATCCAAAAGAGTATCGGCGACCCCACTATGATGGTGGACCGTGACGTCGTTGTTCTATTTACAATCGACCGACTTACCGAATCTCCACAACTTGAATAGGCCGGGCAGTCCGTAGGCATAACTTGAATTCAGCACAAGCCTCCAGACCCGTAAATAATTGACTGAGTGACCATCGGCGCTGGTACCATTACTATGGACCCTGACGCGACCGTTTATGCTGTCATAGACCGACGTGTCGGAGGTCCACATTAATAATAACAAGCCTGAGGCCCGGCGGGCCCGGGCCCGAGCACGGACAAACCCAAAGTACCCTTCTCGTGGTCTAGATGTAAGAAGCTTGTAGTTGACTATTGGTGGGATAGTATGAAGTCTATCAAGACCGCTGTTGCGCTTACTGGGGGGCGTAGCCTAAATCTGCTAAATGTCA
>JACLAA010000921.1_pt1 | contig 13531 bp, 11 predicted proteins | sample 8027891 | NCBI WGS metagenome assembly JACLAA01 (sample SAMN15724900, study PRJNA655200) | protist metagenome | isolation source: fluorescence activated cell sorting (FACS) single amplified genomes of... | place: Spain: Blaines Bay Microbial Observatory, Mediterranean Sea | collected 2016-01-19 | reverse complement strand
ACAGGCTTGAGCATACGTACCAATTGTCGGCTGCATAGGTACTGTAGGTATCGCTATCGCACAGTTTCTATCTATCTGTTGATTTAATGATTAGATTGTTGTGTCTGAACCAGTGATATATGTCATTATTCAAGTTAAAGGACTGGTGGTCTACAACCCTCGGCCACAGTGAACAGTTTAGTGGCGGCGGCCTCGCAGCAGGAATCATTGATAACTCAGGAAAACCTCGAATAGTATCCGGCTCGTTGCAGGGCTGGCTACGGGTTCACAACCCATTAATGCCCAATAGAACCCCAGACAGCACAAAAAGCCTACTGTTGGAAGTCCGTCTGGATGCTCCAATCTATCAACTCAAAGTTGGCCGTGCACACGCAATAGCTGTCTTACATCCTAGTAAACTAAGGGTATGCACATGCTCGGCGCGCACCAATCAGGGCTCGAGTATCGAAACTTCTCATTTGGAGCTAACTACGCAATATATTCACGACTTCGAAGTGAAGAATATTGGAACGCATGCTTTCTCTATGTGTCTGGGCTCATTTGGGGGGAGTACTGATCGAGATATGATCCTGGTCCAGCATATGGATGGCCACGTTACAATATACGATTACGATGTTATATCAGCGAAGTTTGCATACTTTGAACTGCATCGTAAGGATTATCGCTGCTTTATTTAGGTTGAAATACTCTGCCACTGCTTCCAGGATTGTTTAGCGCCAGGACCGATCGAGTATGTCCAATCTGCAGATGCATTCGTAACAAGTAACGTGGCCATGTCGATTGCTTGTTATAAGTTTCAGGTCTTTCAAGTTGTAATTTGTGCTCAGATGTCTACCAACTTACGAACTAGGCACTAGCACATTCCACTAATCAAGACAAGTCAGCCTCACTTCAAACTAGTGGAACCTTAATTGAAGCCAAAGACAAATGTGTCGTCTTGCCTTGTAACAGCAATAAAACCAGGCGAGTTGTGACAGCAGATTGGATATGTAATGTTGGTGAGCTAATTCTTTCATTTGGCATCGCCCACGTAAGGATGACTTCAATATGTGATGACAGCGCATGTGAAATACATAATGCGCATGTAGACTCTGTTCCCAGGTCAGATTGTTGCTCTTGGCGAGCATACTCTATTTATTGTATCAGTGGACGGTGTTCTGCAAGCCTCCAAACTGATGGATTTCCATCCCACGTCATTATGCATCTGCCCTACATTTGGAATTGAGGCATGGCCACGAGTACTTGAATAAAAACATCACTAGTTGTAATCTTGCAGTATTTAGGTACTGGAACAATGCGCATCGGAAATGAATAGCAGCCCTCACGTCTGTTGTGATGTTGATAATATCATTGTTTATGGTTCTGATGCTCGTGTCTATGTGCTAAATTCCGCACTGCAAGTTATTTGGGTTGCGTGTGGTGGCGTGAGTAAGCCTCTTTCCATTTCTTTGTTTAGCGTTGGCCGGCAGCGCCTTAAGTATTGGTTCACTGTCTACATGCCTGCTACCAGGTACTATGCACTACGTTAACAAAGGCTGGCATGATGTTGGTTGTGCAAAGCAACGTGTTATTTCAGCTGCATTACTGCATCTGATTGTTGACTAGGTACTAGATGACACTGGCAATGTGATGACACAGCGCGCAACCCATCGTGATCAATAATTTCGAAAATAATAGCTAATCCTCCAGTTTAGGTTTCTTGGTACGGAACCGGTGTCAAATGTGCCGCTTAATAAGCTGTCAGCTATTCAAGTCGCCCCCTCTGCTACTGTAAGAGAGTTCTTGTCTTTGCGCAAAGAAGCGACTAGTCCCAGGACTGAGGAGATTTCTGCCGCACGTTTGTTTATTAGAGCTCGGGCCGCTCGGGCTCAAAGGGATATAACCAAATACCAATTTGATCAAAAGCGGTGCTTTGAGGCCTCTGCCAGCAATGAGATCATCAAAAGTAGCAAGATTGGTGTGCAAAATTCAAACATCCAATACTTGGCGTTGATTAGGTTGTATGCAGAAACGCCAGGGGTTTCAAACGAGGGGCCTTGGAGTAAAAAACCTGTTGAGCGTGTCACCACAAGTGCACTACTATTCGCTTCCTGCTCCGGCGAAAGTGCGTTCCCTAAGGCTTTTGTCACGGTTAATTCACCTTCATGGGTGCACATGCCGAAAGTTACGATGGTCACTGATGTTGGTCGCGAGACATCGAAGCCACACTGGTTAGAGTTTTTCTTTTATGCCCAAAAGCCATTTCCAGCCGTCACCATGCGAGTTGCAGCCATCGCCAAATATCGATCGACAGAGAGTCACATTAAATTTGCGTCCGTGGCTCTTCGACTTCCTCTGGCCCTGAACTGTCGTTTGCAATCAACACCACAATCTCAACGGGCCGCCTATAAAATTACACTAGATATAGACAAGGAAGCAGCCAAACGCAGTGCACGATGTCCCAGGTTTAGGAGACCAACACTTAATTATGTTTTAGGTTGAAATGTTTGATCTTTTCGCAGACATGCTTCTTCAAACAGACATGAAATCAAAAGAATTAAGATTCGCTGCCCAGCAAGCCATTTCTTTTGAGTTCCACTTCACAACAGATGATTTATTACCCACAGCAATAGCCAAACCATCCCCTAAAGTACAGGTAACTGGCACTTTGATTGTATCCAGGCATACTAGTAGTTATAGCATTCAGAGCACTGCTCTTCCTGCTCTCTGGCTGCTTACAAATGAGCTGTGCACTAGGCTACAATGCCGATGGTACGATAGGGGTGGTGTAAAAATCTCGTATAAGGAACCTCTTCCTCTGTCTGACTATTTTGCTTCGGTAGATGATCATCATGCAACTCGAGTTGCTTTACGTATCGCAGAGTCCATCTTAAACGACGCGTCTCATCAGTTTCGAACAATAGAAAAACGCTTACTTATTCGTTTCAAGGATGGTCGCCCTGTACAGATCAATCACCTGAGCTTGTTGATGCGGCAAACACATCATAACTTGCAGCGACTAGCCTCGATTATCCAACACGCTCAATTAGAGCGACGAAGGAGCGCAAGCATATTGGCTTGCTCTACCAATCTTCTTGTTTCTCTGATGCACTTTCATTTTGGACTCTCCGCGAAGAAAATCGCAAATATCTCAAGTCACATGAATCCTGATGTTGTCTCTCTTAACCTGGCCGCGCGTGAAGTTGGGCTGGCTGGCTGGGAAGAGGTTGCGGATATGTCAATGGCTTTCTTGCTAAAGAACAATATCATGAGACGCGCATCTAAGAGCACGCCAATAAAACCAGCTGTTCAAGCAGCAACATTGGCTTTCCCGTCGACGACAGATACGCTTAAGAAAAGAATCGCAATTATCTGTCATAAACTTGATCCCGTAAAGTAGTATCCAGAAGCAGCGATCGCTGTTCGACTTACTGACAATGCGAAGTCAGATGAATTTAATCTGCAGTCGGCATGTCCACACGAATCAATGCTTTTTTTTGCCTTCTCTGTGGCCAACGTAGTTTCACAGTCAGACTACTCCAAAGTGGTGCGCATAGCCTGTATTGCCAACGCCCACAGAGTCCAGCCAAGCTCCAAGGCCCAAAAAAAAACAGACCACCATGGCATCAAGGAGCCCAACAAAATCGCTTATATGCAAATAGTCTTGGCCTTCTGAGGCCCTCGTACCAGTGACGTCAATGCGTCGTCATAGAAAGTTAGGCGTTCTGATCTGGCAAGTAAGGACCATGCCTACCTATTACCTCCTCGCCACTCCCGCTCGGCTAGCGTCGGCCGGGTCCGCCGTGGACGCGACTTGCTGCGCAGAGCCCGAGAGAGAGAGATGATGATATAAGTTGAGTGCTTTTTTACACCACTTTTTTGATTTTAGAGGCCAATTAAGCCCTATTCGCTGCGCTCATAGGACAATCGGCCTCTAATAAGTCCTCTAATCAAAAAAGGTGATGTAAAAAAGCACTCAACTTACATCATCATCGAGAAAGTCCGAGTCGAAGTGAGAGTCGCTTATTGAGCTCTCAGGCTACTAGTAGCCCCTCTAGCACGCCGGGTCCCCCCCCGAGTTGCGTAGGGAGAGGTAGGGTCCCAATCCGCCAGTGACTGTATTCTTGCTAACTTGAAGTTACTACTAGTAGAATTACTACCACCATTCAGCTCCGAGTCCCGCCCATTAACATATCCCTCCGACTGGCCGTCGCAGATGCCGTCGCACACGATTGTCGTGACCAATTGGGACTAGTCGGCCGAGCCGTCGTTCTCAGCGAGCGGGGTGGTGGATGAGCCGTCGGCGTAGCCAACGATGCACGCCGAGAGAGCCTGGGATTTGGCTGCGTCGTGCCGTTAGGTTCCAATATCTAGAGGACACGTACCGCCCATTGGTGCCCAATAGAGAGAAGTCCCTACCTAGTGGTAACTGTGACCGGCCATTGTCGCTTAGTTAACTCTTTCACTATTACCAAGTCGACTATGTAACCTCACTCACGGCGTAGTCTACGAGCTTGTGTTGCCGAGCTTGTGTTGCACACGCATACGTCGAGTACTATGATACACCGGGTGCCTCCGCCATGCCCGCAGGCCCAGGCTTGCTAGAGGTCCTCAAAACATTCTGAAGCCTGATTAGTTTCCCATTTTGCTTACTTCAATTTAATTAAGCTTATTGCATGTAGAAGCAAGAAGCTTACTTTTTATTCAGCGTTTTGCATTTAGATAATTGATTATGAAACTTTATATGTCCAGGGTGGGTTAATCGGCTTTTACTACAGAGTAAATGTGACATATAAACGCAAATGTGGCATGGAACCCAACAGCTCCCAGCATAAGAAAGAAGGCATAAGAGATTATAGCCATGTAGCCAAAGTAGAAACTCCCCTGGATCATACCTTTCATGCTTGACCGATGAAAAAAATAAAAGAAGGAGTAAGCGTATATGAAGGCGCCCGTCGACCCACCGCAGATAAGAGAACGCCACCACCACCGATAGTCCTCACGTGCCAGTTGAAAGTAGGCTAGCGAAACTGTAATGAAAGCGGTTACCTACATTATCGCATTCGGAAGTACATCCAGATTTTCTATCTCTACACAGGGACATTGCAATGATTAGCATGATAAACGCAAGGAACAGAATTCCAAAAAGGGTATAGATTTTATGGCCCCACAACGAAGCAAATATGTAATGAAGTTCAATGTAAATAGCACTGAAAGGCAGAAAACCAGCCATGAACCTAGAAACTCAACAAACTTAACTATTTGTCGTGGGCCTTAAGGCACGCAGGAGAGACATTTGCGCCGCTGGGGTACGGAACCACGGTGCATCTGTGGGAATCTCACGGGGAAGACGGGTGGTGCGACACGGAGCATTGAAATCCGACGACAGCTGCCTCCCAAGTACAGCACCACCCAGGGTAAGCGGGAGTGCAACAAGGCCATAGAGAGCAGTGATTATAAAAACAGCAACTACGGGCAGAGCAGCGGATGAACCATGTGCGAGAGCTACTGAATTAACCCATGTAAAGACAAGTACCAGTGGAATAGGAAAGACAGTGGCTGTCACAAGTGCATTTGAAAGCCATGCTTTACCGCCAATTTGACGGTAGAGGCGCGCAGACACGAAGCCGCCAATGGGCGCCGTACATGCATATAGAATGATCATGGCTGTAAGAATGGCACCACGTTTCGTAGGCACAATACAGTTCGATATCGCGCAGATCAAAAGCAACAAGGTAACACACAGGAGATGTGCACCCGCACCAAGCAGGGCCGTAAGTCCATTGGCAAAGGGGGGAAATCGAAAAACATCTCCATTGATCAATTTCCAACCTGTTTCTTCCTCCCCGATTTCATCCTCTTCTACCTCCATGTAGCGCGAGAAATCATTTTTAAGCACGCGCATCATGATGATTGTTAGGAACGCAGTCAGCAACAACACAAGAACGAAAGAGTTGATGATTGACAGCCAGTGAATTTCAAAAGTTCCTGGTAGGAATCTTGAATCATGATAACGCGACATCCTCGAACCCCATTTTAGATCTAGCCGAGCCAGCCACTCGACACTGTAGGAAAAAGCGACTTCAGTGCCATCAAACTCCTCGGTGATATCTACTTTGCGCTGTGGATTTGTGGATACATTCACTGACACCACTTGATCAGTGTTATATCCAATTGAAAAATGGAGGTGAGGGTAGATGTAGCGTCTAACCGTCTCTAGATGCCCTAAAAGTACATCCTCGCCCTCTACTTCACCAATATACCCCCACATGGGTAGATCTTCGATGAACATTTCGAAGTAATAATCATTCTCAATCGCGTGCGTAAACATTCTCAATTCGGCTTGAGAGAAAGATTGTTCGCACAAGAGACGCCATGGTACATTGTCTAGAAAAGTAATTTCGTACGGCGAAACAACCTTCCGATCCCCTACGAGTCGCTCACCAAAGTCTTCGCGTCTTCTTTTTTTGGTGCGAGAGCAGAACGGTAGCGAGTAGTACTCGTACGTCTCAGACGGATTGTTGAAAGGACCGACCTACACATTGAAAGTTGTGTGACAATCCAATATTGGCCTAAACCTTACCTTGTTTGCAATCACTTGCAGGGGCTCATGCGCAGCATAATGTGCACCCAATGAGGCCTCCGCAAGCGGAGAAAGCCCGAAAACCAGCAAGGCTATCAACGAGCAATGCTTCATTGTCGAAACGTCCCGGTGGGCCTTTACTTCCCGCTAGCCTGTCCCTCGAGGGACGCTCGGATACTTGCAGAGACGTGGACTTCGAGCGCGCTACACGAGAGAGGTCGCCATGGCCCGCACCAGATACAAACTACCCTCGCAGACTTAGATGCGCCGCCGGGTGGGTCGCGCCGCCCAGAGACTGGGCCCGGCTCGGAGTCTCAAGCCCCGAGAGCCTGCTGATGCCGGCGGGTACCAGTGGCGTAGCGCAGAGACCGCGGAGATACCTAGCGTCCGTGTCCGTAGGTTGCCAGACTCTAGGTGTCCGTAGCACCCTGCGAGCTAGTGACTCTAGGCGACCCAAACTAAACAACCACGCGGACCAGAGAACCCCACGACTGGCATCCGAGTCATGATGAGTCGACACGGTCGCTCCGAATCTATAATGTTGGGACTTCCCTGGTGCTTACTTCGGGGGGGCTTTATCCACCCCTTTGGGGACGATTAGAGTAAAAAGATCTTAGTGGCCCGCCCCCCAATACGTTACCAGTTGCGGGTCCTTCGCCGACCTCAGGGTGTCGCATTTGCGTATCCACCCCACCCCACGCCATAGGTATACAGGGCCCTCAGGAGGCCAAATTGCCTGCATAGGGGCGATTCCGTATTCAAATGCTGATCAAATGCCAGTGATGGTCACAGGCAAAAAATGACATCATAGGGTCCGAATTTTAGCTTACATCACTTTCTACTCAATAGTCGTCGCCACCACCATCACCGCCAAACATGTCCATGCCGCCACCCATGTCAATTTCCTCCTCCTCCTCCTCCTCTTTCGGTTCTTCAGCCGTCGTTGTGTTTTTCGCACCGCCGCCGTCACTAGCAGATACGAAAGCTGATGGATCAGCGAGATAAGCTTTGAAAGGACCAGCCTTGCCAAAAGAATATCCCTCACACTCCACTGCAATTGCCACCAGAGTTTTAAAGCAGGTTGCGATGGAGTGGGGCGCCGAACAAATAGACGGGTAACTAGTTTGCAGACACACTGAGGAAATGGCGCCGAGAGCATTACCGAACTTGAAAAACAGGTCATCATCAGTAAGATCAAGGACTTTGACATCAAATATGGACCCATTGTCATAAACGTCTGTAATCACCAGGCCATAGTCAAAAGGATTAATGTGGAGCTTTTGGAGGAGAACGGCCTCTGAGTTACCCACCTTGTCACCAGCCTTGAGCAGATTTACTGGGGACGTAATTTCAATGCGTCCCTTCACAATTTTGGTTGCTATCTGTAGGGTCTGGAAGAAATTGGTTTGACCCGGATCACAATCCGTTGGACCCGGAGGAACCACAACGTCGATTGGTGCAATGGCACCGACACGTGCGGGGGCGGGCACGCGGTTGTCTTCGATTAGCTCGCGCACCTTACCGAGATCACCATTCGTGAACACGAATCCAATATTGCCCATGATCTTCGGCAGTAGCATCTCATACGGGTGGCCTGGGTTTTTAGCAAGGTAGGCGCTGACGACCTTGCGCATCATGGTATTTTTGCCCATGAGCACAACAGCCTCCCCCCTAAGAGCCATGCGGATTTGCTGGAACTGCTTCGACCCAACATTGTCACAAGACACGATGAAGATTCTAGAGTACGCATCAAGGAGGCCCTCCATCTTGCCAAAATACTCCTGCTTGCGCTCCCGTGAGAGACCCATGTCGCCGAATTCGAGCGACCAAGACCTCACTAGTAAGTATCAGGACAAAAACCTCGAGTAGCCTCCTTTTGCAGACCCTTCGAGATAGGCCTAAAGCTGTCGACTTCGAAACCCGCGAGCGTCTGAGGCCCGGGGCTCTTCGCCAATTGATTTATCCTAAGCCTTGTCGTAACTCTGCAGCCTAATGTGCCCATTCAGGCGGCCGGGCAGCTAAAAACAGCGTCGTCCTCGTATTTCGCCCACTGCTACGATACGCAACATGTTTTTCGTTTTGCTAGGTGATGCACGGCCGGCGCGAGGAAGAAGCGCACAGCAGAGTCGAGTCTCGGCATTGCATTGATGAAGAGCTTGAGAGATCCAGGGCACATTGATGTTGATTTCGACGCGGCAGTCGATACTAATGTACCGCATGCGGTACATTAGTCGATGGCCCAGGGCACATTGCGCTCACTCTGGACGAGGTTGTTGAGGAAAGACTCGTAGTGGTCGACGTCCTCATCACTGGCAGAATCTCCGAACTTGAATTTCAGAAAAACCAGATACTCCAGTCGTCGCGTCCGCGGTGGGGACGCGATTGATGCGAACCAGATATTTGGTTGTTGTCATTCTTTTATCGGATTCTCGCGCGTGAGCCGCCAGGCCGAATAAAGATAATCCTCGTCAGGCGCGCTTGCCAGCCTCAGCTGACTCGGAGTGGGCCGTATCATAGGTGCATCACTTGAGCTGCCCGAGCGCCCGGAAATGCGGGATACTCTGCTTTTCTTTCAGCATAAAAAGACGTACGTGGCGCCAAGACTCGGGTCCACTGGCAGCTACCGTGACAGGCGAATCCCCATCATGATGATCCTCAGGCTCGTAGTACGCGCAACATCTCGCTGGGCGGTGGAGATACATCTCAGAAGAATGGTATCTGTTTGTGAAAAACGACTGATTGTCGCCACAGAATCTCGGTGTTCAGGACTCCGAGTCGGACTGGCCCGCCGGGTCTCACTGGCACTGGCAGGCCCGGGCTCTTTTTAAGTTTGTGCAGGCACCCTGGGCCCGGTCCGAAACGCTGTCAAAGCAACTCACCACTCCTCAGTCGGTGGACATTTGGGCGAGGTCAAACCATGTTCTTCTTAATAACGCAGTCACTAGCTCAAACAAATTATAATGATGGTACTTGCTGGTACCTACTGCGGTACGGTACTACGGTATAGGATACCGCAGTAGGTATTCTACCGCCGCTTTAATCCGCGCGTTAAGATGGATTCTCGCCGACAGCCGCCGAAGACGATCGACGAACTACAAAGGTCACGCGAAACTCGAGCGAACGATGCCCTGGCAATGAAGGAGCAGCAATTGCGTATGTTGAATGATCAGAATGTCCAGCTGCTGCGTAATCTGGATAGGGTTGAGGAGGATGCAAATGCCATACAGCTCGAGAAGGTTGCGGCCGAATCCGACAACCGAACGCTGCGCGATGAGAACTTTCGCTTACTAAGCAGATCCCGAACTGCGGATGCCCAGTTATCATCAATGAAAACAGAAGCTGCCGAGAAGGATAAGCAGCTTAGGGTCATAACTGATCAGAATTCAGAGTTGTTACGTTTGTTGGAGACCGAAGAAGCTCAAAGCGCGAAGTTAAGTGCGGAAAATCAACACTACGGTAGCGAATTGGATTTACTGAAAACAAAATATGGGACTCTACTTGCCACCGCGAAGACTCACGAAGAAATGGCAAATCGAGCAGCGCATGAAGGCCAACTCCGCGCAGATGAAGTACGTATCCTGCGTTCTGAGATTGATCAACTCAAAACCTTGAACCAAGAGTTAAAGCTCAAAGCTCAAGTTGAGCTGGAAGCACTCCACGAGCAATTGCGAGTCCGGAAGGAAAAACAGTACCAGCTACTCGAGAAGCTGCAAGCACAAGATAGGGTTAAGCGTTTAGCAGAGGATCAAGTAAGTAGCATGGAAGAAAAACTACGCCAGTTGCATGCCAAAAGCGTGGAATTGGACACACACCTACAGGTGGAAACACGGAACCGTCGCATGAAAGAAGAAAGCAATCGCAATCTGACCGCTGACCTTAATAACCTGATGGAAGAGGTCAAAGAAGTCAGAAATCGGTCAAATCTTGCGGATAGCGAAAGACTCCGCATAGAAGCAGAGGCAAGGGACAGTGGTGACCAATTGCGAGAAATGGCCGAAAAAGTTTTCCAGCTGCTCGAGCGGCTCAAACTAGCAGAACTCAGTAAAACTCGGGCCATGGAGGAGCTTAATAAGCGGGAAGCCGAAGCAGTAGCACTATCGAAGAAAAATGCAAGGCTACTGAAAGAAGCAACAAGAGAAGGACGAGGCAGAGTGAAAGCTGAACTTGACAAAAAGATATTACAAGACCAGCTACGAGCAGTCAGAAAGCATAACTCTGTGCTGGCATCTCGTTGTCGTGAAGAGGTTCGCCTCAAGCTAGAAGAGCGTGAAGAAAAAGGAGTTGCGGTGGAAAAGGTCAAGACTTTTAGTGGTCGCCTTGGGTTTCTCTTAAACAAGATGCAGACAGATGAAGAAGCCAAGGTTGTGCGAACAGAGGAGATGCGAAAACTCGAGGCACAGCTAAAGACTTCAAATGATCATCTATCCAAGCTGCAAGCCAAACTGGATGATGCCAATGAATCTAATCGCATCATATCACAGGCGAGTAGGATCAAACAAGAGGAGCTAGACACAACAAAAGCTAGATTTGATGCCCTTTTGGACAGCAGGCAAACAGAAAACGTTCAATCTAGCACAGCCAAAATCCACGGGAATGATTCTGGCCAAAATCCCCACGTAAGTCCTGCTGAAGCGAATGGTCGATTTCTACTGGACACCAGCACTTCTTCCGACTTAATCTTGCTCAAAGGCAAGAAAGCAAGCTGGAGTACTTGGCTTGAAGCACATGATGCAAATAAGATACTCAAACGCGCGCAGAATTCACCCAATACTAGGGAGTTGCTTGTTCAACATATAGGAAGATGTTATGGCATGTTGATGGCTCAGGAAGAAGGCAGGGACACTTTGTACCGGGATTTGCAAGACTGTGAACAACAAATCGAGCATGTTGCACGTAAATGTGCACACGTCCAGGAAAAGCTTCATCTTGAAGAAGAGGCCAAAAGGCGTACTCTTCTACGCTATGTCCATTCAGTTAAGAATGCCAGTATCCCTAGCATTGTAAGAAGTGTAGAAAAATCAGACGAAGTTGGCGTGATACAGCTCCCCGAGTCGTCGATCTCTGATGAAGAGCTACATGCAATTTCGGCACTTCTGCGTGGTGATATGTCAATCCAACAGCTTATCCTCCGGGACAACATGATATCAGATGATGGGGTTCATGCCTTAGCATCAGTCTTGGCGGGTAAGTCCAATATTAGTACCATCGATCTTCGCGGAAATAGGATGACGCCCCACGGAATTCGGATACTTGCAGAAGCACTAGAGCGATCTGAAAGAGTACGTCATGTCTACGTGCACGCAGCTGGGAAGGTAGAGGCCCTGGGTATTGCTAAATGGACTCCAGTAAATCCCCCAGACGGTGCGACAACAGCGGAGTTCTCAGCAAGCGTTGAGACTGTATGTTGCGTGGACTGCCGAGATAATATTCAACACGATCAGGAACAGCAGAAGATTACCAATAGCTTAAAAAAGTCTGAGGTTCCTGTAGCTGTTGCTAATCATAAGAGGTTAGCGCGAGAAAAGAAAATTCAGCGCATGAGTGCCGGCAAGGCAACGAGAGGACCCATGGCAAATTCGTCTAGAGTGGGGGTGTTCCCAAACTTAGGAGAGGGCCTCACTGGCCACCAGAGGCGAAAATGATTGCAATGTAGTAGACCATTATTATACTTGAAAGCCCGGTGGATTCCCAGTATAGCAAAAAAAAACAAGAAATAGCAAAGCGTACCTATCTAGTATCCAAAGAGATTCTTTGAGCATTCGTTGTAGATTGGGTTGGGCCTGTAAACAATTACAATTACCTGGTCTCAGCCAATCTGCCCTAGAGGCATCTCGAATGTCCCGGAGCCTTGTGAAGACACAGTGCCTGGTCTTCGCAATCGGCTTGTACCTTGCTCTATACCCTTCTATTGGTGTTCTGCTGTTGTGTTCTGACAAATTTAATGCAAATGTCCAACACCCTTAATGGGCAAGGTTAGCTGGCCATATTGCATCAATGGTGATAGGTAAAGCGCCAGACGGCTCGCAGATATATGCAGCCTCAAATGAAATGACCCGCCAAGCCAGCATGCACTTTGGTGAGACTTACTTTCTTCCTGGCGGCTTCATCAAATCAGTCGCTCTTGAATTTCGCTATTAATCGTAATACGACCTATGAGACCACAGAGAGTAATTATCAATGCCGCGTGTGGCCGCTGCGAACTTAGCTGCAGCCTGATCGAGCTTTGACGACCACTAGAATCGGCTTACAGTTCGCGCGGCGTTTGGTATCTTGGCGTCGGGGCGTGACGGAAAATCTGCACCATGCCCCCCTAGGCTGGCGCTGGGCTGGCGCTGGGCTGGCGTGGGACGGTGGACTGGGGCGGACCCAGGGTTTTGGGGAATTCTCTGCTAATAGCCCAACTCGAAATCCGTAATAGCCCAACTCGAAATCCGGCACATTGGACCCCCAGGGGAACCCCAAGGACACAGCACGACTCATTTGACGGGACCTAATGTGACTAGGAGTACGCACTAGTCCCACTAGGCCTAGACTTATCGATTAAGGGAGGGGAATGCTTATGCCGATTAAGGTTTTAACGCGCTCTCCGTGCGCCGCGCGGGGCACGGGGCAGCCACCAGGCGCGTGTGGAGGTCCTAGGAACTCATGCGCGCCATGCTTAAAGCGCGCGCGTCGAAAGGTACCCGTCTCGGCGGTCTGCGAGTGCCCAAAAGCTGCTGCTCTGCGCGAGGCCCTAAATCGGCACGCGACCGCGAATAGATCTCCAAGTTGCTGGTAGAGGAGCGCCCGACCCACGCGCGCAGCGACGCACCTCAAGAAGTCCACCAGTTGTCCGTCGCCACATGTCAACCCGCGGTCGGTCGGGAGAGCATATTCGGTGATGTCCATGGCGGGCCAATTGAACGCCTCTCGACAAAATATCGACCGTCAGGACGTACGTGTACATTCCAGCGAACGTTCGAATGACGC
>JACLAA010006679.1_pt1 | contig 13533 bp, 5 predicted proteins | sample 8027891 | NCBI WGS metagenome assembly JACLAA01 (sample SAMN15724900, study PRJNA655200) | protist metagenome | isolation source: fluorescence activated cell sorting (FACS) single amplified genomes of... | place: Spain: Blaines Bay Microbial Observatory, Mediterranean Sea | collected 2016-01-19 | reverse complement strand
TAAGTCACAACAAGCCTACCTTATCACAGCACGAGCTCCATGGGCGCCCCCGCGTTGACCCCCGGGAACTCGGCCGCGGTGTCGCTCGGCCGCCGCGCGCACGCGACGAAGCCGAAGCGCGCGTACCAGTCCCGCTTGATCGGCGGGCACTCTAAATATAATCGCTCCAGGCTCGATGCGCGCGCCGCGGCGAGGATCTCCCGCAGGATCGCCGAGCCGACGCCTCGCCGCTGAAACGCGGGCGATACCGTCATCTGACGGACCTCGCCCGTGGCGCGCGTCAGCATGCCGCAGCCCGCGACTTCATCGTCGATCGACGCGATATAGATAAGGCGCGTCCGCAGGTGCTTCTCCAAATCGCAGAAGCGCCCCAAAATAATGTCGAGCTCCGCCTTTGCATAATGCCGCGACAGTTCATTTTTCTCGTTAGATTCGCGCACGGTCGTCGTGATCACGTCTTTGAGCGACGCGACGAGCGCAGTACCATCTAAATTCTCCAGCACGCGCACCTCTATCTGATGGGGTTCCCGCTTGATTGGCTCCTCGTCAATATTATAGACATTAATCTTCACGACGCCGCTCAGGTAGAAAATTAAAGCAGCGACGCCGACGGACCACACAACATATTCCGTCCAGTCGCTCGCGCTGCCCTCGAAGCCCTCGCCGATGGCGTACGCGTTCAGCGCGCCTTCATTTATGTGTTTCTGCGCCACGGCGCCGGCCGGCGGCGGGCGGCGCGCGGTGGCGGCGTGGAGCCAACAACCGGTGAGGAGCAGGCCGAGGCGCATCGCTCCTGAGATGATGCGCACGCGTCACGACAGGTTCTCAGCGATTGCACTGATGCCTATGGCGGGTTGTTAGCGCTCGTGGGGCACCAATAATCCGAGCAGCCGAGCTAGCGTCAAGAGACACACTAGGCTTCGCAACTGGTTTGGCTTTTGTTCGAGTTACGGCGGCCAGCCGTTGGCATGCACAATGCAGTATAACTAATAAAGTCTCATTCATCATGCGCGTCAGTATCGCGAACGGCCTGGAACTGGAAGGCCTAGCCCTGCCAATCAAGGGAGGCAGCCTGCGGATAGAAACGCTGCGCCTCGGCTTGCTAAGCGTGCACGTCCGGGGCGTGCGGCTGAAAACAGCGCTCCCGACCGCGACGGCAAGCCATGGCCTCGCACCACTCGTGCGACGGCTCGCCGCGCGATTGGTACAGGTGTCCGTCGAGGGGCCCGTCGAGGTGACCATTACCTCAAAAGACGGCGAGGTCACGGCGAAAGCAATCAATTGTTGGATAGAACACCAGACCCTGCGCGCGCCCGCCGTCTCCGTTGCGTTCGAGGGCGCCGAGGCGGCACTGAGGGAGCTCACCGTCTCGGCCGACGGCGCGAGCGCCGCGGACCTCACGGCGACGGCGTCCGCGGACTGTGTCGAGCGCGCCAAGGCGCTCGTTCCGCGAGCCGCGCCACCGGAACAACAACTGCCCTGGGCCTCGCTCGCGCTCGTGGCCGCTCTATTGGCGTGGTGGCCTTTGATGGGTGTCGTGCTGGTGGCGCTCTGGGCCCTGGCTTTGATGATGGAGGAACAACCCGCATCAAAAAGGCCATATGAATTAGGCGCCGCGCGCGTCGCCGTCACTCTGGGTGCTCTTCACGCGACCGCAACGAAGCTGCGCGTGTCCGGTCATAAAGTGCGGGCCGACGCCGCGACGGTTATGCTACAAAAGGACAACGAGGAGGTCCTTTGCGTGCGAGCGACTGATGTCCGAGCCGAGGGTTTGAGTATTGAATGCGAATCACTTCATGCGACGGTCGACCCGCGGGCCTTCTCCCGAAATGACAACACGGCACAGGGCGCCTGGCGCCTCGAGCTTGCTGTAAGAAAAGCGGTCGAGGCGGTGTTTGTCAAGGCCGATTGCAGTGGAACCGTCGTGCGCCGCGCGCTCGTAACAGCAACAACGAGCTCGGCCCTCGTCGAACCGGGTTCCTTAACCTTGAATCTGGCCGCGCTGTGTGTGAATGACGGCGACGGCCGCAACCAGGTACAGGGAAGTACAATAGCGTTCCGACGACGAAAGGCCGAGATAGCAGCGCAATTAAGTGGCGGAAACGTCGTCTACGAGCACCGCTTCGTCGCCGACGTGCTGCGGTGGTTCCACGCGGCCCGCACTGTTAGCAACGACCCCGCGCCGTCCCTGGACGTGGACTGTAGTGACGTCGAGTTAGTAATACCAGAGTCGATGCAACGGCGGGGCGCCGCGACCTTCGCCATCAATACTCTAAAGGCGCGGCGCGGCGACGAAGCTCTCATATTAATCGAGGCGGACTGTCTCCTGAAATCTCTAGACGACGAGTGCGCTCATTTACCTGATTTGAACGTGCGAATTGTAAAAAATCGCGTCGACGTGGCGCTGGCGCGGGACGCTCTAGCTCTGCGACTGACGCGCGCGCAGTACGCTTGTTTGGTAGGCTTGTTTTTTGGGAATGTGGGGGACGACTTCGGCGACGGCGCGTCCGAAAAATGGTGGCCCGAGACGGACGTTACTGATGAGCAGTTCCCACAACAATGGTATGACAGCGGCACGGCGCCCCACGCCCTCTCCAAAACGCTGGGCTTCGCCTGGCGCGTCCGCGTCGCCTGCCCCAACCTATCAATTGCACTCGTCGACTGTGATTGTTCATTGGAAACGGTCAAATTGCGATTAGACGTGGACCGCGTCGCAAAAGGCGGCGGCTGCGCCTCGTCACTAGTTCTGGAGACATTAAGCGTCGTCAATAACGATGAAGTGTGGCTCGCAATTCAGAAAAGAGGCAACGCAGCGTTGAGGTACGAGCACCGCACGAACGTCAAATTCACCTGGGCGGGCGTCTACCTCGGTCGACTGGATTTGAGAGCCGTGCCGTCGGATATATCTTCGCTGTGCGCGTTTCTCTGGGGGGGCTTCAAGCGGGCGTCGCGGCTCGCGCCCATCAAAAGGCCGGACGCGGTGAGTCCGCGCCGCGAGACGCATGCCGCTTCCCTCGTCGTGGATGTTGTGAATGCGTCCTATACCATCGGCGAGCTCGTCTGTACCCTTGACCGAGTCAAGTTTGTGAGAGACGCGTCGTTATTAAAAGGCGAGGCGTCCCTCGAAGGGAGGATCGATTCGATAATAGCGGACGACCGGACCCTCTCCAAGAGATTTGATGTTACGTGGAAGCGCAAGGCGACGTACGAGGGCGATTGTTGTAGTGCCGAGGCATCGCTCAAAGTGGATCATATTGATTTATATGGCGACCGCCACGACCTGAGACGGTGTAGAGACGTGGTCGCACTACTCAAGCGGCCCCGTCCACCAATTAGGGGAGACGCTCACGCGTGGGCCAAGCTCGTAAATGACGCGGACGCGCCTAACCTGCCAGGACGAACGACCTTCACGGGTGAAGGCTCTATGATCCTGCACGCGTTACGAGCGGGCGGTAGAAGGCGCGTGGCACGCGGTTTGTTGAATTGGAAAGCTCAGGGCGCGGCGGAGACGGATCGCGTCGCGTGCAACGTCGATATTAAAATGGAGGCCTCCGCGCGGCCCGAGAAGAGCTGGGCGCCGGTGTTGGATCGCCACAGTCTGGTAATAGCGCTCGAGAGTAGGCATGGCGGCCGCGCGCGGTCGTGCCGCGTCGTAAGCGCGGAGCCTTTACATATGTCCTTGGACGTGAAGTTGGTCGAGGCCCTGCGGGAGAATGATGATAGACCAGAGAGGTGCTGCTCTATTGTGTGTCGACACCGTATTAATTCCACTAGTTCATTGGACGCGTTCTTGCGGCTGAGCGGCTCTTCTGAAGATTTCGGAGGTACTGTGCAAGTCAAAGCCGACCAGTCGCAAGCCATCTCCCATGGCGAGGACTCGGGTGACGAGGATGATGATGATGATACGCCTTCCATAGTAGTGGACGCGCTTTCAGTGGAAACGGGAAATGGTAAGTGGGTCCTGTGCGCGGATGATTATGGAGGGGCCGCGCCCGTACTCCTCGAAGGGTCCACGCCACTTCGATTGAGACGTAATGATGAGGTCGCTTTGTGTTCCGCGACGTGCGAACGCGTGGGCCCGCGTTTAGTATTGACGCTCGCGTCGCGCTTCTCCATCACAAACAAAGGCGACGAAGCACTTGACATACGATGCGGTGGGTTCGAGAATACCATAGAACCGAATCAGACGATACATTTACCATTAGTGCCAGAGACGACAAGTCTCGAGGCTAAACTGTCACAGAATTGGATCGCCTGCGGCCGCGTCGGCGCGAGCAATGCGCTGACCAGGTTAGAAGGCGGCTTATGTCGCGGCGGCGCCGACCAACATATAATTCTAAGGCCGGCGCTGACCCTGAAAAACGCTTTACCGTGCGCGGTGGCGTGGGAGGCGGCAGTTAACGGTGTCCGCCGGGGCTGTTTGCACGCGACGGAGCGCGTCTCGCTGTATACCGACGCGGATAAAGCTACTCTCAGATTACGGGTGGCCAACTACCAGTGGTCTCGCGGGGTTGCGTTCGACACGAAGGCACTGATCGAGGCCTCCTCCACCAAAGAAGGCGTCGTGTCGCGCACCGATCTTATTCTAGATGCTTTAGATGCGCGCGTAGAGAGTGATGATGGCGAGCGCTGGGTCCGCGTCGCGCCGTCGCTACGAGTTACTGTGGCCGTCGACGCCGACGGCCTCATCACATTGCAATGTAGATACGCTCTGGAAAATTTGCTGGAGGCGCCGTGTAGCTACGCGCCCGCCGAGATCCCCGACGAAGCGCAACGCGTGCTCGCGGTGCAACAATTAGGAGTGGCGACGGGGTTATCGCGACGACCGTCTCTTAGTAGGAGGTCGTCCGGGCGGCGCCGCATGCTCTCATCCGTCCGCAGCATATCAGAGATCGAGGACAAGGAGCCGGACACGCCCCGCATGGAGGTAACTCTGAGGAGAGCGGCGCACCACGAGCGGTTTCTTCAGATACAAGCGAAGACGGCGCGCGAGGCGGTCCGCAAGGTTATACCTGATTATAGCGACGAGTACGATGTGGTCAGCGAGGACACGCATCCCGTGGATTTGGACGCGCCCCTCCTCGCACCGTGTACCTTGTGGCTGCGCCATAGACTAGAAAGAGCATTAGCACAGCAGGATGCGTTAGATCTAGACCAGCTCTACCCGAGCGAGGCGGCGGCGGCGGCGGCCGTGGCCGTGCCTTGGAGTGGTGTTATGCCCTGGGACCCCGTCGCGGGCGGGCCTAGAAGGCACGGTCCCCAGTTAGCAGTGAGAGCGGTCCTGGTGCACGGCCCGGCGCCTTCTAGAGGTGAAGCTACTGCGAGGATTCGCGTCGACGGGTGCTCTGAATGGTCCGCTCCACTCGTACTACCGACGCGCTACGACGACAAGTTGGAGGGGACGGCGTTGAGGTTTGACGACGACGATGCGGAGGCGGCCGACGGCGCATCTACTCGTTTACAGTTACGGGCGCCCGAGCGTTCCCAAAGAAGACCGGTTTATGATTTGAGTTTACGAGTAGAAGCTTGTAGCGACTACGTTGGAGTGGTGTTAACACCCAAATTAAGCTTCCGCAATCACACTGACGGCGTGCTGGAAGTGCGGCAGGCGGGCGTTGATGTGGATAGACCTCTATTGGAGTTGCAACCGAAGGAAACGGGTCAGATCATAGCGTGGAGCGACGAGCAGGGCCCTCGGTTAGTACAGTTACGGTTAAGAAGAAGTGACGACGCCATACTAAAAAGTGGCGCTCTGAGAGCTGATTGTTTGATGGGACGGGGCGAGACGGTCTTCTCCGCGTTTAATAACGATCATGAAGTCCACCTGAGGTTAAGACGAGAAGCGAGGTCATTTACCGATGACGAGGGCAATGAACTCTCGACAGGTATCGAGACGTTGTGCATCGTCGAAGAGAGTGATGAAAGGTGGCCGCCCTACCGGTTGGTGAACAAGACTGATATTAAGCTGAGGTACCGCCAGCGCCTGGCCAAGCAGAACTTCCCGAAAGAGGTCGCGGACTTTGATGGTGAACTTTCAACAGTAAAAGACACACCGTTCACGCTAGCGTCGTTGAATCATCAGACCAAACCGAGAGGACCACGATCCATACTAGTGCAGCCTCGCAACGACCAGAAGAAGCAGGGCCTCAAGGTCACGGGGAACGACGACGAGGCCCCGGACGACGAGATCGGCAATGCGCAGAAATTCGTCAAGCAGTCGTCCATGAGTACGGAGCTGGAGCGGGCCGCTTCTTCCATGTCTTCCGCCGTGTTCGGGTCCACGTCGAAGCCCCCTGTATCTGCTTCTGATGCTCTGGAAAGAGGTGTTAAGTACCTGGGCAAGAAGGCCCGATCCGGTGCGCGCAAAGTCGGCTTGCTGGAAGCGAAACGCGCGGAACAGCGCATCGGGCCCTGGCGCCAGTTGGAACCTGGTGACAGTGCATCGTACGCGTGGGAGCGGCCCTTGGACGCCGTTGGTAGCTCTACTCGGAGTCAACGAAGAGTACTCATAGTGGAAGGCTACACGGATAAAGGCTGGACTCAGAGAGTGCAAGTCGCTCTAGACGAGGCCCAGGGCGAGCTCAAAGGCGATTTACCTTGTCTCGTGAAAGCGGACGGCCCGACTCGAGTTCTCGAGTTCGGCTCCAAGGCCACGGATGTCTTCAGACCGGATCTCTCGGCGACGGAGGACGGCGGCGATCGGTTAGTCGCGCACGCGGCGGAGCTCGGGGCTTCCATTTTGATCCGAGGCTTAGATGATAAACCGCGGGAACTTGTGAAAATAACATTGTGCGACGCGCGGGCGGCCTGGACCTGCCTCGAGCAGGGCGGCGTCAACGCCGAGTTCTCGATCCACCACGTGCAGGTGGACAACTTGTTGAGCCCTCGACCGCTGTACGCGGCGGCCTTACGGCCCCGTTTAGGCGAGGACGACTCGCCTTGTTTAGCTGCCTCCGTCAGAAGAAGGACCGATACGGATCTGACCACAACGCAACACGCCGTCACGTACCTGGATCGCTTTGTGGTGCGAGCGAGGCCTCTCGACGTACACCTGGACCACGAGGTCGCGGCTCTATTAGTAGCGCTGTACGCCGACTGCTCGCGGAGCACGGACGAGGATATTGAACTCCAATCCACACTAGTGAAGACAACTACTACACAAAGGCGCAGACGCGAGGTTTCGCGACTCGTAAAGCAGCGCGCGCGGCCGGCTGTTTTTTGTGCCCAAGTGAGACTGCACCCCGTCGACGCGCGCGTCACGCTCAAGGGCGGCCTCACACCTTTAACGAGGAAAGAAGTAGCAAGAGCCTGCGGGAACACTTCTGTAGATGCGGTGAGTGCCGCCGTGGGGCAGCTCGACACCGCGCAATTGAAAGTCGACGCTCTGTACCTCGATGATGCGCTAGCAAGGACGGCGGAAGGATTGGGGAGACGGGTCGCGAGGCATTACCTCCAAACGTTACTCAAGCAGGCGCATCGGGTTTGTGGAAGTTTGGATATTGTCCGAGCGCCCATGTCCGCGGCGTCTTCGCTAGGCGGCGGTGTCATGGATTTGGTCTACCAGCCGGTGCAGGGCGCGTCGACGGGTGGCGCCTCGGGTCTGGCCTCCGGCGTCGCCCGCGGAAGTGCTTCGGCAGTCGGAGGAGCCTTCGACGCCGCGACCGGCGTGGTTTCGTCGGTCACGGCCTCTACCGGTTCCGCTTTAGCCGCCCTAACGATGGACTCGTCCTACCAGACGTCGAGGGCCACGCGGCGCGCCCAGGAGGCGAACAAGGCCCGCGGAGCTTCGTCGTCGTCCACTAGTTTAGCCGATAGTGTGCAAAAACATTCAAAGGTCGCCGCGGAAGTTGTAAGGGGCGCACAGGACTTGGGCGGTGGTATCTTTGAAGGCGTGACGGGTATTGTGGTTGAGCCGTACAAATCCATATCTCGCGGAGATGATGCTATAGATGTCGCGAAGGCGACCGCGCGCGGGTTGGTCGGCGTGGCCATCAAGCCAGCCGTCGGTGTGGTGGATATGACGACGCGCGCGGTCGAAGGCGTCCGGACCGCCGGTAAATACGCCAATGATTCCTTCCAATCAGCGGTGTCCGCTTCGTTGGCCGCGAAGAAGCTTAAAAGAAGATCATCTATATCGGAGGCGCCGTGGCGTAGAAAAGCTCGGTTGGACCCGCACTGCCCCTGGTCTCGTTTGTCGCATTCGCGCATGGTTTTGAGTGGTAGTTCGTTCCGCATGTTGGATAGCGAAGCGGCCGAGGCCCAGCAGTGTTTGCGCTTAACGTCGGATAGCGACGAGCGCCATTCCATGGTTCTGAAATATGGCGCGGCGTTGGACAATTTTGGGGATGTGCGCTGGTTCGGCCAAAGGACTCACTCCATAGAATATTGTAGTGATGACGACGGTGATGAGGACACGTCAGGTAACATGCGGAGGAAGGCTAGGACACGTGTCACCCGAAGGTGGGTCCTCGCGTCCTCTACCAGTTTGCAGTACGTCCAGGACCTGGCCTCAGACGACGATAGACGGTGTCGAATCGTCTGGGAGGCTCCTTTGTCAGATATTGTTGGGGTGGAATCGGGTTCCGACGACGACGATGATGTCAGAGTTGTGTTTGGTGTACCAGTCGACGAAACGCCTCGGAAGTGGTGCAAGCGCCACATCCCCGACCAGAAAAGCAGGGTGTCATGTGTGGTAGGTCTGGAGGTGGCCTGTTTACTAAGGGACGGCTCGGCGTCGTTACCTCGAAGGGCCGCTTCCAACAAAGCTTTAGTTTCTGACGGCGCGACATACATCTCAAATCCGCAGAAAGGTGCGAAGCGATCGAAAAGACGATTAGTATTGAGGGGCGGCTGCCTCTACGCGTATCGAGATGTCAATAAAAGTTTAGGTGGCAAGGACACTCCCGAATTATCGCGGGCTTTGATCTTGCGAGACACCTTCGTCGAGCCCGTCTCCAGGCGCGCAAATCCGCCCGCTGCCTTACGCCCGGACGAGCGCGACCGCGCGTTACTATTACTACCGACGGAGGCGCCCAAGCTACGAGCCGTGCGCGTGCGCGCGGCGTCGGGCGCGTACCTCACGAACGTTCTGGATGATGAGAAATTAGAGCAGGTCTGCCTGCTGTTTGAAAGCGGATCGGACGCGTCCATGTGGCTCGAGGCGCTGCGCGGCGCCGCGGCGCCTTCTGTTTCATCAGCTCCGCCGGGCGACGCCGTCGCGCTCCCGCTCGACTGCGCGGGCGTGCCGCGCGAGGCGCGGCGCCTGCTCGCGGCACGGCTCCGGCGCGGGCTTTAGCTAGTGTTTTTGTGGTCTTCTTCGTTTAAGGGTCTCTGTGTTTTTACGGTCTCATTCTCCTTACGCTTCCCCCGATTGCGCTTCGCGAGCGCGGAGCGCGGCTCGCGCCTCGGACAGATTGTGCCCAATCCCGGCTGTCAGCGGGTGCGCGCCACCAAGCACGCGCCGCGCGGTCCGTTCCGTCGCCTCGAGGATCGTCACGGCCTCACGGAAATCGTCGAGCGTGGCGTCGGCGTCCAGGTAGAGCGCCCTCGCGTAAATTTTCCTCATGGACCGCGACGAAGAAGCGCTCGAGCTCGAGCGAACAATTTACAGTAATTGGAAGGCTCATCGTGGAATTGCTGACGTGCACACGATTAGGGCAGCTCTCAATCTCTGTGTGTCGCTCGGCAATCTAAAACGTTTTGAGGAGGCGAGAGCTCTGGCGCAGAAGACTATCCCAGTCGCGCAGCGCGCTCTTGGGCCGGACCACGATTTGACTCTCTGCATCTGCAGGAACACCGTCGATGCAGTCTACAAAGACCCAAAGTCGTCGCTCGCCGACCTTCGACGGGCCGAGACCACTCTCAAAGACGTATGCCGGAGGACTCGGCGGGTGTTCGGAACCCAACATCCAGAGACACGGACGTGCGAAAAAACCATGAAACGATTAAAAGCGATCCTCGCGGAGCGCAACTCGGGGGGTGCATAAGATTCATGCTGTCACTTATCCCCACGCCCCGTCAAAAGCCCCCTCCAACGCTACCCGCTGGGACCGCGGGACCTGCCGCCGCCCGCGCCCCGCCGGCTCCACCGTCGACACGAGCCCCTCCTTCGCGCCGTACAGCGAGTCCCGCACCGTCGGGTGCGGCTCGACGGGCTCGCGGTACGGATAGTCCTGGGGCACGACGAGCGCCTCGTCCTTGAACGAGGTTCGCATGCGCTGCGGGAACTGGTGGCCGCGCATCTTGTCCGCACGCACCAAGAACTCGTCGACCTCGCCCGGCACGAAGTCTTCTTCGAAGTGGGACGCGCGCGCTTGCGGGTTCATGCCCCCCTTCGACGAGGGCGAGACCGAGGTGCCCTCGGACGGCATGATCAATTGCCCCCGCTGGAACGAGGAGGTCGGCGGCTTGCGGTGGACGCGCGCGGGCCGGGGCCCGACCGTCGGGACACCATCAGCACCGAAGTGGTCGAGCCACTTGGGAGCCGGCGTCCGCCCGGGCCGCTCCGGGAGGATGGGCGAGGCGTGGGCCTCGAAGTGGCGCCGCGACGTCTGTTGTTCGGGTTGCAGGGGCGTCATCGTGGCGTCTAATTGTGCAGACGCCCGCCCGTTCGTCGCGCCGTAGTAGACGATTGTTTTACCTTCTTCTTCGCCTTTGCGAGCTATCAAACCACCGTGGCCGTCCGGAATCAAACCGTCGCCCGTCGGCCGCGCCGTGCCCCTTCTACGCGGCTTCGGCGGCCAATCCGAAACACCGTCCACATTGTCGTCTCTCCTCAGAAGCTTCTTAATGGGCGTCATCTCCGGAAAACGCGCGGGCACGTCGGGTGCCGCCGGTTCGGCGTAGAAGACCAAGGAATCGAGCTCTTGGTTCTGGCGCTGCGGCGGCGGCGTCGCGCCGGGCCCGCCGCCGGGCGGGTAGGTGATTCTAGCTTTGTTGGCGCGCGCGTCGAACCAGACGCGGGGCTTTGTGAGGGGCGCCTCGCCTATGGTCGTCGTCTCGTCGGGCACGAAGCCGGGCAGCATGGTCGTCGGCGGCGCGCCGGGCCAGAGGCTGCGGCGGTGGTGGGCCTGCATCGTCGTCGGCGCGCAAGGCAGCCCGGCGGCGGCGGCGCGCGTACGGACACGGCTGGCGTGTCGTGCGTCGATGACAGTGGCTGCCCACGCGGCGCGAGAGCTGTGGCGCTGTGATCTCGCTGTGCTGAGGCGTTGCAGGGACCCCCCCCTTCCCCGCCGAGTGACGCAGCCTCGGGAGGCGGTATCAGACTCTTTATGACGGGCCATGAGGATCCCGGGCTCGCAGTCGCGCGTCGCGGGGCGCGCGGCAGGCAGTCGCGCGTGGCGGGGGCGCGTTCCGGGGGCGCCCAACGTGGAAAGGGAGCGCCTGCTCGATGGCTCCTAGCCGCACGGCGGCGGGTTGAAAACTTATCTAGAGGTTATACCCTATACACATCGGTCGGATAGCCCCCGCCGCCGACGAGCGTCCCGCACGCGCCGCCGTCGTGGCCCTGCCCCGACCAGCGGTTGCCCACGAAGAGGTCGCCCGTCTCGGAGTACGACGGGTTGTGCAGGTTCCCCAGGCCCTCCTCCTGGGAGAGGATGTCCGAGCCCGTGTGCGAGAACCGGTCGATGGACAGCTCGGGCCCGAGGCCGTCGGACCGCGCCGGCGACGCCGCGCTGGCGCCGGGCATGCGCACGGCGTGCGTGTTTGTCATGGCACCGGCGACGTGGCGCCGCTTCGTGCCGACGAAGGTCACGGACGGCGCCTCGAGGGACAGCGTCTCCAAACCCGACACGAGGGACGTCTGTCTATCTGGAGAGAGCGCCGTGTCGAAGCTTGTGACGGACGCACCGTCTGTAGGTATCCGTACCTCCCGCTTCCCGCGGCCGAGGGGCGTCGCGGAAATGAAGCCGCCGCGCGGCACGGACCCGAGGGAACCGTCATCACCGAAGTCCTGGGGCGTCGCCTGCGAGCCCGCGTCCGCGAACGACGCCGCCTCGTGCTCAGTGTCGGCGAAGGCGACTCGCTTGACCTCGTCGCTCAGCGGCCGGTACGCGTCGGCATAATCAAACGGTTTTTGATCGACACCTTCTAACCGTCTCCAAGGACAATCCTGCCTCAGGTCGGCCTTGTGGTGCACGCGGATCGCCCTTGCAATATCGAACTGCGCGCCGCGGTGCGGCGACGTCCGTCGGATGCCGGCGTGTAAGTTGATAGCAGCCTCTAATTGCGCGGGATAGACCGGTCTTGAATCAGGCAGGGGCCGCGCGTGGTCCTTGACCAGCGGCTTTTGCGCATCCCAGACGGCGTTCTTATCTCGCAAGTTCAGAGCCTTCGCCGCGAGCTCCAGGGGGCCCGACTCCAGTAAACTCCGCTGCTTCTGCGGGTCGCACGTATATACGTTGTTGGCCCGGTACGACGTGCCCAATCTTTCTAGCGTTCTTGGGGATAAATCCGGCGTCGGTTCTAATACCGTGCGCTGCGGCGAGACGCCCTCCACTCTATCTAGCCGCGGGTAGAGCGCGCCGCAGGGCCATTGTTTTGAGACGCCTGCCACGGGCGCGGGGACGTAGACGGCGTTATTTAACGTGCGCATGCGTCTCTTACCGATCGTCTTTGATGATGTAGAAGGGAGCCGCGCCTGGACCACTTGTACCACTCGCAGTAACGCCCGCGAGTAGTCCCTATGAGCGATCTTCTGGGACGACCGCCCCTCCGTCCAGCAGACCTGCTCGACCCGTAGTTGGATGTCGCTCTCTCTCTTGACCTTGCAGCCGCCCACCACCAAACCCCCGATCTGCTCCATCGTGGTACCTTTGGGCACCCTCAATTTGGTCACGACGCCGTCGACCTGGGCGCGCACGATGAGCGGCGTCTGCACGGGCCCGCGTAGACTGCGGTTCTTGCCCCGCCGCGGATCGAACTTAAAGCCATTCACCTTGGGCTCGGCGTCTCCATGTTTGCTGGTTGCGTAGTGGCTCAGGGTGTTGTAGATGGCGCCGCCGACGGTCATCCTTCGTCTGACGCTGCCCGATGGCGTTCAGGCGCGAGCGCGCTACGGAGAGGCATGCAGCGCTGAGAGCTTGGGCAGCCGCTAGTGTGTCTGTGTGTCTAAATCGCAGCCCCGACGACGGCTCACGGAGCCGCTCTAGGGCTCCTGGGAGCCTTGGGCGGCTCGTTTGCAAATCGATCTATTTTCAAAGTCGGGGCCTTGGCACTTGGACTGGAGTCGCGGCGTTGGCCTGGGTCCGAGACCCACAGTGCACCAAACGTCACTTCGTTGGACGCAGGGACTCCGCACTCGAGTGGTCTCGCGCCGTGCGAGCGCTCGCGCCAGGAGCTGCCCCCTGGGCTGCCTCCAGGAGCCTGTTCCCGCCAGCCCGCCAGGAGCAGAAGGGCCGGCCAATGGAGGCCGTGGAGCTGCCTCCCGTGGGCATGTCCTGGGCCCGCGCGGGGCTGCCCGCGCGGGGCCCGCCGCCGCTGAAGAAGGGTCGGTCGCGGCAGGAGCTGATGCAGCGCGAGGCCGAGTTCCAG
>JACLAA010001329.1_pt1 | contig 13549 bp, 10 predicted proteins | sample 8027891 | NCBI WGS metagenome assembly JACLAA01 (sample SAMN15724900, study PRJNA655200) | protist metagenome | isolation source: fluorescence activated cell sorting (FACS) single amplified genomes of... | place: Spain: Blaines Bay Microbial Observatory, Mediterranean Sea | collected 2016-01-19 | reverse complement strand
AGAGGAAAAAAAATGTAACCACCGCGATGATGCGATTCGTTTCGCGCACCATGATGACGCCAGTCGCTCGCTCGCTCGCTCGCTCGCTCGATTCTGCAGATGCTCAGAATGTGAAGAAGGATGATGAAAATGATGATGATGAAAATGATGAAAATGATGGTAAAAATGATAAAAATGGTGTGAAAAAAAATTTGGATGTGCCTTTTTTCAAAAGGCACTTTCGACACCACCACCACCAAAAATTAATTTCATTTTTATCATTTTTTACCAAAAACTCGTCAGTCATAAAAAAAAAGAAATCAATCGCGAGTCATTGAGGTGGTGCCTTTCTTCCTCCGTCGCGGCCTTCGATTCCGCGACGAGGTAGGCGAGGATGAAAAAAAGAACGAGGCCAGCAACCTCGGCGCGTTTCGTCTCGGCGGTCGTCGTCGTGGTCGTGGTGGCGCTATCTTCGTCTTTTTGTGGCGTGAGAGTTCACGCGTACGATGCGACCGAGAACGAGCGTCTCATCGGTTGGCTCGGTGAAGTCAACACGCGAGAAGAAACGAACAGTTCAAAACCATGGATCGAAGCGTTGAGTTGGAGCCCGCGAGCGTTTTTATATCACAACTTCTTGAGCAAAGAAGAGGCAAAACATTTGGTGGCTTTAGGCGAACCGAGAGTGATACGGTCCACCGTGGTTGGTGGTGATTCCGGACGCGTTTCAGATATTCGAACGTCGTTTGGGACGTTCATACCGAAGCGGTATGACAAAGTTATTGAGAAGATTGAAGAGCGATGCGCGGTGTTTAGTGGGATTCCCGTGGTAAACCAAGAACAAATGCAACTGCTGAGATACCGAGATGGGCAAAAGTATTCCGACCACTCGGATGGTTTAATCTCGGAAAACGGCGGGAAACGCATAGCAACTGTTTTGATGTTTCTCCACGCACCAACGGAAGGCGGAGAGACGAGTTTTGTGCTTGGAAATCCGTTAGAAAAAGTAAAAGAGAGAATCGAGGGAACGAAAGATCAGTTTTCGGAGTGTGGATACAGGGGCGGGAAAGGATTTGCAGTCAAGCCTAAAATTGGGGACGCTATTTTGTTTTTCAGTTACGACGAAGCCGGAATTTCGGACAATAATTCCATGCACGCGAGTTGCCCCACGTTAGGCGGAACAAAATGGACGGCGACGATGTGGATACACGAGAGACCTTTCGATACGGCGACATGGAAGAAACCAGAGTGTAAAGACTATCACAAAGAGTGTGCAAATTGGGCAAACCGAGGCGAGTGTAAAAACAATCCAATTTACATGTTAGGGAATGAAGTTGTCGGGCAGTGTTCGAGATCGTGCTGCGCAAAGGTGAAAGAGAGCGAGATGACGTACACGCAGACGTTGTTCTGCAAACCATGCGAAGAAGATAGCGATTGGAAAAGAGAATTTTAGAGAATTTTAGAATTTAGAATAGAATCCGCGCGAATTGCATATATACTCACATGTATTTACGAACCTATTACTTGTACATTAACTTGTACTATTTTCACTCGTTCAAACACTTACTTAACGCTTCATAATGTCCTTGCCCGTGAAATAAAAGCATCAATTTTGGCTTTTTGTCATCTGTTGTTGCGGTTCCGTAATCTTCGTTCCCATAGATACCTATCGACCGTAGCGGCTCCCCACTCATCGCCATGTGCACCTCTATCGGTCGTTTCAACACGTGCGAAGCGAGTAAGATTTCGGGCTCACCTCCCCACGCGCCTGGATATCTCATGTTCGCGCAGTATTCGTCAAAATCACCTTCAATGATCCATTCTAATTCCTCTTTTCTCTTTACTAACTCTCGAATCGTTTGTTCTCTCAGGATGTCAGCTTCTAACACTTCTCGCTCTGCACTTAATCGAGTGTTCTCGTCCTCTATAGATTTACTCACAACTAACGAACGAAACAAACACCTACCATCGCCGGTAATTTTGTGAATGTCATAGAAATCGTTTGCATCCCCTCCTTCTTTAAGAAACGCGTGCGTGCGACACGGGATCGCGCGTCTTTTCTTTGTACTGAGATGATTACCATGAGGCGATGAATACGCGTTGGCAAAAGAAGACACGAGCGACCTGTTGTTGTTTCCGCTTCGCGAGAAAGGGGAAGAGGCGGACGTTAACATCACCGCGGTGAAGAGTACTGCTAAAGGACTCGTACTCATCATCGACAGAGGGGATGTGAAGAGAAGACAGAGAGCTCGGGCGTTTTCTTTTTTAACCGGGGAGCACCTTATAACGACTTTTTCTTCTCTTTTTAGGTGTTGTGGAAAAATCAAAAATCGGATTTTAGGTTTGAGTGATGTAGATTTTTAGATTAGTATGACGCGCGGTGGTATTTCTATGTTCCTTTCAATCTCTTCTTGCTCGACTTGTGATGATGGTGCTTTTTATCTTTCTTTTTATCCTTCTTTTTATCTTTATCGTCGCCATCCTTATCACTCTTCTCTTTCTTCTTCGCGTCCCATGGGATATCTTTGTTCGAGTCTTTTTGTCTGTGTACAGAGAGGATTTTACCGTCGCCGCGAGCGCTGTTGGCGTCGATAGCAGCAGCCCACTCTTGATCTGTACCGGCGATGGCGTAACGCTGAAGCTCAGTCTCCTGGAGCAATTCTCGTTGCTTTTTGCGAACTTCTTCGCTCACTTTATCCGCCCTGTATGTTTGTATGAGTGAAAGAATTTTTATGCATCGTTAGTTGGTGAATATACTCTATCATTTTTTAGTACTAAATTAAACGAACAAGAAGAGAAAGCGAAGAAATGAAATCGAGCGGATCAGATCTGTTGAGCTTTATGTTTAGCCACACGATAACTCAACGACTTATAACCCCAAATACATGGTGGCGCCGCCAAGCGTATGTTTCAGATAAATCCCTTAATGTTTAATCCATCACCTCCGTTTTGAAATCCATTTCTTCTCAACAAAACGCGAATCACGAAAAAATAAACAAAAAAAAGACGTACCCTTCTTGCAAATCTTCGTCGACACCAACAGCATGCGGTGTTAAGTTTGGCATGACGTAACTCGGAAGCGCTGCTTCAATTTCTTTGACTCGGCCCAATTTCAGTGCCCCGTATATTCTCCGCATGGCTTTGTTAAACAACGCCATCACTTGTTGCGCGGGCAAATCCAACTGTTTTGAGCTATCGTCCAACGTTCTTTGCTGTAACCCCATGCCTAATAAAATAGCTGCTTGCGCGTACGATAATGTCGCTGGTATTCTTTTAGCAAAGTACGCTCGCGTTATTGGTGGCACGAGATCCGTAATGACATGATGGTCAACCAACGAACTCGAGTATTTCTCCAAACGTCGCAAATCATGCGGCGACAAAATTTCGTTATCAGTTCGAATAACTGCGTCTCTTCCTGCTCCGATTTTTTTATCGTTATCGTCGTATTGCACCTGTGGGTTCAACACGGATAGTGCCAGCGAAGGTGAAAGTTCTCGAAAAGGCGCTCCAAGCAACGAGCGGAATCGAACTCTGAAATCGTCCGTAAATGGTGCCAACCAGTTCCCTTCCGGAGCGTCGTCGTCGTCGCTGTCGTTCGCATTACACACGCGAAGCAGTACACAAGAGTGTTCTCCCGTAATATCCGAAGGCACTTGACGCACGTAAACTGGCTCGTACCCTGATTTTGACCAAAATCGATAGAGTTCAGAGGTTAATCCGAACGCCGTTCCGGTCCAGTGCACTCGCTCACGTTCCCGTTCGGCTAAATTCACTAAAAGCGGCGGTAAATCTTCTCTCGGTTTCACGGTTTCGCTACTTAATCCACCGTTCATTTTATTCTGTCCATTTTCTTTATCGTTTTTATCTTTGTTTTTCTTGCCAATATCCATATTTTCACGCATATCGATTAGTTTTCCTTCGTAATATTCGTGTAATAACTCCAGAGCTCTGGTGCCATATCCTTGCCTCGGCAAATCTGGGTGAACGGCAATTCGAACTATTCTCGCTCCAGTCAAACCAGGAAATGCGTCGTCTTGAAATTGCCCAGAGATTGTCCAAGGAATTAAATCACCCGAAGGTGCGCTACCAGCTGCTAACGTCGCTCTTGCCGATACTTTCGATATGGCACCTTCGAGTGCGACTTGCAAGACACACAAAATCTCTGGCAATGCGTTTGATTGCTCGTTGACAGGTGCTAATAACACGTACAATCTGTGCGCTGGTGCGTCCGACATCAACTGCAAATCGTCCGGTGTGTTCTTGTAATGCGAAGAAACGTACAAAGCCATCATGCGTTTAAGAAACTGCTCTGAGGCTTTGTGCGCGGAAAACAAAGTATCCCTGGAGACTTCGTACAATTCGCACGCCGATGGCGGTGGAATTGTGTTAATGAGCGGTGGTAAAGCATCAGCAGCATCTAAACAGAGGAGTTGATTCAACCATGACTCGATTCGGTCTCCTGGAGCGTATCTACATGGCTCCGAGAGTTGCACCTCTCGGAGCAATCGACCACTTCCTCCTTTAATACTATTGTTGTTCTGTTTGTTATTCTTTCCATGCCTACCTTGTTGCCCGGAAGAACTTGACGATGCTTCCCTTCTTAAATTCCCAATCAACTTAATGGACAACGCTCTCCCAGTACCTTCGTAGCCGTTAATCGTCGAGCACAAAAAGACTAAATACGGTCCTAACAACGCTTTCACGGTCGGCAAAGGAATCGCCGCGGCTTCATCAATCACCAACAATTCCGCCGTCGCCGCTCTTTCGTGGTGCTGAGGTAATATATACTGAATCGTCTGTCGGTGGTTCCTTGTGACGTTAATTCGAACGATTGATTTCCCAAACGCTGGGTTGGACGATTCTACTAAATCGTAATCCAAATGTTCCTTATATCCGAGCTTATCGAAACCTTTCAAAACAAACTCAAAAAATGTCTTCAAGTTCTCCGGCGATGGCGAAGTGACGAAAATGTTCGAGTATCCCATGGCGACCGCGCCGGCAATGGCGATGCCCATGGCTGCGGATTTCCCTCGCCCTCTCGCCGCAGTCAAAGCTACGGTTGAACGCAACGTCTTCTCGCTCGCGGCATCTAAAAACGTCACCACCGCTTTCGCTTGGTCTAATGTTCTACACTGCGAAACCAATGGTCCGGCCGGTTCGGTTTCTTTCAACGACTCTTTCAAATCAGTTAAATCAGCGTGTTCCTGCGCCGCTTGCTCGCTAGTCACTGGCGCAATCGATCTAATATGCGACGAAATTGGCAAAATATTCAACTCATCGTCCATAATTGCGCACGTTTGACACGCTCCTAAGGACAAAATGAACCGCTCGTTAAATCTTGGTACCACTTTATCGTGCGACTCGGTTCTAAATCTCGCGTGCACGTCCATCGACATCGTATACAGTTGCGTCAAAGACTCTAAATTTGACAACAACAAAACAATAATCCCACCCCCTTCGACTGTTTCAATCGTTCTCGCCAACAAGTTTGGCGTCAACGCTTCAAAATCTTGCAAAACTGCCATCCCAAATGTATTCCCGAGTACTTTTTGCGTCTCGTGGTAGTAACAGTATCGAATCTGCGTGCTCGATACGAACAAGTTGAACGGATCTTCGTTCTCTTCGTCCATTGCCCCGCTATTTTGCATCATCTTCACCTGTTTCTGTCGCTTCCTCTTATTTGAACTCAAGTATAAATCTTTCTTGTAACACCACAGCACGTTCGGTCGCGCTTTGACGACGGCCTTGGAAAGCATGTAATGAATGTTCACGATTTGCTCTCTCGCGTTGTCCCCGACGACGACGAATAAGGTGCGTTCGTTCAGTTTCACTCCATTCTCGACGAGCGTGCGAATCCGAGAGTCAACTTTCTTCCTCATTTTGTTTTTGTTATTTATTACGACGTGCGCGCGCGCGTGCGAGGTTCGATATTTTAAGAGCGGGGACAAAAGTAGCAGTGTGAATGAAGAAGGTGGCGGCCGCTTTGGCTTTTTTTTTAGTTTTAGTTTTGTGTGTTGTTCACACACGATCGATGTGCACTTTTTACTCCTTTTTTTTTTACACATCCCTTCCTCCTCAGAAAAAAAAAGCACACAACGAATGCACCGCGACCGACATACCTTTGTCGCGTTCTCAAATCCACCCACACCACCACATCCTGAATACGTGAATACGAAGAGCAATAATAATGGGGAAATCGTCGAAGGATAAAAGAGACATATATTACAGAAAAGCGAAAGAGGAAGGGTGGAGAGCGCGGTCGGCGTTTAAGCTGATACAAATAGACGAGAGTTTTAACTTGTTTCGGGAGGACGTGAGAAACGTGGTGGACTTGTGCGCCGCACCAGGGAGTTGGTCGCAAGTTTTGAGCAGGAAATTGTATTTGCCCACGTTGCTGAATAACGATGACGATGATGGCACCACTTCTGCGCCTCCTAAAATTGTCGCCGTTGATTTACAACCCATGGCGCCTATCGAAGGTGTAATTTGCATCCAAGGGGACATCACCAACATCGATTGCATGAAACAAATAATATCTGAATTTGAAGGCGAGAAAGCAGATTTAATCGTCGGCGATGGCGCGCCAGACGTGACTGGATTGCACGATTTAGACGAGTTCATGCAAGCGCAGTTAATTTTAGCCGGTTTGAAAGTTTGCGCGCACGTGTTAAAGGAAGGAGGGACGTACGTGGCGAAAATTTTCCGCGGGAAAGACATCGGGTTGTTGTATAACCAGTTGAAGTGCTTCTTTCCGAAAGTGACGTGCGCAAAACCGAAATCGAGTCGGAATTCAAGCATAGGTGAGTCGTACAAATTCGTATTTTCACACATAATTTTGTTCTCGGCTTCTATCCAGGTCGTTTTTTTGTAGCGAATATTAACACTTTCTTCTTCTTTCTTCTTGAATACCTATTTCAACCAAACAGAAGCGTTCGTGGTGTGCGAAAACTATTCACCACCAAAAAATTTCCAACCAAACGATTTAAGAGACGTATTAGAAAAGAAATTTAGATGGGGTTTAACAGAAGACGGCAAAGAGAAATTGCCGGACGATTTCCAACGAACTATTGCGGTTCCATTCGTCGCTTGCGGTGACTTGAGCGGCTACGACGCCGATCAATCGTATTCACTCAATGAAGAATCGAAGGACGGACGATACGAGTTTAGCGAACCGGTTATGCCGCCTATAGCTCCGCCCTATCGGGAAGCTATGATGAAGAAGTAGAATAGAATTAGCGCATACTGAATACAGTTGCAGAATGAGCAATTAGGCGAAGAAGAAGAAAGAGAAGACATTACGTACAGACGCGCGCGTGTTTATGTGTGTGCCGTCCTCCTTTTCTTTTGACTTTTTTTTAAATTCGTCTTCTCTTTTTCTTCTTAATTCCACCGCACCTTCTCAAAGAGGAATATTCCTAATATTCCCCTAAAAAAATGTCCATCCCGAACACAACGCAGTCCAACGTATTCGTCTATGGCACGCTCAAACGAGAGATGTTCAATCACAAAATGCTCACGAATGGCGGCGTGAATAGCAGCAGATTCGTAGGGGTCGCCGAGACTTCGAAACCGTATAAGTTTTCGTTGCTTCTGTCAAAATTCGGTTTCCCATATTTAGTCGAAGAGGGGGACCCATCGTCGTCTGTCGGCACGGTCGTAAGAGGCGAATTGTACGTGGTAAACGAAGATAAATTAGCAGAATTAGACGTTTTAGAAGACATAGCGTCGGGTTTATACGAAAGAAGGGTGATTAATGTGGAATTGTTGACCGACGACAACGACGAGAAAATTTCAGTTGGAGGAGAGAAGAAAATAATCTCTGCATTTGCGTACGTCGCCGGCGAGAATGAGGACAAAAGCACTTTAGCGCGGATACAAGAGTACACGAAAGACATCCAGGATGAGAAGTACATACCTAAAATTGACCGAGGCAAAAGATAAAAGAACGTAGTAATGTAGTCATATTTTGTATACGAAGAGAAGGTCCGCGCGTTCAATATCAAGGCTAATAAGTTTTACAACCACTACATCTAAACCTATAGTTTTCTCTTTCCCTCTATCTATATTCTTCTCTAAAAGTCCTCCTCGTCCTCGTCCTCGTCTTCGTCGTTCACATATCCTGGCAACACGCCAACTTGACATTCCCTCATCATAAACTCTCCATTGACGTATTTATGAAATTTGTCGAACAACGCGGTGCAGTCTTTCCCAAACGCTTGCTCTAAAATCTTTGGCCCACCCGGGTGGAAGTGAATATACGGTGTTAAATTGTACACTTTCCCTCGAAAACCAATCCATGCGTCTTGTTCCGTGTTGTGTTTCGCTATTTCTTCTAAAGTAATCACTCGTTTTGAGACGTTTATTTTCTTATTTCCCCCTAAACCGTTCAAGTTGTTGTTTTTCGTCCTCGTCAAACGCATCCAATCCATTTGAGAATATCCAGGCGCTAACTGAACTTTGCCCACGACGTTCTGCTTCGCATCTTTACGCGACGCGTGGGTCCCCGCGCTGACGGGAACAGGCATCGTCGCTCCCTCTTTGTCCACGTGAGAGACCGTGGCATTTTTTGACAACCCCTCGTACCCTCCGGAAGACGACGACGACGCGTTCCTGTTCGTGCTGTTGTTGTTGTTGTTGGTAGTAGTAGTATTCGCGTTTGAACCCCTCTGAAAGTGCCTCAGTGGATTCGTCGCGTCTCGCGGTGAAGACATTCTCTTCAAAGTTCGTGCCGTCCGCGCGCTCCGAGAAAGCGAGGGGAAGACGACGCAAGGTCCAAAAAATGTGGGGAAAAACGAAAAACGGAATGAAGTCGAGGACGGTGTCGTCACTTACTTTTCTCCGCGCGAAGAAAAGGAGCCGATGACGACGACGACGACGACGACGACGCCGTGGGCGAATCGGTATAATCGTCATCGTAACGCTGCATCGATGATGCGCGCCTCCTCCTCCTCTTCTTCTCGCGTCGCGCCGGTCGCGTCGTCTCGCCGCTGCTACGAGGCGTTGAACGACAACAGAAATGGACAAAATGGCTTTCAGATAACGACGACGACGACGACGACGAAAGCAACGGGGGCACCTACAAACGTTTGCGCGCGAAGAGAAAGAAGAAGAAGAAGAAGAAGAAACGGGAGAATGAAGTCATCGGGCGACGCAGTTAATGCTGTTACGCCTGAGAATGCGAGAGAAAGGGGATGGGGTCCAACTCGAGAGGAAATCGAAACGATAGAAGAAGATTTAGAATTTGACTCTTTAGACAGAGTCGGATGGTTCGAACTTTTAACGTTCGTCGGCGAATACACGTCGACGGCTTTAGGAAAAGCTCGGTTGTCCTCAAATGAAGGTAAAAGTTTAATTTCGGAAGTGTATTCGCAAGAAATGTCGGAGATGCTTCTAGATGAAACCGAATCGGCGATGTACATGGAATCCGTCGCGGGCGTTTCGCTGGATTTTGGTGGGATGCTTACAATCGAGACGAAGAGAAGCGTGCATAAAGCGTCTCAAGGAGCGCCTTTAGGCGGAGATGAGTTGATAGCGGTAGCAATTTTTTTAGAAAACGCGAGACGTTTGAAACTATCCATCGAAAATGTTTCTCATGAAGACAACGAAACGGGAGAGATTGAGGTGCCGAGAGCGATGGTGCCTCTGAGAAATATCGCGATGCAAATGGAAACGTTTTCGGAAGTGGTGGACATTATCAAATCGAAAGTTGACGATACTGGGTCGTTCAAAGACACCGCGAGTCCGGAATTACGCAGAGCGCGAGAGCGCTTGTTAGGAAAAGAGACACAACTGAAAGAGTTGTTATCAAGGATGCCTGGGAGTGCAGTTTCGTTTCGAGAGCGCATGTGTTTAGCGGTTTCGCCAGAGAGTGCACCAAAAAATGCACTCGTTTTGGGCACGCAGAGTGGATTAACCCTCATTGAACCACCATCGGTGGTGAACTTGAATACAGAGTTAGCAAAAGCAAGGGACGACGAGGAATCTGCGATTGATGGCATAAGAAGAGAGTTATCGCGAGTCATCATGGAAGTCGCGGAGGAGATTTTACGATGTTTAGAGTTGACGATTGATTTGGATATCATCGCGGCTAGATGTCGTCACGGGCAAGCGCTAAATTCGGTACGTCCAACGTTTGCCAGTGAATCTGTTTTGGAAGACGCCATTGAGGAAAGATTGAGGGAGAAAGCGGCAAGGAATGAAATGAACGACGGATATGACGAAAACAATAAGGATGAAAAACAGGAAAATTTGAGCACTAAGAACGCATTCGTTCAAGCGGAACTCGAAATTGCGAAATCTAAAGTCTACCTTCCTGGACTTCGTCAACCAGTGCTAGCTTCGCAAGCGGTAAAAGCTGTGAAAGACAAACGTCGCGAAGCGGCTGAAAGAGAAAAAAGGAAAGAAGAAGAAGAAGAAGAAGACGATAAAAGTTCACAACCGAGATTTAAAATCGCAACAAGAGAGTCGAAGAAGAAGAAGAGCAAGAAACTCCAAAACGAATTGAACTCTCAAGATCATTTCGATTTCGATTTTGACGATGGCTTTGATTGGCTTTACGATGGTAAAAATGAAGACGGAAGCGATGCGAATACTTTCAGAGTGAAAGGCCCAGTACCCGTGGACGTTTTCGTGGAGGCGAGAACGAAGTGTGTCGTCATTACCGGTCCAAACACGGGTGGTAAAACAGCGGCAATGAAAGCTCTCGGGTTAAGCGCGTTAATGGCGCGAGCTGGTATGTTTGTACCCGCTGAAAGAGCGCACTTGCCATGGTTTGACTACGTTTTGTGCGACATTGGCGACGACCAAGATTTACTCACGAACTTGAGTACGTTTTCGGCGCGATTGACGACACAGAAGGCTATTTTGAAGCGCGCTACTCCTCAATCTTTAGTCTTAATCGACGAAGTCGGGACTGGTACGTCACCTTTGGAAGGCGCTGCGATAGCACGCGCGTTATTAAAAGCCTTAGCGGGGTTACTTCCCGGACGACTCGGCGTTTCGTTGGCGTTTGCGACTACCCATCACGGCAGTTTGAAAGCGTTGAAGTATGAACACAAAGATTCCGGCGCATTTGAGAACGCCGCGGTTGAATTCGATGAAGCTGAGTTACGTCCAACGTATAGACTCTTATGGGCGGTCCCTGGTCGTTCGAGAGCTTTGCAGATTGCGGAGAGGAACAAGTTAGACGAAGATGTCATTGATTTGGCGAAGGAGGTCATGGGACAAAGTTTTGCGACGTTGGATGATGTCATTGCAGAACTCGAAGGTGCGAGAAAAGATGCAGATAAAGCTTTTGCAAAGGCTATGCAAATGCTAAAAGATGTAGAAAACCGCATACCACAAGCACGAAACGCGGAACAGACAGTGTTACGAGTAAAGGAGGACATAGCAATGAAGCAGGCGACAACCATCTTGAGAATCTCGAGGGAGGCTAAAATTCGCATCCAAGGTGAAGAGCGATTGAAACGACAGGAACTCTCGGCAAACACAAAGAAGTCAATGATTTCGAAAAGTGCCGCTGGAGAAACCGATCGCGAGCGGGAAATTCGTTTAGCTAAAGAGCGCAAAGTAGCTGCAGCGAATGGAGGAGAAGTCGCCGAAGAAACCAATCAAGAGTTGACAGAAATGCCGAGAGTTGGGGACAAAGTTATTTTGAAAACGAGTGGTTTAGCCGGAAAGGTCACGAAAGTCTCCGATGAAATTGTAACGGTCGCTGCAGGATTTATTGTTGCGGAAGCTAAATTGAATGAGCTATGGAAGCCTTCGCCGTCTTCTCCTTCGTCGGTAAAGACGAGCTCCTCTCAAACATTTGCAGGCGTGAAGAAGAAACCGGCATCGCCTTCTAGAGCGGCTCGCGAATTCGACTCTCTTCTAGGGAGTGAGAAAAATTCCTCTTCGAGCGATGGTAGAAGAGTTTCTGTTGAAGATTATGACGCATGGGACAACGAACCAAGCAAACTGGCTCAAATAGGGGACTCCGTGCAGATTTTGAAAAACAACTTCAAGGGGAAAGTTGTCGAAGATGAAGACGGCATGTTGACTATACAAGCCGGTCCGACGCGAATGGTTGCTCCAAGTCACGGCGTGAAAGTTACGAAGAAAGCGAGTAATGGGAGCGCGATAGGCGCAGGTGCTGTGAACGTACCGAGATCGACAATGAGCAAGAAAAAGAAGAAGAAAAAGCAGAGCGCCTTTCCTTCCGGGACAAATATAACTACCAACGCACCGCCGGCGGTGCCTAAGAAAGAGGAAGCTTCAATTGAAGATTTGATTAAAAAGTTTGGAAAATAGAAAGATAGCGTTAGAAGGAAGGAAATACTAGTATGTACAATGTAGTGGTTGCGTGTAATTATAGTTTAAAAATAACTAAAAACAATGATATGGTCTTATATGTATGGTACCATACCATGGTACCACGGTACTCGTGTTTATGAGCAAATGTAATTAAATTGTCTGAACTTCTCGTGAGAAGTTGTTATGTAGACGTAGATGTGAGTTGGATTTTGACGTTGCGAGTTTTCTTTTTTTACTCCAAAGGCGGAGCCCGCCTATCTTCGTATCTGTTTCCGCCATCGCCTCCCTTTCTATCTTCATAGGAGCCATGTCTATCACCGTAGCCTCCGCCTCGTCTATCGTCATAACCTCCGCCTCGTCTATCGTCGTATCTTCTTCGATCATCATAACCTCCCCCTCGTCGGTCTTCATATCGGCTTCCACCGCCGCCGTACCCACCCCGGCGGTCATCGTAGTCTCTCCCACCTCCGCGATAATATCCACCATCTCGCCTGTCGTGTCCGCTATCGTTCCTTCGATCACGATACCGGTCTCCGCCGCCGCCATATCCTCCTCCTCGATAATAGTCTCTCCTATTGTTGTTATACCCGCCTCCTCGGTCACCACGATAGTACCCTCTGTCTCTTGAATGATACGGCCCTCTCGTATCTGGTTTCTTCTCTTCAGCCATACCGACGCGAATAACTCTCCCAGCAATCTCTTTCTCGTGCATCGTATCAATCGCCGCGTCTGCGGATTGTTTTTCCACGTAACGAACGAAAGCGAAACCTCTCATTCGTTGAGTGTAGTGGTTTCGAGGGACGTACACGTCTCCAATCTCTCCATAAGGGGAAAACATGTCCGTAATTTCTTCTTGGGACAGATCAAAACTCAAGTTGTCGATTTTCACGGAATGTAAGTTGGAAATATCCGGTGGACCGGATTTGCGCTCCTCTCTTCTCTCGTCAACGTCACCCGATGGCAGGGGCGGCTGCTGTTGGTCTCGATTCTCGTCGTCTCCTCCTCCAGGTGCAGGCGCGGTGGCTTCAGCCGCGGGTGCTTCCCCTCCGTCTCTCGCTTCTTCGCGGGCTTGCTCTCCTTCGTCGTTCGTGGACATGGTGTCGTTCGATCCGCGCGTCGTTCGTTCGTTCGTTCGTTCTTCTTCCTCTTCTTCTTCTTCTTCCCGGAGCTTAAAGCAATGTAAATGTGATGAAAAAATTGAATTGGATTGCGATCGAGAAAAACAAAAAAAAAAGGGAAAAGAAAGAGACAACTCAAAAGCTTCCGTTTTTGGGTGCGC
>JACLAA010006478.1_pt1 | contig 13560 bp, 12 predicted proteins | sample 8027891 | NCBI WGS metagenome assembly JACLAA01 (sample SAMN15724900, study PRJNA655200) | protist metagenome | isolation source: fluorescence activated cell sorting (FACS) single amplified genomes of... | place: Spain: Blaines Bay Microbial Observatory, Mediterranean Sea | collected 2016-01-19 | reverse complement strand
TGATAAATTATCAGTATTAGTCGATCTCAAGGGCTTGGTCGACGCGGACGCGGAGATTAAGAAGCTCCAGAAGGAGCTGAAGACGGTGGAGCCGCTCGTCGCGAAATTGGAGTCCAAAATAAAAGACGCGCGGTACCTGGCGAAGGCGCCGGAAAAACAAAGGTTGCAGGACCAGGAGAAGCTCAAGAGTTACGGGGATAAGGCGAATGCGGCTCGTGCTGCAATAAAACAGTGGGAGGAGTTCAAGAGCGGCGGTGGTGAGGATGAGGACGATGATTTCTGGGCCGAAGACGACGAGGACGATCCCGCGGCCGCGGCGGCGTTGGAGGAGGCCAAGGCCAAGGCCATGGCCAAGCTCGCGAAGAAGGAGGCGAACCAGCGGTCGCTCTGTAACCTCGAGATCAAGCCCTGGGAGGCGGACCAGGACCTGAAGGCGTTATATGCGAAGATCAAGGCGACCGTCGTGAAGGACGGGCTCAAGTGGTCCGAGGGCCTCAAACTTGTCGACGTGGCCTTCGGTGTTCAGAAGATTATATGCACGGCCGTCGTCAATCAGACGCTCTCCATGGACGCCATCATCGAGGAGATCACTGAGGAGCTGTTCACGGACGAGGTCCAGTCGATGAGCATGACGTCGATGTCGCTGCTCTAGAGGGTAAGATTTCGGGGTTGATTTACACGACGGCTCCGCGCGGGCTGTCGAGCTTTGACGGCGGGACGCGCCCCATGGGAGTCGGCACGCGCTCCCCCTCCACGATCGGTGGCTCGTAGCTGCTCTGGCGGTCAGACATCTCCAGGGAACGATTATTCGACCGCTGCTCCCGCTTACACCTGGCACAGATCGCCATGATACTGATAATGATAACCAGGATGAGGACGAGTGCGAAGAACGTCTGTGCTCGGCGGCGTCGACTCGACTGGCTGCCAACACAGGGATTTTTAGAAAAATGGCTAGGGCCTCAAATCGCGTGCGGTTTCTTCGCTTGCGCGCCTCAAAGATGAATTATGTATTTTATCGACGAGAGAACAAGCTCTCCTCGCGATCGGGCACTGGTAAGGAAAGCCTGAAAAACTAAGGGCTAGCGGCAATAAGACACTAGCAACCAGCGCTCGTGCAAAGCCAAAACGAGCTGTTTCAGGCGCGTACGACAGCAGGACTCACTTTCTTGAACGCTGGGCATCTCTGCGACAGCAGGCCTCACACCTCTGCAACGCAGGGCATCTCTGAGATGACTGATGTAGCACCTCCGCCACCTCCAAAAACGCCCTCACCGCTCACGGACCTGATACCGGAGCCGCTGCGGGACCACCCGGCGGCCGCCGTCGTCGCGGGAGGCGCCGGGCTCGCAGCTTTGAGCCTCGGCCTCTCCGCGTTCCGCAGCACCGGCAGATTGGCCGTATCCACGCTACGACGGCGCGCGACGACGACGCTCGAGGTCACGAGTCGCGACGCGGCGTACCCGTGGGTGCTCCACTGGCTGAAGCGGACGAATCCGCGGGCGTCGTTCCGCCACGCGAGCGTCACGACGCTACATACTGACGACGGGCCTACTTTTGACTTAGTGCCGGCCCCAGGTTTACATGTGGTACGACACGCGGGCCGATGGGTATTAGTGGAGCGAGCCCGCGAGTACGGCACGGTGAACACGTCGAGCGGCACGCCCTGGGAGAAGGTCGTGCTGACCGCGTTTTCTGGCTCGGGCGACTTCTTCCCTTCTCTATTGAATGAAGCGAGACGAGACGCGGAGGGTAGTCGCGATTCAACAACAACCACCCTATACACGTGCTGGGGCACGGAGTGGCGGCCCTTCGGCCAAGCTCGAGCCAAAAGACCTCTTGAATCTGTGGTCCTGAAGGACGGGCAAGCAGAAAGACTAGTAAACGACGTCGCCGAGTGGCGCAACTCCAGAAAATGGTACGCGGAGCGGGGCGTGCCTTATCGGCGAGGTTATTTATTACACGGCCCGCCGGGCGGCGGCAAGACGAGCTTCTTTTTGGCGTTAGCTGGTGCGTTGGACCTGGACGTCTGCCTCCTATCGTTGAGCGACGAGGGCCTCACGGACGATAGGCTCGCTTTAGCGCTGGCGAACGCCCCCAGAAACTGCTGCGTGCTGCTCGAGGACGTCGACGCGGCCTTCGCGAGTGAAGAGACGAGCCGCGGCCACCTCACGCTGTCCGGTTTACTGAATGCGCTCGACGGCGCGGCGGCGGCGGAAGGGAGGGTGGTATTAATGACGACGAACTACGTGGAGCGACTGGACGCGGCGTTAATAAGGCCGGGCCGCGTCGACGTGGTCGAGCTCGTGGACGACGCGGACGCGGACCAGGCATCGAGGTTGTTCAAACGGTTTTATGACGACGCGTCCGACGAAGATTCTAAAGCGTTCGGTGTCAATGCGACGTCGGGGAGGACGCCGTCGATGGCCGAGCTGCAGGGTTTTCTGATCGCGCGGAAGGGCGACCATCGAGCGGCGCTCGCCGAGGTGTCTTCGTTAATCCGGGACGCGCGCGCGGGGCCCGCCGCGTCGACGAACGGCGGTCCTCCTACTTCGCCGAAAAAGCGGGGCCGGCGGCGGCTGACGGCGCTCGACGTCGACCGCATGCCCTTCAACCCGCAGCCCGGGTGGGAGGAGGCGAGTAAACTCCGGGAATAGTTTTTATCGTGTCCTTATTACTTGCTGAGGCGTCGTCGTGTCCTTACGTCCCTGCCTAGCTTGCTCACAAACTCATGAAATTCAATTCCGAAGCGGTCCCACTGGTGCACGGCCGCCGAGCGAGTAGTCATGTCGTCCTCGAGCACGTATCCCTCGACGTCGCCTGCGCGGAGCGACGCGTCGACGGCGTCGAGCGTAGAAGCAGCACGCAGTCGACGCAAGTTCAGGGACGCGGCGGCGCGCGGATCTTCCAATATTCCCCAATGTTGACGTGTGTGGGCGGGAGGTAGCCAGCGTTTCTAGGACGCGAGCCGTCGAGGCTGCCCACCGTGTTCACGACGCCGTCGCCGCGCGTCTCCACAAAGGTCTCGGCCGGCAGATTACCAGTGTAAAACAAATAATTCAGATACCCTTGATCTGACGGTACACCTTTGTGGTGGCAGTCGTGCGCGTCGACCTCGTTGAGCAGTCTTGTTTCAAAATTCACGATGGCGGGCTGCACGCCCATGTAGCTCCCGGAGCAGAGCACGGACTGGTTCCGCAGCCGGTCCCACTCTGACCGCCCCCAGCAGTTTCTCACCCATCCACCGTTGAAGGGGCAGTTGCCAATCTTTTTGAAGGGCCAGTGCTCCGCGACGACGAGGAGCTCCAGTCCCTCGAGCCGCCTCCCCCGCCGCTCGACGACGCGCGCGAACGGATCCGCTTGAAAAAACGTGTCGCGGTAGTCCGCCACGTAAAACATGCTCCTAGGCGAGTACGTCTTCGCGATCGCGAGATACAACGCGTGGCGGATGATGGCCAGTGGCAGGGGCGGCTGGCCCTCGCGCCACTTGCACGTCTTGTGCTTGATGTTCCCACCGCTGGACGCGCTACAGTCGGGCACCAGGCCGTAGGCGACGACGCCACTTTTTCTCAAGTAGGCCTCGCAGCCGCGCTGCAGCCGGTTCCGCGGCTCCGTGATGAGCGTGACGTCGCCCGTGTATCCCGCTCGTCTCAAGCTGCCGACGAAGGCGCGATGACTGAACTCCCTATAGTTCAGCGCGAGCCCGGTCACAACATCAGCATCGTAGCGTTGCGCGGGGAACGGCCACAACGGCTCGCCGAGCGGTGCTGGGACGCGCGGCTTAGCGAGTTTCCCGGGCGCGTCGGTGACCGGCCGCCGATTCGCCAGCGGTGCCGGTCCGAACATGGGCGGTCGCGCCGCCCATTGGGCTTTGACGTCCTCCGGAGCCCGGAAGCCAGAGATCCAATTGCCCTTCCGCCAGCCGCGTTGCGCCGCCGCTGCAGCGGCGAGGAGCAGTAGCTTTTGCAGTTTCGGCTGCGCAATTGTTTGACGACGTCGAGCTAGAGTATCCCGCCGCACGGACGTGGGGCCTCAAACAAGACTAGGTTGGCAGCTCTTGTGGCGTCAAAATGAATGGGTTACACGCCACCAATGGCCATAAAACTGCATGTGCAGTTTGGAATTAAACGATGCTACTATATCCCAATCTCTGTTAGTATATCGTGATGACTTAGCTTGGCAGCTAGCGGCCTTAAAGACACTAGCAAGCATGCCCTCTCTCGAAGATCCCTACCGGATTCTTCCCCACCACTCCCCAATCATACAAGACCAATCTAAAACACCCGTCCCGGAGGCTGCCCAAAAGGCATCCCAAAATTGGCCTCGGGCCTCGCAGACGGGCCAGAGGCCCAATAGCGGCGCGCGCCCGGACGACACCCAGAGCAGCGAACGGAAGGCCGCGACCCCACGTCCAACGGAGCAGGCAGCCCCGGGCGCGCCGCAGCATAAAAGCTAGAGCAAGAGCACCTTTTTTCGCAGGAGAAATGAAGAGAGGCGTCGACGGCGCCGCGCGCAACACGCGGGGCCGTTCCAAGCGCCAGCCGCCGCAGCAGAGCTGGTCCACGCCCACGAACAACGGCGCGCCCGCGGCGGCCCCGCGGCGCTTCTTCCCGCCCACTCCCGCGACCAATGATTTACCAACCCAGAACTGCGCGGACCCCTGGACCGAGGAGGAGGACGCTGTTCTTCGTGAAGGTGTTTTGCGCTTTGGGACCGGTGATTGGTCCAAGGTCGCGAGGCATTTGTTACCACCAATAAACGGCGGCCCGCAGAAACGGACGCCCGACGACTGCCAGGCGCGCTGGGACGCCGCCGTGCGCCACGCCGCCGTCAAGGGGCCCTGGCTGCCCGAGGAGGACAACTTGTTGCGTCAATTAGTGGCGAAGTTTGGGCCGAAGCGCTGGGCTCTTATTGCCAGTCATATCCCCGGGAGAGCGGGAAAACAGTGTCGAGAGAGGTGGCTCAACCATCTAGATAGCAGAGTAGTGAAGTCGGACTGGACCCCGGACGAGGACGCCATCTTGCTGGACGCGCAGCAGCGAGTGGGGAACAAGTGGTCCGAGATCGCGCGCGGCCTGCCGGGTCGAGCCGAGAATGCTGTGAAAAATAGGTTCAATTCCCTCATCACGAAGCGATTGACCCATGGCTTAGAAGCACAAGCTAGACGGCGCGACCGCCAGTCCGAAAGTCGAGGAGAAGCTGATGCGGCCGAAGCGCGGAGATTAGGTGAAAGGTCCGCGAAAGAGCTATTGCAGCTCATGTTTAGGAGGATGGGCGAAACGAGACACGTCCAACATAGGACGCCTCCTCTAGCTGGGCAGATCGGTTCGACGTTCGCGAAGCTCACGCTGAACCCGGACGGGAGAAGGACGAGGCAATCGTCCGGCGCGCAGCAGGCCGCGGCTGTGGTCAGTGACGTCGCCCAGGCTGAGTTACGAGGTTTACTCGTGGCGGCTAGGACATGGTCGAGAGAAAGCTCGAGGCAGCGGTTCCTCGGGTCCGTGGCCTTTAAAAGAGACGAGTGGGACGCGCTCGAGAAACGGGCGGAGCGGAAGGCCCAAACGGAGCCTGGTATCGTAGCTCAAATGGCCGAGGCCGCCGCCGCGTGCCTGGGCGGGGCGTTACTGGCGCCGCCCTCGCCGAAGGCGGCGCCCCAGAGGAACATCTGCGACTCGCCCCGAGGCGGTGATGAGCGACGACGACGTGTCCGGAGACCTCGGCAAAGGGGCAACGAACCGGAACCGCCCCAGGACGACGGGTTGGCCATGCGCTTGTCGGCTACTTTGTGTTCCCTTTCGTTAGATGATGCTTCTTGGTTAGGGGACGTGATCGATACGTCCTTCGACGGCGTGGAGAGATCACGAGCATCCAGGGACTGGGCCAAGGGCCCGGCTCAGAACTTTCCGAGGAACCGAGGACGGCCGCCCCTGGCGCCGCCGCCGCCGACGATGTCGACGTCGTCGGCCGGTTTGAAACTATCAGCTTCCATCGACGACTGGGGCGGCACGCTGGTCGGGGCGTCTGTTGATCAAAGGCCTATAACAGGAATCAGTCCCGCCTCCGAGGCGCGCGTCGCGACGACGTTGCAAGAGATGAGCGCGCGGCCCGACCCGACGCCGTCGACGCAACCGGCGTCCGACGCGTCCATGTCGCTGGATCAAGTGGACTGGGACCTGATTCTGAAGGCGACGGGGTCGACGCCCGGCGGGCGGACGCGGCGCGGCGCGGCGCCGATCGACTTCGACCCGGCGCCTCGACCATCGACGGCGCCCGAGGACCTCACGCCGCGCGCGCGCGAACTGCTGGCGAAGAGCCGCGGCGCGTGACGTTCTCCTCCCCTTTCGGCGCCGGCGCTAAGAATTTGATTCATCTTGAGGTCTAGCGTGTCTGATGTGACCGCCTCGGCGGCGTCGCAGCGAGTCTTCATTCTGCGGGTTTCAGTATATATATTGTTACGGAGCTAGGACTCCGGTTTCATATATCTTATGAACGATGCAAGGACGAGTCATCGAACCTAGTGTGTCAAAGCTTAGCTCCAGTTTCAGTTAATGCGTTTTGGCAGAATATCTGCTGTAGCTACGTCCCTCGGCCTCCTCTGAAGAGCTGCGACTGTCTATAATCTTATCGGCAACGCCTGCAGCAGTCATGAAAGTTGTAGCGCTCCTCGCGCTGCTCCGGCCGAGCTCTGCCCTCCAAAAGCCCGGCGCCGCGGGAGGCCCTTCACCGGCGCCGCGGGAGGGCTGGGGCCACGCCCCCGCCGCCGCGCCCGCCTCCCCGGAGACGCTCATCGACCTGGACATCGCCGCGAAGTTGGATGGCGTCTGGCAGGACGTCGACCTCACGAACGACCAGGAGCTCTTACTGGCCAGCACCGACTTCTGGTGCGACGCCGAAGAACCCACACCCGAGTGCGTCGACGAGGAGGATTTCCTGAACGGCGGCGTGCCCATCTTCGCAGATGCTGATGAGGACGACCCCTGGTGCGACGTCAGTGAAGAAATACCGTCAGACGACTGCATCGACCTCCAGAAATTCAACGCTGTCGAACAAGAACCAGAATGGGGTTCCATCGACTCGCACGAGGCCGTGCCCTTGGTCAATGGCAAGCCGGAGCGCGAAGCCTTCGCTTTCGTGGACGAGCGTAGCTGCGTCGGCTGCAACCTCTGTGCGGCCATCGCGCCGGCCACGTTCTACATGGAGGAGGACCACGGCATGGCGCGCATCTACCGGCAGCACGGCGACGCGCCGGAAGTGATCGAGGAAGCCAAGGCCGCGTGTCCCGTCGGCTGCATCAAAGATATTAATTTTGACGGATTGGTCAAGGCCGAGCAAGAAAGAAGGACGCAAGCTATTAATAATGCGGGGCGGCTGACGCAGCGCGCGGAAGGGAAAGCACCCAGAACAATATTGGAAGGACTCGTGGACACGGACGATCCTGAGTACATCGCGCGGGAGAAGGCGCGCGAATTGGAGAGAATTAGAGAGGGGCTCAAGACCCTCGCGGGGTCTCGTAGAAGACTCGTGGAGCTCTGAGTAATCATTTCAACAGCACGTGTGTCTCTTCGGACGCGCCGATGGCGTTGGAGTTCGTTGGAGTGGTGCCAGTGCCAGTGCACACTGGCAAGCTGCCAGTGGTGCACAACACCATCGACGGCAGCACTCCAACGCCATCGACGCACCCGGAGGCACAATCATTTCAACAGACCGTTACTCAAGTTGACAACAGGGAGGGGGGGGATTATCTAGGTCTTCGACGTCAGCGCGCGGTACCCGCGCCAGTCGGAAGGAGCCCGAAAGTCGTACGACTTCAGGACTCTATAAAGTGTACGAGTAGGCCCATCTAGCGGCATGATCTTCAGGGCCTCGCTCAAATTCGTCTTTGACGAGAGCCAGTCGCCCGCGACGTAGTCTTGAATGCCGTCGTTGAAGAGGGACATAAACTCCGGAGCGATATCGCGCTGGAGGTCTCGATAATACATATCTGTACTAAAATCCACGGCCTTCGGGACTTTCTGACCATTTATGATGGAAGTGAAGGGCGCCGGTGAACTTCCAGGGTACGTACTAATATCAAAAGTCCATAATTCTAAAGGTACATTCGAACCTTTCACAGATACGACGTCGACCATCCTACAAAAAGATCTAGCCGCGGGACTTAATTCGTCGGCGAAGAAGCCACTAAATAACAGGGGGCAGTCGTACATGTGAGTGGCCGCTTCGAGTCGTGCCGAGACATTCACGTTCGGGGATAAATAAGAAGCATCAATCTTGAACTTGGAGCCGATGGTCCCCTCGATGGCCCAGCCGACGTGCAAGCCAAAGCCCATCTTCACCTTGAAATCTTCGCCCAACGCCTTCTTCACTCTAGGATCATTACAGAAATGTGACAAGCGACCGCCTTGGGCGTTCGCCGCTCGCAGGTCGACTTGCACCTTCAGGAACGCAGCTAACGCGCTCTCGACCATCTCCAGAGGCGGGACCGGTCGCGACATGATATCATCGGTGGCTCGCGACGCCACAGAAGTAGCGGCCCTTCTAGCCGTGCGCCACTGTCTAAATTCCGGCGTGTTGGGCGGCGGGTCCTTGTCCCGCAAATCCCGCAGACCGGGCAAGGTACCGTCGCAGATCTTCCACACTAACAGGAAAGCACAACCAATATTTTTGTTGGGCGCGCCGTGGAACGCCGCCGCGCCCGCGTGGACTATTGATGCGACGGTGTTCACATAAGTTATAGTGTCCTCTTCAAGAGCGCCGCAGGTCACGGTGAAGTCCTCGACGATGGCAAAGCCGAAAACGGCCGTCACGCGTTTACCCGGTAGCACATACGTCTGGTTCTGTAAAGAAGTGTCCATGGATCTCGCAATGACTTCGGCCCCCGCCGCCCCAAACCCGACCTGCAACAATCCCGAAATCTTCGTCAGCGTCTGATCCAACAAAAACGTCTCGTCCGTCTGATCAATCTGGGAATTTCGTTTTCTCTGAGACATGTTTCCCAAAGGGTTCTCCGCTAAGCGCCTCACGAGAGACATCATCCTCTCAATAGGACCTACTACCAAAACAGTAGCGTCCTGCGTGTACACGACGACCGCCGTCGTCAACACGACCATGACGACGACCATCCGTATCAAATTCAGCAAAGCGTCGAACTTCGCCGCATCCCTCGTATCATAAAAAACCACGGTACCCGTCCGTATACACTCCCTAGGATGGACGCAGTCGCCTTCCTGGACCACCGCCCAGTCCAGATCTTTACCTTGCCCTATTCTCCACCCGTACAAGTCCTTTAATTCGTGAAGTGAGTCAACAAGATCTTGACGAGGGTCCCAGGCGCCCTCGTTACTACACGGTGCGATCGAACAGGCCTTCCTTTTCTTCCCGAGCGGCCTTTTATCAGATTCCATCCGCCCTTGGCCCTCGTGGACGGGGAAGCCTAGACTATCTTTTCCTCTAGGTCCTCCACTTCTACTGTATGTTGACTTAGTACCTTGGAACCAGCCTTTACCTTGTCTGTGGAAGTAGATGGACTTGAGGTACGCGTCGTAATCATGACCGTCGACTCGCAGATACCGGACTTTGCCCATCTTTGTGACATAGGTCCTCAAATTCGAGCAGAACTCGTCCATCTCACTCAAACAGTAGTCCGAGGCCGTCGTATCTTCTGGTAAAGTCGGCCTCAAAGCATGTAAAGTCTGCACGCCGAGTCGTCGATAGCTCCCGTCGGACGACGCGCCCGTCGCACCTAAAGGATCATCAAACAAGGGAAAGACCGCGACCATGAGCAGCAGCAAAATAACAATTTTGCGCGTCGCTAACTCGGTCAACCTTTTAGCGACCTTGGACGGCTGTTGTTCCACGTCGTCGTCGTCGTCGTCCTCGACGCGCCTCGCCCTTAACCGAAAGAGCTTGACGACGCGCACCAGTCGTAATAAACGAGCTAAGCGAACGACGCGCGCACCCTTGGTCGCTCTAGACATCCGAGCCGATCGCGCCAGTCCGGCTTGGCCGCTCTCATCTAACACATCCAACCAGTGCACGTCAAAGATCATCGACGCCGTACTAATGACATCCAACCAAAAATAGAAGCCTCCGAAGAAGTAGAAGCCCGCGCATAAAACAGGAATGTAGTAGACCCCGAAGAAGTAATCTTCATAATGAACAGTACAATTCGCCAGGATCTCGAGCGCGAAGTAGGTCATCACCACCGCGTTCGTGACACTAAAGATGTAGTCGGCGGTGCCCGCGCCGTCGAAGGCGAGGATGCGGACCTGCGTTTCGCGGACGCGTCGACGGCGTACGGCGCGTGCGTCTCGTCGCGTCGATGGCGTCGAGGCGCGAGAGCGAAACTCTCCGTCGGGCGCGACGCCATCGACGCGACGTTGGTGGCGGACGCTGGCGCGCGGACGTCGTCGCCAAACAACGCGAAGACCGTCAGCAGGCCCGTCAACAACTGGGCGAGCGGGTGGTCCAAGGCGCGGCCGAGCGCGGGCACGACGGTGGTCCGCGCGCGCGCGCAGGCGCGGCAGAGCGCATCATGCTGGTCCTCCGCGTCGTCTTCATGATCCGTCGCCGCGGGCGGCGCCGGCGTCTTCATCTGCAGATGGAGGGTGGCTGTGCCTTCTGGCCAAACTTGGGATGGGGGGGCAGCCGCGCCGCGCGCTTCTGCGCCGCGGGAGAGGGGCTACCGGTGAGTCACTTGCAGAGCGCTTACTGCGCCTGCATCGCCGCGCGCCGCGTTTGGGAGGGGCCAACTCGCCTTGCTCACTGTGACAAAGGAGGCTCATATCGATCGTGAATTGGGAGGCGATCCGGACGGAGGCTTCCGGCGATGTGTGGGGGAACTGTCCCCGGTAGCCGTGGTTGCGTCCTCGCATTGTGGTGCGGGTTTTGGGGAGCTCGATTTGCGGCATTTTTGGGCTTTTGGTGCGCCTCTGATTTGTTATTGGTCGGTCTGGAACCAGCAAGTACGCTTCGACGTTGCGTGCTTGGATTCTCCAGCGTTTCAGCCGAAGGCGTCAGCCAGAGCCTCTCCCGGACCCCTGAGAGCACTGCTCTCTCAGTGATTTGAGTACCACGCCGTCAACGCGCCAGAGCCTTCTATAAATCGGCACAAACTGAACACTGTGTGCGCCAGCCATGATGCTATGTGCGGCAGTGCGGCGCATTCCTCGAGCGGTACCGCGTGCGTCACTGCGTGTTCCGGCGGTGCGGAACTTCGCGGCGGTACCGATCGTGCCGATCATCGGCGCGTTCCTCGCGAAGAAAGCGGTAGCCAGCTACGCAATATTCGAAGCTGTGCACAAGTACGGCATCCCGAAGCTCTTCCGACAGGTCGCGCACGCGACGCGAGCGTGGGGCGTGGACGCCGCGGCGCGGCGCGAGTTTTTGTACCTCGTAAAAGGTTCGTTGCGCGCGCCGACGAGCGCTTATTCTTTTGTGGAGAACTCCTTTGCGGCGCGCGTCGTGGCCCACGTGGCGCAAAATCCAGAGCTCCGCGCCGAGCTGAACAAACGGGTGCCTCCCGTGATCGTCGAGGCGCTCCAGAGCGCCGTCCGGCGGACGCCCGTGGGGAAGGCGTTCGACGCGGCGCTGGGCGTCCTGGACAAGGTACGACCGAAGTCTTGAATCGTCATGTATATTGTGTAATTAGTTTTTTGAAGCAATGGCCGTCGAAGTCGTCGTTCGCCTTCTTGAAGGGGTCGCCCGTCTCCCAGCCGCCGCCCCAGGACCCGTCTTCTTTATTACGCCAGTAGCCGCCCGGGAAGAAATTGGAATAAGAACCGACGTTCTCGCAGCGGCCCCGCAGCTCGTCGTGCTCGCAGTCGACGCCCGTCGCACCCGTCACCGTACGATGTTCGGTTTCACAAAAAGTTGTGAGGCAAAACTCGGACAACAAAAACAGGTTGCCCCGCAACTTCGCGGCCAGTCACCGCTCGAAATACGCGGCGACTCTCCGAAGAGCAGTGCCTACTGCCTTGAACAGGTCGGAGGAAGAAATCTGCGCCGGAGCCGCGCGCGACGCACCCCAAGACGCCATCGCCGCGACAACCTAGACCTAGAATAAGTTACACCCTCGCGACCCCCACCAAATGCGGCGCCAGCAGAAAGTGCGGCGGCCACGGCGGCCCCCTTTGCGTATTCGAGAGCACGAACGACCGCGCGTCGACCCGATCCTTGCCAAAGACCCGTTCGATAACAGGCCGCGGGTCCCGCCTCAGATGGCAGCCGTTCGCCAGGGCGTTCTGCAAGGGGTCCATGACCTTCTGCGCCGCGTTCAACAGGCGCCAGTCGTCCGGCGCGCGCGTGTGCTCCGTAAATAAATACCTTCCACCTGGTTTCAACACTCTTTTGACCTCCTCGCAGGCTTTCCTTACACTTTGCACTGAACAGAGGACCATCGTGCCCACGACCACGTCGACCGAGTTATCTTCAAAAGGCATCGCCTCGGCGACGCCCTGGACGACGTCCAGCGTCGTGTCTTCCCACTGGGCCTGGGCCGCGGCCAGATCAAAGAAGGCCGCGTTCGGCTCTACTGCTCTCACTCGTTTCGCCTTGCTCCCGTAGTACTGGAGGTTTGGCGCGCTGCCGATGCCGATCTCGACGACGTCGTCGTTCTGTTTCACGTGGGAGAAGAGGTCGGTCTTGAACCTGCAGGCGTCGCGTCGATGGCGTGGAGAAGCGCCGGCATTTGATTTACGCACGGTCTTGAACGCGCGGACTTCCTCCCAGCCCTCGTAGTCTCTCATCCCGCCTGACATGACGCGCGCGAAGCGCTCGTTTTTCGCTCGTTCGGCGTCGCTCCGCTTTATCTGCGCGGCAAAAACACCTCGACGAGTAGCGCGCGCGCGCTTTCCGAAGGCAAATTCTTTTCGAAGGCACGGTCTCTGGGTGATTCATGCGCTGTGCTCGACGGCTGCCGCGTCGAGGAATGTCTCGTCCGGCGACAACGCGAGGTAGGCGCCGCAGCCGCACGCGCACGCGCCGGCGGCGTAGAGGGCGGTCCGTCGCGTCGTCTCGAGCGGCTGCGTCGTGTCCGGGGCGGCGGGTGGCATCCTTCCGCGCGGCCCTGGGCCTCCGTCGACAGCCATGCGCATCGGTTGGCGGCGTGGAGAGGCACTCAGGGAGGCTGCGTGCTGCAGCGACCACACTGTCCCGAGGAAAGCTGCGAGAACGAAGATTCTCGTCATAGCTTCTCTGCACAGCCCCTACGGCAAGATTTTAACAGCTCTTAATGACGCGACCCCGAGTCCTCGTGTGATTATCCTGATGCAAGATAAGCATGAGCCGTCCGTGCGGGTCTATCGGCACACGTATCATGCTGCTGCAATACCGGAAGAGCTCTGTCTCGAAGCCTGGACGGTGGATTCTGGTATTTGGCTTCACAAGAAACCCGTACCGACCAGCCGCGACCATGCGCTCCTATCCCACAAGCACGCCGCCGCAGCGACGACAGAAGACTAGAGATCTCACAAAAACGATTTAACACACCCCGGCGACGGAAGAGAGAGGACGAGGGCCTAGAGCCCGTCCAGGTACGACGTCGGCGCCGGCTTCTTCGACGACTCG
>JACLAA010003243.1_pt1 | contig 13561 bp, 8 predicted proteins | sample 8027891 | NCBI WGS metagenome assembly JACLAA01 (sample SAMN15724900, study PRJNA655200) | protist metagenome | isolation source: fluorescence activated cell sorting (FACS) single amplified genomes of... | place: Spain: Blaines Bay Microbial Observatory, Mediterranean Sea | collected 2016-01-19 | reverse complement strand
CAGTTTCGCGGCAAGGTGGGCTCGGATGGTTTTGAAAAGGTGCTCATCGGAACGCGGGGAGCGAGAGAAACGCTTTTACGGGGACGGAAAGGACGAGCGGCGAAGAACAGCGTTCTGACGAGCGGCGTAAAACAGCTTAAATGCTAGTGGCGCAAAACTCACTAGGGCCTGTGTGCCCCGTACCGTTAACGGTACGGGGCATCGGCACGCCGTCGCCCGACGCGTGGAAGATGCCCTTCAACCTTCCGGACAATCCTGGGTCGTTGGGAGCGTCGCTCAACCACTTCGTCGCCAAAGCAACAGCCTGTTTGGGCGCCTTGGCGATGGCGGCGTCGTTGCGTCTCAATGCAAACACGAAGACGACCGTCTTCTCGCCCTTGGCTTTCTTGCGCAGCGACGGCGCCTCTAACGGAGAATTCATCGTGATCATGACGTATTTTGGTAAAGGGGAACTCGCGTCCGTAAAGACGTCTCGGTCCGCGTCCTCGCCCCGCAGCCTCTCGAGGACCTCGGGGTAGGCCTGAGTACCATTGGCGACGGCCCCGGCGCTCATGGCGAAGCCCGCGACGCCCACGGTGTAGAGTGGTTCACATGATGGCTTCTTGACGCCATTGTCGAGGTAGGTGGCCGACCTTACAGCAAAGTCCGCTCCTTTACCGGGAGCCCAGGTGCCCTGCTCGTCCACGGCGCCTTCCTTAACCAGCGTCAGGGGCGCCTCCTTGATCACGTCTTCCTCGTCGTCCTCCTCTTCTGTTTTATACGCGTTCTCGAGGCGGTCCGCCGCTTTCATCGACGCGTCGCAGGCCGCGAAGAGCGACACGAGCGCGGCCAGCATGATGATTGCGTCCGCGGCGCGCGGATTTGATGAAGTCGCGACGGCGGCGGCCGCCGCGGCCACCACCAGCGCCGCCGCGCAGACGGCGCGCATGGACGCCCGCAGCGCCGGCCCGGCGAGGTCCGCCGGGCAGGGCGCCTGAGAAGGAGCGCGTTCGATCTCCCGTTCCGCCTCGTCCTCCTTGTTGCGCTTGGGCTTGTAGGGCTTCGTGAGGAAGCGGCCGAAGCGGCCGACGTTGCGCTTCGTGGCCTTGTAGCCGCCCTTGACGACGTTGGCCTCGTGGCGCAGGAAGCGCCGCACGCGGCCTGTCGACCTCCTTTGCTTGCGCGCGGGCGTCGGGAGCGTGTTGAGGTCCGAGTCGCTGTCGTGACTTAGATTCGCCTCGGCCTCGTCGAAGGAGTGCGCCCGCGGCCGCTCGAGCGACCACGAGCCGCGGCGGCGGTGGCCCGAGCCGCTCTTCTTCCGGCCGCGGTCCGCGCTGGCGGGCGAGACGCTCGGCGAGAGGGGCGGCTCGGGCGGCAGCGCGCCGCCCGGCGAGGGCTGCGAGCGCGGCATCTTCTTCCGCCGGTCGACTCGCTCCTGGAGCGCCGGCGCGATCTCCCACGTCGGGGATTTTTGGATCCTTGCCGGGTTCTCCGTCGCGGCGTCCGGAATGCTGTGGGAGAGCCTGTTAGTAGCACAGGTGTCCCGCGACGGGCAGATGACGATTGCGGCGTAAGACTATGTGCTGTGCGGTATCACAGCGCTCGATTGCGCACGCCAACCGGCGTAGCGGCCGAGCTTTAGACGACGAGCAACATCCAGACCCCAAAAGCTAGTGCCTTCATGCCGCTAGCTACCGCAAGCACAAAAAAGAAAAAACGACCCGTATGTATGCTGATTGGCAGTAACAAACGCATTCAGCACATCTCGCAGTCGTAGAGCACCTCTGCCCAGCTTTTGCCGCGGTCTCGAACCGCTCAGCCTGAGCCTAGCCTGACCACTTGCACAGCGTGCAGCCTGTACCCGAAAAGAACGAATGCAAAGCTAGCACGCATGGCCCTATTTCTTCTCCTCGCGCTACCGAGCGCCGCCGCCTCGCTGCGCGCCCAGATCCTCGCCGCGGAATTGAAGCGGGAGGCGCCGTACCTCGCGCGGCCGGACGGCATGCAGGCGGCGCTGCGGTTTCCGGAAGAGGTGTGCGGCGTCGCCGTGGTTGTCGACCCGCTCTGCGACTACCTGGGCGTCGCGCTGATCGAGGAATTGTTAGAGAGGGGCGTCGCCGTCGCGACCGTGCTGTCGGATTACATGGCTTCGGGCCTGGCCGCCGCCAACGGCGTCGAGCCGCCCCTGGCACTGCTCGCGCCCCGCACTGATGGCGAAGCGTGGCTCTTGGGGGCCGCGCCGCCGCTCGCGTGCCTCTCGGAGAGCGACGCGGGCATCGCGACGGCCGAGCAGTTATCAAACCTTCTAGGTTGCACGTTCCGCAACGCCGTGAGTCCTTCACGAAGACACAAGTGGCTGCTCCACGAGACGCTGCGGGAGCATAACTTACCGCACTGCCGCCAGGCGCTCTGCGCGACCGAAGCCGAGCTCATGGCGTTTTACCGCGCCGAGGGGACCACGATCATCGTCAAGCCCTGCCGCGGTGTTGGAAGTGAGGATGTCTACAAATGTCGTGACGAAGAGGCCTGTGCCAAGGCGTTCTCAATGTTAAAAGCGACGACGCGCTACGCCGGCGGGGAGAACGACGTGATATTAGCCCAACAGTTTCTGGAAGGCCCCGAGTACGCTATTGATTCGGTGTCGAGAAATGGCGAGCACAAGGTGACGGCTCTGTGGCGCTACGACAAGGTCGGCTTCGTCTACCAGTGTACAAGGCTGGTCCCCGTCGACGGCGCGACGCGGCCGATCATTGAGGCATTGATAGAAGCATTGGACGCGGCGGGCCACGCGAACGGGCCCGCCCACTCGGAGCTCATTGTTGTTGACGGCGTGCCGACGCTCGTCGAGATCAACGCGCGCTTCCACAACGCGAACGTGTGGCCCCTCGTCGATAGATGTATAGAGGGCCCGAACGCCATCGCATTAGCAGCGGCCGCGTGCGTGCCCGATTCTGAGGAGTGGGATGCGACCGCGTCTACACCAACGATGGTGGAGGACGGGCTGCTGTTCCACATTTCTTGTTTGCAGAGTGGTGTATTGAGTGGCATCGACGCCGACGCCCTATCCACTCTCGAAAACCTGCCGACGTTGGTGGAAATGGAGGTCTACGAGAGTTTTCGGGAGGGCGAGGAGGTCTCGGCCACGACCGACATCAAGACGGACGTGGGCTGGGTCTTACTGGCAGGGACTGCGGACGACGTCGAGCGGGACTACGCGGCTTGTATCGAAGCGCAGGCGCGGCTTCTTAAGTATAGGTGACACTTACTCCTTCTTCGCGAGCGCCTCGAGCTCGGCCGGCCACTGCCCGAATTGCTGGATGTAGGCCTCGTTCGCCCTTCTTTGAACCTCGGCCGCCTCCTCGAGCGCCGCGGTCAGCGACTCCTGCGTCACGTTCACGCGCTTCTCCTGCTTGTTCGCCACGTAGAAATTCGGCGTGTCGTCGGAGAGCGGCGGCTTGTACGTGTTGAGCACGTCCGCGGGGATGCCCACCATCGCGCCGTGTTCCTGCTTCTCGTCCTTGGCGGGCCGCTCGGCGAAGGGCTTCATGGCCTCGTGGGCCGGCGAGATGTACGTGATGGCCTCCGCCATGGCTTACGTGGGGCTGCCCCTGGAATCGCTGCTGGTTTATTTTGCTGCCCCCTGGGCTACGGAGCCGCTGCTTCGTCGCGGCGCGAGGAGCTCTGGCTGGAAGGTGGCTGGGACTCCTCCAGCACCTTTTTTTTGGGCTTCCGCGCCGCGAACCCCATCATATCGTCAAGACGCTTCGCGCCCGCGGGCCTGTTCAACTCGGCGACGAACGCGCTCTGGCAGACGGTCCTGTCGAACTGCCGCGTCTCCGAAAAGGGCAGGAACGACCTCTTCCACCCGCCCTGGGGCAAGCACAACCCCGCGTCGTGGCGCGGAAAGCACCTCGCAAATATGTTCACCAATTCTTCCGCGCTCGGCTGGCGGCCGCGCATGGCGAGCGTGCTACCTGTTGTCACGGTCAAGGACCCGCTGACCTGGATGCCGTCGATCTGCCGCCACCCCTACGCCGTGCGCCTCTCGTCGAAGCAGCGAACAAAGTGCCCTTTACCGCTGGACGCGCCCGTCTCCGTAGCGTATCAGAAAAGCCAGGTGGTGTACTACGATAACCTGGTGGACCTGTGGAGCCGGTGGCACGGCGAGTATTATGAGGCACAGTGGCCGCGGTTACTCGTACGGTTCGAAGATTTGTTGTTCGAACCCCGTGCTGTAGCTGGCGCGGTCTGCGACTGCCTTGGTGGGGTGTTGGCATCCACAAATGACTTTAAAATAGACGGCCAGAAGACCGGGAAGGGCACGGCCTTCGGCCACGCGGCGGATACCCATAGCCGCGCGCAAGCATTGGCGCTCTACGGGTCGTCTGCGAAGCGCATGGAGTCCTACGCATCAACCGACGTGGCCTTCGTGCGCGCGCGGCTCGCCTCGGATGACGTCTGGCGCGGGCTCGGGTATGACGCCGTGCGATAGCCCATATTTTGTTCTGTCTGCCAGTGCTCGACACGCGCATGGTTTGCGCGACAAGGACTCAAGCGGCGACGGCGCGCGGGACTATTGTTACTATATAAACAGTGTTGTGTTAGGTCGACTCGTCGGCCTCCTCTTTCGCCGCGGCCGCCGCGGCCTTCTTCGCCGCGGCCTCGGCCTTCTTCGCGGCGGCCGCCTTCTTTTTCTCGGCGGCCTCTTTCTTTGCGGCCTTGGCGTCGGCCGCCTCCATCTTCTGCTGGAGGTAGTAGGCGTAGGACACGCCGTAGATGGCCACGATGATGCCCGCGAGCCCCGTCAGGTCCAAAGCGATCTCGGGCAGCGACAAATCTAACGAGAACAGGTCCTTCTTCGACAGGAGGTCGTTGCCCTCGTACCAGGTCGTGAACTCGCCGAGCGTCAGCTTGCCGTCGCGCGACGTGTCGGCCAACCTAAACTCGTTCTCTATTGCTGTGGCGGCGGACGCCGCTCTTGAAACGCCGAGCGCAAGCGCCGGCGCGGCGGCGAGCAGGCCGCGCCGTGCGAGTTTTGCTGGCGGTGGTGCCCGCTTCTCGGGCACGCGCAGTGCTGCGGTCGTTCGCAGGAGGAGCAGCAAGGCGGCTGCTATCCTAGGCATGGTGCAAAACGAGTCAGCACGGTGCAAAAGCAATTGCCCAGCGTGCAGCTATGAGGAGAGCACTGCGTCTAGAGTGCTGCGTGCAGTTGAATCGGCGTAGGGTCGGCGCAGCCCGTTTTGAGCCTGGCTTTTTTGTGTGAAGACGCGTCATAGGTAAGGTACTTTCATAGGGGGTAAGTCCGGATCTGAGTAAGATCGTATCGTATGGTACCGAGTATGGGTATAACTCTCGCACCGTATCAACCGACGCACAGCGATCACCTTCCGCACCTCTACCTCGACCCCCAATCGCGAATTTCAGAAACAAACTTATGGTTGGTCCGTCCGCGTCCAGAGCGCGAGGCCGCCGCCGCCGCCGCGCGCCGTCGCGATCTGATCGTCGCAGTCGATCCAGTTGAAGAACGGCTTCTTGCCCTGCTCCGCGAGCTTGACGTTGTTCTCCGAGCCCAGCCCCGTTTTTGCCCCAATCTCCGCGGCGCCGCCTTTGCCGAGGTCGAACCCGAGCGCGCCCCCGAAGAGCTCGATCCGCGTGAAGTCGAAGGTCAGCTTCCGCGATTCCTCGTTGAACTCCATGGGCCCGAAGAAGCGCACGGCCGCCCAATCCCCGAAGAAGATCCCGTTCGTAATTTTCGAGGCAGGCAGGTCGAAGGTCTGGACGGCCTTGACCGGGAAGTAGTTCACGCGTGCGCCGGTGCGCTTTTGCCGGCTGATGGTCCCCGTCGTGAACACCAAACGCCAAGCTCCTGTGAGCTTGTCGGCGATCGCCGCGCCCGCGGAGGCGCCCTCGGCGCGCGACCGCTCCTTGCACGATTGCTCCAGGCCTAGCAACGCGTCGACGACCGCGTCGCTCTCCTCGTTTTTCGTCTCCGCCGCTCGCCGGAGCGTCACGCGGTCCGACTCGATGGCCTCAGCGTAGTCGGCTGCCCTGAGGACGTGGACTGCTCGCATACGCGTCGGCGCGAGCTGAAACCCAGCCGCAGCCGTCATAAGAAGAACGTACTTCATGACTACACTGCACTTGCGCACAGTTTAGGGCACGAATATCCTCAAAATCGCAGCCCAAAGCCGAGCTAGCGGTGATAGAGACACTAGAAACCATCCAAGCTTTTAGGCTAGAGAGCTAGGGCAGCTTAAATGCCCGCTTGATTGCAAACAATCAAGCACAGTGGAAGACAAATGGGTCTCCTCGACGCTTTGGACGAGTCCATCGCCACGGTCGAGGCGGAGCACCAGGGCAGCCCAACCACTGCCACCCTCGCCTCGACCGCGGCCGCGCCGCCCGCGTCCTGCGGGACCTACGAACGCACAGACGCGAAGGACACGTACCGCTGCGCCGCGAACGGCTTCTACCTCTACAGGCGGTCGCCGAATTCCTGGTGTGTGGGCAAAGAGCCGGGCGGCGCGGCGTGCAAGTGCTACCAGAGCAAGAAGGGCTGGCAGTTCTACGTGGGGAAGAAGTGGACGCTGCGCGCGGACGTGTCACTCACGTGGGACGGTGCGGCCGCCGCAGACCCGTCCGTGCCAGCCGCGGAAGCGGCCGCGCCGGCGCCGGCTGCCGAGGCTACTGCCGCGGAAAAGCCCCAGACGACGGCGCGGGTCCAGGGCGGCATGATGGCCGACGACGACGACGCGACCAGCAGCTCCGGCGACGACGAGGAGGAGGTCGAGGTCGCGGCGGCACCTGCGGCGCGGCCCGCAAAGAAGGCAGAACCCGCAAAAATAAAGACCTCCGACGCCTTCGGCCTCGCCTACACGCCCTACGAGGTCTACGACGCCGCGCCCGCGCGGGACGCCGAGTCGTCTGACGACGAGTCCGACGCCGAGTCCGCGACCGCGGCGCCGGCGAACTCGCCACCAGTGGCAAGTCAAGCCACAGGCGACGCCCCAGACCTCCCCAGCGACAAGGTGGGGTCTTTAGATAGCGCGCCACCCGCAAAAAACGCGAACAACGGCAAGCCGCGGGCCGGCGCCAAGGCCCCGCCGCCGGCGCACGTCGCGCAGGACCGCCCCTCGGCGCCGTCGGAGCCCAAGCCAAGCGCCCAAGACGCGCCAGCGGCCAAGGCCCCGCCGCCCCCAAACGTCGCACAAGATGCGCCGCCCGCGCCGGCCGCCGCGCCGCCAGTCACCGACGGCGCCTTCAAGGCCTTCGACCCCGCGATTTTAGCAAGGACCGTGGCCGCCTACCGCGCGCCCGTCGCCGCGGCCCCGGATTCAAACGAAGACGCCTGGGCAGACATCAAGCCGCCCGAACAAAAGGAAGAGCCCATCACAAGCCAAGAGCCCATTACTTATGATGAGGCCCTGCGCCACTTCCAGGGTTTAGACATGTCAAGTGATCAAGGAAAGATCACGCCGACGCAGCCCGACCGACGGCACGTGCTCAAGCGCATATTCAAGAGAAGGCCCGACCTCAAAGCTACAGACGCCGAGCGCGACTTCGTCTTCCTCGTGGCCCTGCAAAAATATGATCCGAGGGTGCCGGCGCACTGGCGCATGATCCACACGGTCTTCAGGGAACTCACGCCCAAGAACAAGCCGATCCCGTGCCCGACGCTCGGCGCGCACTGGGTCCGCATCGGGTTCCAAGGAAACGACCCGCGGACGGATGTGAATAGGGCCATGCGCTGCCTCGCGTTATTGCAGCTCCTGCACCTGCTTGAAAAAGAGCGGCGCCTCGCGGGCGCCCTCTTCCGCGCGGCGAACCAAGGGGGCAAGGACTGGCCCTTCGCGTGCACGTCCATCTCCTTCACGCGCATGGCCGTGCAGAAGTTGCGGTCCGGCAAGTTGAATGGGAGGTGCAACGCGCTCGGCGGCGTACTGGAAGCGCTGCACGAGTGCCACGCGGCGCTCTTCCGCGACTTCCTCGCGCGCATCCGGAGCGGCCAGGACCGATTCTGCGCGCTGAACGACATTCAAGAGGGGAAGAAACCAATCAAGGTGGCCAAACCGAGGAAGCCCGCCTCTACTAAAGCGCCGGTCGCGGAACCGCCCGCGGCGTTCGCGGCGCTCGGGGGGCTGCCCGACGACCCTTCGTCTCAGTCGTCGTCGGGCGCGTCCCTGGGGAGGCGGTATCTTGTAAAGTAGGTTGTTCTCTCTCGTTGTCTCCCGCGGGCCGGCTTAAGTTCCCAGAGAGGGCCTAGAGTGAGTCTGGATGGCACTAGCTCTCAAGCTCCAACGGACCTAGAGACTCAAGGGTGTCGTGCGTTTCGTGGTGGCTAGCGTCTGTAAGGCACTAGCGAAAAAGCCAGCAAGTAGGGCAAAACCCGGACTGAAATTCCGAGACCGAGGGGGGTCCGAGTCTTCGCTGGTCTGAGTCCGTCCCAGCCTTGGTCCGAGTCCGAGTCCGAGTCTGACTTTTGTCCGGGTCCGAGCCTGGTCTGAGTCCTAGTCTGAGCCCTAGTCCGAGTCTGAGCCCTGGTCTGAGCCCGAGTCCGAGCCGGGTCTGAGCCCGGGTCCGAGCCCGAGTCCTAGTCCGAGTCCGAGTCTGAGTTCTACGGTAAGACGTCTTGTGCGGGCCAAAAAAGTGCGGGTCTCGTCCTTTTTTTTGCGCTTGCAAGCGCTGCCTCGGCGCCGGCGCGGGCAGGCCGTGGCGTCAGTCGACCCCACGGCTGCCCGTGCCGGTAGCCATGCCGGGGCAGCCAAGCGATGGTTGGGATGGCGCCGGTAGCGGCAGCACTGCCAATGCCCCCATTTTGGGTTTCACCGGATCACTAAGCCTGGTCTGGTATCTGAGTCAGCCAACGCCTTTGAATATAAAGGTGCGCGGCGCGGCTCGAAGGCCGACAACAGCGCCGCATAGAGCGTGTCGTGGGCGCCCCAAAGGCTTACACATCAAGCATGTCGCCCATCGATGAGTACATCGAACCCCACGCGGGGGACAAGCGCATCAATGACTTCGGCGAACTAGTGAAGCTCTACTCGCTCAGGGAGGCGTTTATCAAGCACATGAAGCACGCGCTCGTCATTTGTAAGGACAAGCGCGCGCTCTCCTACGGCAGCACGGAAGCCTTCGACGAGTTCATCGTGGAGCTCGACGAGCGCTTCAAGACGGCCGGCGTCGCGACTCTGCGGCGCATTATCTTCGCTCTGCGGAACGTGCTGAAGATGAAGGTCAAGGATTTAGTGAAGATGATCGGCCAGGAGCTCTTCGAGGCGATGGTTTTCGTCGGCCAGAACGCGGACCAGCTCGAGTTCACGTGGGAGGAGGTCTTCGAAGAGTACAAGAAGCTCCTACGAGAAGCCGCGGCGGCCGCGGCCGCGGCCACGTAGACGCGCCTCACGTGCTCCAGCTTCGAGTGACTGCGCATCACGGCTTCGGCGTGCCTCCCCTGCGAGTAACGTGCTACATAATACTAGTAAAATCTTTTTTCGATATGTACTAGTATGTACCTTCAGTATCCTAGTTACGCGAGTATCCTAGTCCGAGGCCAGTCCTAACCGCAGTCCGAGCCCGAGCCCAAGTCCGGTCTGAAGTCTGGTCCGAGTCCGAGTCCGGGTCTGAGTCCTAGTCTGAAGGCTGGTCTGAGTCCTAGTCCGGTCCAGTCTGAAGTCTGGTCTGAGTCCTAGTCCGGTCTGAGTCCTAGCCCAGTCCGAGTCCGTCTCAGTCCGAGTCCGTCCGAGTCCGAGACCCTGCCAAGTCCGCCTCGGACTCGGGCTCGGTGTCCGAGTCCGGGTTTTGCCCTACCAGCAAGCCGGGCGCTGTGCGAAGGCACCGTGCTTACGCGAAGGCCTGGGGAAGCCCGGAGTCGCGGAAGCCCAAAAAAAAGGTGCTGGAGGAGTCCCAGCCACCTTCCAGCCAGAGCTCCTCGCGCCGCGACGAAGCAGCGGCTCCGTAGCCCAGGGGGCAGCAAAATAAACCAGCAGCGATTCCAGGGGCAGCCCCACGTAAGCCATGGCGGAGGCCATCACGTACATCTCGCCGGCCCACGAGGCCATGAAGCCCTTCGCCGAGCGGCCCGCCAAGGACGAGAAGCAGGAACACGGCGCGATGGTGGGCATCCCCGCGGACGTGCTCAACACGTACAAGCCGCCGCTCTCCGACGACACGCCGAATTTCTACGTGGCGAACAAGCAGGAGAAGCGCGTGAACGTGACGCAGGAGTCGCTGACCGCGGCGCTCGAGGAGGCGGCCGAGGTTCAAAGAAGGGCGAACGAGGCCTACATCCAGCAATTCGGGCAGTGGCCGGCCGAGCTCGAGGCGCTCGCGAAGAAGGAGTAAGTGTCACCTATACTTAAGAAGCCGCGCCTGCGCTTCGATACAAGCCGCGTAGTCCCGCTCGACGTCGTCCGCAGTCCCTGCCAGTAAGACCCAGCCCACGTCCGTCTTGATGTCGGTCGTGGCCGAGACCTCCTCGCCCTCCCGAAAACTCTCGTAGACCTCCATTTCCACCAACGTCGGCAGGTTTTCGAGAGTGGATAGGGCGTCGGCGTCGATGCCACTCAATACACCACTCTGCAAACAAGAAATGTGGAACAGCAGCCCGTCCTCCACCATCGTTGGTGTAGACGCGGTCGCATCCCACTCCTCAGAATCGGGCACGCACGCGGCCGCTGCTAATGCGATGGCGTTCGGGCCCTCTATACATCTATCGACGAGGGGCCACACGTTCGCGTTGTGGAAGCGCGCGTTGATCTCGACGAGCGTCGGCACGCCGTCAACAACAATGAGCTCCGAGTGGGCGGGCCCGTTCGCGTGGCCCGCCGCGTCCAATGCTTCTATCAATGCCTCAATGATCGGCCGCGTCGCGCCGTCGACGGGGACCAGCCTTGTACACTGGTAGACGAAGCCGACCTTGTCGTAGCGCCACAGAGCCGTCACCTTGTGCTCGCCATTTCTCGACACCGAATCAATAGCGTACTCGGGGCCTTCCAGAAACTGTTGGGCTAATATCACGTCGTTCTCCCCGCCGGCGTAGCGCGTCGTCGCTTTTAACATTGAGAACGCCTTGGCACAGGCCTCTTCGTCACGACATTTGTAGACATCCTCACTTCCAACACCGCGGCAGGGCTTGACGATGATCGTGGTCCCCTCGGCGCGGTAAAACGCCATGAGCTCGGCTTCGGTCGCGCAGAGCGCCTGGCGGCAGTGCGGTAAGTTATGCTCCCGCAGCGTCTCGTGGAGCAGCCACTTGTGTCTTCGTGAAGGACTCACGGCGTTGCGGAACGTGCAACCTAGAAGGTTTGATAACTGCTCGGCCGTCGCGATGCCCGCGTCGCTCTCCGAGAGGCACGCGAGCGGCGGCGCGGCCCCCAAGAGCCACGCTTCGCCATCAGTGCGGGGCGCGAGCAGTGCCAGGGGCGGCTCGACGCCGTTGGCGGCGGCCAGGCCCGAAGCCATGTAATCCGACAGCACGGTCGCGACGGCGACGCCCCTCTCTAACAATTCCTCGATCAGCGCGACGCCCAGGTAGTCGCAGAGCGGGTCGACAACCACGGCGACGCCGCACACCTCTTCCGGAAACCGCAGCGCCGCCTGCATGCCGTCCGGCCGCGCGAGGTACGGCGCCTCCCGCTTCAATTCCGCGGCGAGGATCTGGGCGCGCAGCGAGGCGGCGGCGCTCGGTAGCGCGAGGAGAAGAAATAGGGCCATGCGTGCTAGCTTTGCATTCGTTCTTTTCGGGTACAGGCTGCACGCTGTGCAAGTGGTCAGGCTAGGCTCAGGCTGAGCGGTTCGAGACCGCGGCAAAAGCTGGGCAGAGGTGCTCTACGACTGCGAGATGTGCTGAATGCGTTTGTTACTGCCAATCAGCATACATACGGGTCGTTTTTTCTTTTTTGTGCTTGCGGTAGCTAGCGGCATGAAGGCACTAGCTTTTGGGGTCTGGATGTTGCTCGTCGTCTAAAGCTCGGCCGCTACGCCGGTTGGCGTGCGCAATCGAGCGCTGTGATACCGCACAGCACATAGTCTTACGCCGCAATCGTCATCTGCCCGTCGCGGGACACCTGTGCTACTAACAGGCTCTCCCACAGCATTCCGGACGCCGCGACGGAGAACCCGGCAAGGATCCAAAAATCCCCGACGTGGGAGATCGCGCCGGCGCTCCAGGAGCGAGTCGACCGGCGGAAGAAGATGCCGCGCTCGCAGCCCTCGCCGGGCGGCGCGCTGCCGCCCGAGCCGCCCCTCTCGCCGAGCGTCTCGCCCGCCAGCGCGGACCGCGGCCGGAAGAAGAGCGGCTCGGGCCACCGCCGCCGCGGCTCGTGGTCGCTCGAGCGGCCGCGGGCGCACTCCTTCGACGAGGCCGAGGCGAATCTAAGTCACGACAGCGACTCGGACCTCAACACGCTCCCGACGCCCGCGCGCAAGCAAAGGAGGTCGACAGGCCGCGTGCGGCGCTTCCTGCGCCACGAGGCCAACGTCGTCAAGGGCGGCTACAAGGCCACGAAGCGCAACGTCGGCCGCTTCGGCCGCTTCCTCACGAAGCCCTACAAGCCCAAGCGCAACAAGGAGGACGAGGCGGAACGGGAGATCGAACGCGCTCCTTCTCAGGCGCCCTGCCCGGCGGACCTCGCCGGGCCGGCGCTGCGGGCGTCCATGCGCGCCGTCTGCGCGGCGGCGCTGGTGGTGGCCGCGGCGGCCGCCGCCGTCGCGACTTCATCAAATCCGCGCGCCGCGGACGCAATCATCATGCTGGCCGCGCTCGTGTCGCTCTTCGCGGCCTGCGACGCGTCGATGAAAGCGGCGGACCGCCTCGAGAACGCGTATAAAACAGAAGAGGAGGACGACGAGGAAGACGTGATCAAGGAGGCGCCCCTGACGCTGGTTAAGGAAGGCGCCGTGGACGAGCAGGGCACCTGGGCTCCCGGTAAAGGAGCGGACTTTGCTGTAAGGTCGGCCACCTACCTCGACAATGGCGTCAAGAAGCCATCATGTGAACCACTCTACACCGTGGGCGTCGCGGGCTTCGCCATGAGCGCCGGGGCCGTCGCCAATGGTACTCAGGCCTACCCCGAGGTCCTCGAGAGGCTGCGGGGCGAGGACGCGGACCGAGACGTCTTTACGGACGCGAGTTCCCCTTTACCAAAATACGTCATGATCACGATGAATTCTCCGTTAGAGGCGCCGTCGCTGCGCAAGAAAGCCAAGGGCGAGAAGACGGTCGTCTTCGTGTTTGCATTGAGACGCAACGACGCCGCCATCGCCAAGGCGCCCAAACAGGCTGTTGCTTTGGCGACGAAGTGGTTGAGCGACGCTCCCAACGACCCAGGATTGTCCGGAAGGTTGAAGGGCATCTTCCACGCGTCGGGCGACGGCGTGCCGATGCCCCGTACCGTTAACGGTACGGGGCACACAGGCCCTAGTGAGTTTTGCGCCACTAGCATTTAAGCTGTTTTACGCCGCTCGTCAGAACGCTGTTCTTCGCCGCTCGTCCTTTCCGTCCCCGTAAAAGCGTTTCTCTCGCTCCCCGCGTTCCGATGAGCACCTTTTCAAAACCATCCGAGCCCACCTTGCCGCGAAACTG
>JACLAA010006057.1_pt1 | contig 13566 bp, 8 predicted proteins | sample 8027891 | NCBI WGS metagenome assembly JACLAA01 (sample SAMN15724900, study PRJNA655200) | protist metagenome | isolation source: fluorescence activated cell sorting (FACS) single amplified genomes of... | place: Spain: Blaines Bay Microbial Observatory, Mediterranean Sea | collected 2016-01-19 | reverse complement strand
TTAACTTGTACGTCGCGAGGTACAATCCCAAAGCGGACTACGTGCAGTTTGAGTGCGATTTCGATTGGGATACGAACGCGTCGCACGCGAGAATACAAGCACAAATAAAGCCTGGAATGTACTTGAAAAGTCTAAACGTCCCAGTCCACATCACTAACTTATCCATCCACGGTAAACTCATCATGGGAATGCGTCTGGTATCGAGGGAACCGGGCGTTTCCGGCGTCGATGTGTCCTTCAGAGACACACCCACCGTAGATGTTTCCGTTTCGCCCATGGGTCTGCCCGTCTCCGATATTCCTGGTTTACACGATTGGGTCATTTCATTCATCCAAAGCGCGATACAAAAAGATTTCGTAGAGCCGAGACGAATGTACGTAGACGTGGAGCACACGTATATGAAAATTGCAAAGAAGGCGCAGCTCGAAAATTCAAACGGGATACTCGTCGTCAGAGTCATGAAGTGCACGAATCTCGTAAACAGAAACATTAGCTTTGGGTACCCGTACGCGTCGATCTCGTATCGCGGCCGAAAGGCACGAACGGCTACGAGGCCGTGGTCGAAAAGAATTGAATGGGGATCGAGACATGAATTTGATTTGCCGGCTTTTGATGACGGCAACGACGACGCCGAGGACAATGTAATTAGCAACAACGCGTTGAATAGGATAAGTTGCGGGGAAGTGAGCGTCAAAATACTCGACCGAACGATAGTTGGATCGATCCTCAAAATCGGGGAAGCGACGTTCAAAGTCAATCGCTCGAAAGTTGTGAATGGGAAAAAGTGCGACCGCGAAGCTGGCATGCAACGCGTAGATATAGATTTAGACGTACACGGAGCGAGCAACCGACACAAAAAAGCACAAATAACAATAGAATGGGAAGTCGTCGATGCAAATATAAACGAGCAACCGACACAACGCGATTCTTCGGGCGATAATAAATACGATTCGGACGCAGAAAGCGACGCAAGTGAAGACGCTTTTGACGACGCAGAAAAGACGGGCGTACTTGACGGTGATTATGAGGAGGAAAAAGTGAACAACGACGCTACAACGACGAGGACGATAGAAGACTTCAACAAAAGCGCGTCGTCGAGAGAAAATGAGAACGCGTCGTCCCTTTTATCATCAAGTGGTAAAGCGATATCGCCTTCGAGACGACTTTTTCGCGCGACTGGATCGGATTTGATGGACTCGACGCCGACTTCGGCGACGATTAAAGCGTTTTCATCCTCGAATTCTCCCTCGGTCGCGTCGACGACTTCACATTTGCTGCACACGGCAAAATTGCAACGCATGTTGAAGGATGAACGCGATCGATTCAACGATAAAATTTTAGATCTGAAGCAAGAAGTAGAAGACGCGAGGGAAGAAGTCGAATTATGGCGAGAGCGTCGAAGCTCCGAGCTACGTCGAGCTATTCTCGAGGGCGCAGTATTTATTTCGCACACGAAATACAGGAAACTTGGGTTACGAAGAAGGGAGCGATATCGCTTTTACTACAACACGACGAATAATACTCTGAACTGGACTTCGCCGTCTTCAAAGTTTTGGTTCTTCTCGCAACGACGACAAACTTTATTAGCCGAGGGTATCGCTGACGTTCAAACTGGCTTCGACAATTATACAATCGGTCAAAATATAGAGAAAATGACGAGTGGAAATAAAGGGCGAATGAAAGCTGAGAGAGCGACGCACGGGTTAAATCCAAAGCGATGCTTTTCAATCATACTCCGAGAAACGACGGAACACGGGAGACAAATGCAAGGTAAAGAGAACGAGAGCGTTCAAGCGGCGTCAAAGGGCAGCGCAAACGACGCCAGAAACCTTGAAAAATTGCGCGCGGAACGTTTGTTAACGATTGATTTAGAGCTCCCAAAAAAAGGTAACGGAAGGTCAGCGCGCGAATGGCAGACTGGAATCATAGAATGTTGCCTAAAAATGAATAGACAAGTGTAACTTTATTATGGACAAATGCAATCTAAAACAAACGCGTATTCGAACGCGACTTCTTTGAACTTCCGATAGCGGTCAGTCGCACTAAAGTGACCGGCGCTCAAATCCGTTTTCAGTAAAATCCGCGCCTCTTCGTTTTCGCACGACTCGCGCATGCGCACGGCGTATTTCGCGCTTTCCCAATAGGCGACGCGAGGGTCGTGCAAACCAGCGGTTATGAGCACATCAGGCTTGCGAGATTTTCGAATGTTTTCCATAGGAGAATACGATTTCATGTATTCGTAGTATTTGGAGCAGTTCGGATTGCCCCATTCTAGCCATTCGCCCGTGGTGAGAGGAATCGACGGGTCGCACATGGAAACCATAACGTCGACGAAGGGCACGCCGGCAACGACGCACTTGAATAAATCAGGCGCCATGTTCGTGACCGCACCCACAAGTAATCCACCGGCAGATCGACCAGAAATCGCGAGCGTTTCGGGAGAAGTCCAACCACTCGCGCATAAATACTCGCCGCAGTCGATAAAGTCATTGAAGGTGTTCATTTTATTCAAATATTTTCCCTGCTCTTCGTACCAATATCTGCCGAGTTCACCACCTCCGCGGATGTGCGCGACTGCGATAGTGATGCCCCTATCCAACAACGGAACAACGGAGCGATCAAACGCCGGATCATTTGAAATACCGTACGATCCGTATCCTTCTAATAATAATGGTCCTTGCCTTTGTCTCTTACCTTTCTTGTACGCAATCGACACAGGGATTTTCGTTTGGCCGTCTCTGCTCGTGACTTGGATTTGCATCGTCTCGTAATTCTTTTCTACGAAACCTTTCACGGCGGTTATTTTCTTCATAACTTTTGTTTGCGAGTCCATATCGAATTCATACACAGTTCGAGGATTCACCAAAGATGAGTGCGTTAGCAACAGCTTATTCGTATCATAAATTTTGTTCGCGCCGACGCACGATAACGATGCGGATGCGCGCGAAGGATAAACAACACTCGCGGCTGGCCATTCAGATCGATACCAGTCTGAAATGCTGCTATCGTCGTCGCTATTCGAGTCCTCGAGTCGTAGCACCCAAACTTGCGTAAATCCATCTTCTCTGCCATCGATAACTATGTGATTTTTAAACGTCATAATGCTTTCTAAAGTCCGCTTCTCGCTCCACGGAAAGCCTTTTCCTTTCAAATCCGTCCAGTTTTCCATCCCGGGTGTTTCTAAGCTCGTGACTTTCAAGTCAAAGTTGATTTTCTTACCGAGTTGATTCGTTAACACGTACAGTTGCTTATTGTTTCTGCTCGGCTCGACGTAATATCGATGATTATCACGCCTTTTCTCCACGAGTCGCGGTATCTCGCTCTGAGACTTTTTCAAATCGAGGAGCCAAATTTCGTTAGTTTCCGTGGATTCGCTTTCGAGAATAAGGAAGTTGCCGTTGTCGCTTTTACCAAAGCCAATATTGTATAACTCGTCGTCTTCTGAAAGCAAACATTCGTCCTCGGACTGCGAGGTACCAATGTTATGTCTCCAGACTTTGTTAGGTCTGTGCGCATCGTCCATAGTTGTATAAAATAATTGACTGTCGCCATTCCAAGAGACCGAACCGGTTGTGCCTTCCAAAACGTCAATCGGCATCTCCTCTCCAGTTTTGACGTTTCTCACTTTAATTCTGTAAGTCTCGTACCCTGTTTCATCAACGCCGTAGGCTAATAAATTATGGCTCGCTGACATGTTAAATCCACCGATTGAACAGTAGGACATTTGTTTCGCGAGTTCGTTCACGTCCAACACGATGGTTTCACCGCCACCTTTGGTGGTATTCGTTCTTTCTTGTCGACAGACGATTGGGTAGGATTTTCCTTTCACCGTGCGGACGTAATACTCAAAACTATCACCCCATTGAAATTTAACGTCCACATCGGTCTCCTCGATCGCTTTGACGATTTCGTTGTACAGATCTGTCTCTTTTTTTTTCAAGTGTTTCGTGTGCGCTTCCGTGTATTCGTTCTCTGTTTTCAAGTAAGAGAGAATTTCTTCGTTCTTTCTATCGTCGTCGCGCAACCAGAAAAGGTCGTCGTTGACCTTAACCGCTGGATCCATGGCATTCTCGCCTCTATTCTCGCCGGGAACGATACCGAATGATACGGCGTGATCGATTCGCTTACACACAGGCTTTGGAATATTCATAATCTGTTTTGAATTAGTAACGCCGGCTTCGCTTCCTCCTCCTCCTGATACTGATGCTGCCCGAGTGACGATTTTCCTCGCCGTTGAATTTTTTCCTTTCGACGTGGTGCGCAGAAAAGTAGCCGTGAATGCGATTGCCGCGGCGATGGGAAAGATAGGCTTCATCGTGAACAAAGAAGGCGAGAATAGTAAAGTCGTACAAATACCTCACTTTTTATTGTTTGTTGTTGGAGTGAAGAAGGATTAGGGGTTGTGAAGGGTTTGCTGTGTTTTGATTTTTTCTTTTTTCGTTTTCGTTTGTCCCTTAAATTCGCTTCAAAAAAAGAGACGCTCTGATGACACACCGCGCAGCAACACCTACTGGTTCGAATAGTTGGCAGACGACGAAAACGAAAGCGATTTATGATCGAAATCGTTATCGGTCGAGAATATATCCATCATCATTACCATCATCATCATCATCATCGCAAAACTGTGCTCCTCACACGTCGCGGCGGGATGAAAATACAAATTCACCTAACACCGTGAATAATGATAAAAACAGCCGCAGCAAAGGAAGGGAAAGAATGAGAACATTCTATCGCCGCCAAAGAGGAAGAGTGCCGTCATCGTCATCATCGTTGTTTGCAGAAGGAGTATCGGATACCGACGACGTTTTAATTTTATACACGAAACCGGGGTGCTGCTTATGCGAAGGTTTAGAAGAAAAGTTGAAAGCAGTTTTAGAATTAGCACAACAGCGCGAGAGAGAAACAACAACAGGAGATGTTGATAATAATAGTAGTCAAAATAATCACGTCGCTTTGGACTTGCGAGAATACGCGTTGGAAATCAGAGACGTGTCGTTGAAAAAAGAATGGGCTGACGCGCACGCGGGTGAAATACCAGTTTTATTCGTCGGTAAGCGCGGTGACGCCGACGACGCGCAAACGGCGTCGAAAGTGAAACGACCAACCCCTAGAGTGTCCATTGAAAGGCTTAAATTCGACTTGGAGAAGCATTTAGTATCGTTAGCATCGAATAATACTCGCGAGGACAATGCATCGAAGACGAATGAAGATGATACAAGAGGCGGAGGAGGATGGAAAGTCATCAGCGCGAAGCCGTTTTGAGAAAAAATGTTATCGCGATGTTGCAAAAATGAAACGTACGCACAGCCTGAATATACTCGTCGTACAAATTTAAATTTACAATTTTAGTTCCTCCTTAAAAGAAACCCAATCTGGTGGATTATACTTGACGTATTTCGCGTACGCCAAATCCAATTTCTCGTCGTTCCCACCTTTCTCGATGAATGCTTTAAGCTTATCAAAATCAACGACGCCGCCTTTACTTCCTAGTACGGAAATTTTTGACAAACTCGAGGAGTCCAGGTGACATTTACTTGACAGCGCTTTTATCGCAGGAGATATGCTCAAATCATCAATTTCCTTTTTCAAAATGTCATACCCAAACTCGCTTCGCATCTTGGGCACTATCTTCATTCGACCAAGGTTAATAATCCCACTTTCCTTTTCCATCGCATCTTTATATTTCCTTCCTTTGACTTTTTGGTTGCTCTCGTCGCTCCTCATGTATCCCAACGGTGGAAGCGAATATTTGATGTCGCGTAAAAATTCAAATCCGCGTGTTCTCTCGAATCGCGCGTGGAGTTCTGCATTAGCCCGTTCGCTCACTCCTACTTTCGCTTCCTTCGTTTCTATTCCAATGTGCAATCGCTTTGCTACCTGATTTTCTTTCTCACCCCGAGCATCCTTCTCTTCTTCGTCTCCATCATCCTCTTCTTCCTCTTCTTTTATAAGTCTCATCTTCTGCTCGAAAATCGGATGCATGCTGTTATATAACTGTTGTTGAATCTCAAAATCATCGTTGAACGCATCTCTTTCCTCTTGCGTCATTGCTTTCCATTTTATAGAGAGGTCTTTCGAATGCAATGCTTGGTTTGACATCGCACGCTCTGCACTTTCAAACAAAAAATACCCTTTGCGCGGCTTGCGCGTTTCCGTCCCCATGAACTCACCTTTGAGAAGAGCGGAAGCAATTTGCACGAATAATTTCTTATATGCATGCATTTGCATCTCCCGTTGATATCTCAACTCGTCTCGCTTCACGTGCGCCTGCGATGCCGCCCTCTGCTCTTCCGACGCGCCGTACCAAAGTTCCCGCAACTTTGAATATTTTTCCGCGTTCGTTAGTTGCGGATTTTCGCGTCTAAAAAGTTTCGCTTTTGGATCGTGCTCTGAGAACGCTTTGTACGTACTCATTACTTTCTTCGGTTCTACCAACTTCTTTTTCCGCATTCGGTCCAGTTTCGCATCGATTGATGCGCTTGCGTGTTTTCTTCTCTCTCTTTTCTTCTTTTCTAAATTTTCGTCACGACGACGCTTCGTCTCGTTCACGTCGTCCGTCGTTGTCATCGTTGTCATCTTCTTCCTTTTCTTGTACGGACCTCTTTTCATGCCTTTTGCGGGACCATTATCTCTGTCTCTCTTACTCGTTTCTTTTTCAACGCCTTCTCCTTGCGCTGCGTTTCCATTTCCATTTTGTTGTAGTTGTTGTTGTTGTTGCTCGATTCTCGACGCTGCGATTAACTCCACCGCTTGGTCTAAGGACCCCGACATGATTGAGGAACTTCGAACAATATATATTCCTTCGTCTTCGTCTTCTTTTCCCTTTGCTACTGCTGTCGATGCGTATATCTCCTCGAAACACGCGCTCCTGCAGCCGCAGCGTGTTTCGAGATTTTTGAAATTATGACGATGTGAAGAACGAAACTTGTTTTTCTTCTAGAGCTCCACAATTTTTACTACGCGCGATTAATAGTAACTCATATAAAAGTATACATATTACCAGCGTGATTGAGGTACACAGCGCGGGGAAGAGATTACACGTGCACACACACACACATAGCAATGAATCAACGTCGTCCTCCTCATTCTGCTTCTGATACTTCGGGGATGAACTCAAACGCGCTGGCGCGCATGCACCAACAACAAAGACAAGGGAGACAATCTGCAACGTCTACCATCGTCACTTTGATTAAGAATTGGAAGCCACGCACGACGCCAAAGTTGACGTTCTCTTTGGGTTTGTACGCGGTTGGGATCTTCTTGGCGTTTTTCGCCCGTCCGTTTCCAGTGACCCCGGAACAGTTTGAAAAGTACGAAGAAAAACTTCGACTGATTGACGGAGAGGAAGGTGTCTTAGGTGACGCTCGTTTGAACGCCGAAGACGCGTATCGATCTACACGCATGGAATTGTACCAAACAAAACGATTCGGTTGGCGATTACGCGGTGGACGCGAGAAATCCAGAGTGCTAGAACTCCAGAGGAAAGAGAAGGAACAATGGCGAGCTGTAAAAGCGTTGAACAAAGAGCGCGAACGAAAGTTGCGAGACGCGAGAAGTGAGTTAGGTATTTGGAGCGACGAAGGGGTTCGGGAAACGAAGAACAAATTTTGGGAGAAGTACGAAGGCGGCAAAGTTTTCGCAACGCAACAAACGTTTTACGACGCGTTCAATGCGTTACTCTATGGCAGGTCGGATGATAACGCGCTGGAGTTTATGATCAGATGGACGTTTACGATTCTTATTAATTTTACGGTCGGAATGTTTGGCGCCATCATCGGTTTCACCTTTGCTCTGCCTTCGGTAATTTATGGATTCGGCGCTTCCTTTTTCTCGTTTGCGATATTTTTCTTTCTCGCGGTGATATCTGCTATTTCTGTGGTCTTGACGCTTTTAGGTGTTCTTTACGGCGGTGCTATCGGAGGCGTCGTCGGGGCCGTCAACGTCGCGACGAATAACGCCTTGCGCCTGGAGGAAAAAAAGAGAGAAGAGATAAAACGTTTGCAGCAAAGACAACAGCAGCAACAACAACAACAACGACAAAGGCAAGGAGGAGCGAACGGTAGCGAAAACTTTAGGGACTTTAACGATAACAATCGGGATCACATGGATTAATGACTTTGGAATAAAGATTGAAGGAAAGTTTAAAAACAGACGTAGTATACCCTGCGCGAGTTCTCGTCTCCTCCTATTTTTAGAAATTTATTCTGTTTTACACCACACACAAAACTAAAGGTATTCTTCACACTCTCTCTGCCGCGCGCGCGCTCGTAATCGCGCATCGTCGTCACACAGTTGCGCGCGCAAACAACCGTCGAAAATGGCTATCGTTGACGTCTCGCCGTTTCAGAAGTGCATTGGTCCCGCGTCGCACCATCAAACGCACGCAAAGGTGAACACACCTAAAACAACAACGCGTCTAAAAAATACGACGAGTCAAGAAGAGAAGGACGACGACGACACGGCTATAAATAAAACGTTGTTCCGGCAGTCGCTTCCGCTTTCGCTCCAACCGCGACATAATCCGCGCAATACGCTCTTCCGCGAGTTTTACGATGCCGGTGAAATTCCCATCGCGGTAGCCCACGGAGGTGGTTCGAACGCAGTCACGTGGAGAGTTGATCCTGCAAGTCTCGATTATCACAGGTACCTTCCGTTATTTTTCGATGGCATTCGCGAAATCGACCATCCGTATAGATTGCTTTCAGTACAAGGCGCGAAACAACTGTTAGCTGTTCGACCGGAAAAAGTTGCGGACAAGTCATTCTTCCGCTGCAAAACGCGCTCAAAACACGAGACGCGCCCATCGTGGCGGTTGCGATGGACATTTTGCGTCACTTGGCCACGTGCGAAAAATCCATCGGACAGATGCTCGTTCCGTATTATCGACAACTTCTTCCGATTTTAAACGTCTTTCGGAATTGCGACTGCTTAAAAGTTACGTTAAACGTCTTGAGCGACGGTTCGAAGCGCGATGGAAAAGAGTTGATCGGAAAAGGGCGTTCGGCGAAATCACTGCGCGTTCTCGTGAAAGAGACGTTACGCGTATTAGAGAGAGTCGGCGGCGAAGACGCGTTGATTAACATCAAATACATGGTCCCGACGTATGAGTCGTGTGTCGCTATCGCGGAGCGCTGAATACTACAAACTAAACTGACAGTACATCACAGTCTGATGAAATTTAATATATATCCACTTCACCAGTACCTGGGACCCACACGCACTACACTATTATTTTACTACTATTCTATTCTGCTCCTTCTATCTTTAAGCCAGCTTGCGAGTTCTTTGTGTCCTTCCATTTTTGCCATATCTTCTGGACCGTACCCGTCGTTATCTCGAAGTAACGGCAAATCTAACTCCTCGACTAAATAGACGCACGCGTCGTAGAAGCCTTTGGTTGCAGATTTATGGAGAATGGAGTGACCGTTGACATTTGCAGACGTGACATCGAGACCTAAAGCGCGGAGGTACTTGAGCATTTTCACGTCGCCGCTTTGTGCCGCCCAGTGCACCGCGTTACATCGATACTTGTTTTCTCGATGAATATCGCAATTTGCGACCTTGACCAAATACTCGCATAACTCCAAATGTCCCATCCACGCCGCTCGCATAAATGGTGTCGTACCATCTGACATTTCGCAATCTTTATCAATCCCTTTTTCTTCAATGAGCCATACGAGCACTTCTAAACATCCGTTCCTACTCGCCCAATGAATTGCCGCTCGACCTTTCTTTCGCTCAGCAAACGCCGGATCCATACCAACTTCATCGCAGAGAAATTTACACAGCTCCAAAGCATTCGATCCAGAGCTCCAGTGCAAGCAATTCGAACCGTGCTGGTCACAAATGTCGCTGACATCAGCATCTGGGTTCTCTCGTAAAAATTGTCTCGCGTTCTCGACGTTGTTTGTTTTGCAAATCTCAAGCAATGGATGCAATGCCGGTGTGGCTTTCTTCTTCGTTTCTTCTTCGCCGAGTACCTCGGTAAATCGACTCAGTAAATATTCTCGTTGTAACGCGTCTATGTTTGTTAAATCTATGAGTGAGTTTCTCGCCGTTTGTTGCAAGTGCTTGCCTTGTTCATACGAATGCTTATGGACACTTTGCGCGTGAGTCACGAGACCTTTCGAAGCTTCAAAAAATCGTCCACACATGGAGCACATCAACTCTCCCATTTTCGCGTGCTCTGCCAGACGTTTCTTCGTCAGTATTCGCATCGTTCCGCTTTTAGGACATGTTCTAATATCCGCGATGCCAACCTTGTGTATTTGAGAAGCGTCCATATTTTCATAAACCGCATCGCACAAAGCGATGCTATCGGCGTATTCGCTTCTGTGAACCAAACCGTACGCGGTTACCCGATACAGCACAAGCACACGCACATCTGACTCGCCTGCTTTGCGACGATAACACAGGTGATAGTTTTTCTCGTTTTTAGTGGAAGCCGTGGTATTGGGAGTGTTCATCGTCGTCGATTTTAACAGAGCTTCTCGGATAGCGTTCTCATCTTCTTCTTCGTCCGTTTCTTCCTCCCCGTCCTCATCTTCTGCTCCTCTCCCCGACGTGGCCATCCTTTTCAAAGTTGCAAAAAGACACACGAACGCTTTACACGCGAAGTCAGCGGAGCCTTTTCTCGTCGTTTTAGTGACGACATTCCTTGCCAACTGGAAGACATCATCGACGAGTTGGTTAGGTAAAAATGACTTTGCTGTCGTTACAAGAAAGTTCTGAATGTCTGCGCGCAACGCGTTTTCATCGTCCATTATTGATGAATTTTATCAGGAAACTTCTCACTTTTGACGGAACAATGATGGCAAAAGGAGAGAAATGGCACGCGGGTGTTCTGTTCTTAGTGTTGTTGCACTACGAAACCAACTCTTACCGGAAGAATAAATTATTATTAGGTATTGTGTGTTCGCGTGAAAACTCTTTTTGCGGTATAAAAATCTCCCCCTCTGCACGAAAACAGAAAGCAGAAAGCATTACTATATATCAACGAATCAAAATGTCGTCCGCTAAAGATAACAACAACGACGTCGACGACGACGATACAATCGATGAGGATGAGATTGATGACTGGTTAGATTCTGACGAGGACGACGAGGACAATACCAAGAAAAAGGAGGAGGAGAAAGAGGAAACAGTTTTGAATGCCGTTGAAAAACAAGAACAAGAACGCGAGAGGAAGAGGAATGAACAAGAAGAAGAAGAAGCAAAGAGAGAACGCGAAGAAGAGCGAGAAAAGCAAAGACGCGAGCAAGTTGAATTGGAGGCTCGTCGGGCTGCGGAAATTGCAGCTGCTCGAAAGAAACAAGAGGAGGAAGAGGCAGAAGCGAAAAGGAGGCAATTTGAAGAGCAGGAGAAAAGGCTGAGAGAAGAAAAAGCCAAAGCGGAACTAGAGGCAACGCGTCAGATGGAAGAAGAGAGACGCGAGCGAGAAGAAACCTTGAGAAAAGAAGTTGCTGCTCGAGTTGAAGCTGACGAATTAAAAGCACGCCGCGACACGGAGGCTGCGTCGTTTGAAGCAAAGAAAAGCGAGCAGGCTACGATAGAGGTACTAGACGCTGTTGGAGAGAGAAATAACGCGCACCATCATCAACCGCCAAACGAGTTTGACGAGCTCGCGCAATCGTCGACAGTAGTTGGTGGTTTATTCGGGAGTTTCAAAGCATTGAAAAGCGCTGCGTCCAAAACAGTGACCGCTATGAAATCGCACGAGTTTACTCGCCAAATGACGAGCGATATACGAGAACTTAGCAAACACATCGCCGGTGATGATGTCGCAGCGCCTTCAACAAAAATACCAACAACAACAGAACTCGGCGAAGATGATCGCACGAGACAACGTGCAAGAGATGAAGTCGACGCGTTAGAGATTGCAGAGAAGCTCGCTTCAAAAACTTGGCACGCAATTGGTGGTATTACAAACAAAGGTAAGAAATTAGCAAGCGACGTCGAAGGTTCGATTAAAGAAAAGGGATTAGGAGCAACGGCAGAGAAATACGGAAAGAGCGCCTTATTCGGTATAGAAAAAGTTCTTGCCAACGCCACGAAAGTAATAGCTGCGGGGATTGAAGATGAAACACGCGCAAATAGTCGCTTAGCGGAAAATCTGCAAGAGTACGGGGTGTTTGAGTACTTAGATGCAATCGACGTGAAGACGAAGGATGCCGAAGAAAAATTTAAAGCGCTCGATTTCGAGGCGGCTAATTTTATGGCCAAGGCGTGCGCCGATATCTTATCTCCTGCACAAAGTCAAGAAATGGGGTCACCTTTGAAAATTAATACGAATCAGGAATTTGAAGAGATGGATATGCATAATCACGAAGCGGAAACCTCTCCTGTGAAGAAATCCGGGAAGATTCACGCTCAAAAGGTAGCAGAATCAGTTCAGCGCGTAAGCGCACTTTTGCAAGATGCGATGAGAAAACCGGATGAAAGTGCAACGAAAAAAGCGCTAAACATGATAGAAATAGCAGAAAATGAACTCGAGGGTGTTCGAGAAAGCGCGATAGTTGCCTTTACCGAATTGACGGTTTTTGGTATGCAACAATTTGAGGAGGTGAGCGAAGCGTTGAGCAAAGACGAAATCGATGTATCGCGTTGGGGTTCGACGGTCGAATCTCGCGCGAAGTACGTAGAAACAACAATTTGCAGGGTTGAGAACGAAATTCGTTTGTTCCGAAATGCCGTTTCGACTGAAGTTGAAGCACTGGGAGCATTTTCTACAAATGCGGGAGGAAACATTCCAACAGTTTTGGAAGTTGTCGCATCGCTTCTCGACGACATCGATAATGATTTACTCGAATGTTTGGACATCTTCGAGGACGCAAAAGGCATGATTATCCCAGCGATTGTGGTGAGTTGTTTGTGAGCGCGATGTTAATGTATTACTAAAACTATCAGAAATGTGTGTAGCCTGACCTAATCAAGCGCTATTTACCACGTGTGAAGCGCGCATAGCGCGCATAACTTTCGCTTTTCAATATTTGTAAAATATAAATATTAAGGTTATACGCTATGCTAATATTATTTTTACCGCCGGCTCCGAGGGAGCCTCGACGATGGAGGCGTGTAGTACACGTACGGCACGTCCGGTTCTTCGCCCTCTTTCGATCGCATGCACTCCGTAAATGTGCTCCAAACCTTTGGTACGGTTAAGAATAAATTACCTCCCGCATAAAGAGAACAAATAACATCTTCTAATCTATCGTTGCAACGATGCGGTTTCGCGCGCTTATCGGTATCGTAAAGCACCTGACCTTGGTGTTTACGATATAAACCATCTTTTTCATCGTGTGGGAAAGGGTGCGGAGAGGAAGTGGACGGCTGTTCGTCTTCACCCGAATTATTACGGCGGTTCCAAAAGCCCATCGCGGACCCCTAATGTTATAAAAAGGCTCACAAACTTAATATTCTCCCCACGTCCCCTGTGTGTATCTTTCTCGCCCTATTCTGTGCGCATTTTTTGTTTCACTCTCTCGCTCACGCTCTCTCGCTCTCTCGCTCCTCGCGCTTCTTGTTGATGTTATGTTGTATCTGTATTCTAGCGCGACAAAAGAGCGT
>JACLAA010001908.1_pt1 | contig 13582 bp, 19 predicted proteins | sample 8027891 | NCBI WGS metagenome assembly JACLAA01 (sample SAMN15724900, study PRJNA655200) | protist metagenome | isolation source: fluorescence activated cell sorting (FACS) single amplified genomes of... | place: Spain: Blaines Bay Microbial Observatory, Mediterranean Sea | collected 2016-01-19 | reverse complement strand
TACGCTGTGCATCTTACAATGAGTTCTGGGTAATCATTACCTGTTGCTGATGCGTTACCTACACCCTTTCTAGGGTAGATAGGCATACCCCCAGACATACTTCTAACGAAATCTGAGGCTCTAGCAATGTTTTTAATAAGGTTAGCATCTTGATCCTCACCAAACTCCCAGACACTTCCGTTAAGTGTGTTTGCACTTCCACCACCTATATAATACTCTAATCTTCCATCAGCCTCTACATATCTCCATTGATTATCTGATGAAGGCTCAGAACCATGTTCAGCACCTAAGTCCTGCCCATCTTTAAATAATACACTATACCCACTACCACCTGCTGAATGTAAATAGAATAGATGTGATGTTCCAGATGCCACCCAATTCGGTGCTAGTATTGAGCGTTGTGTGTATTTTCCTGTTTCTGGCAAAATTGCCTTAACATCTGATTGTGAACAATATGATGCCTCGTATGTACTCATTTAAGCCTCGTTATAGTTAAAGTCTAAAACTTCAAACTCTGCTAAGTTCTGCAACCTATAAATAAGTTCAGCTAACTCGCCTGTTGTCCTAGAACTTGGTGATATTAAATCTGTTAATGATATTTGTTTAGATAACTCTATACACTTATTTAAGCTGTCAAATGTATTTGCTAACTCTAATTCTTTGTTAAATACTTGCATAAACTTTGTATCTTTATCCATTTATTACTTCTCCCCAGACAGTTGCCTGTCCTTTAACTATTTCAATAGTTTCTACTTGAAAGTTCCCTCTAGGTTTATCAAACCATGTAACAATTCCAAAAGCATGATTCCAATTATGTAACCTACCTCTTAGCCATTTGTTTTTTTCTGCACTCATATCTTTTAAACAACCCATAGACCATGCTCCTATTGTGCCAGAATCCAATTTAGTAAGCGAATGGCGTTGTATATCATGGGTATGCCCATAAATGATATTACTTCCATAAGCCTCAAGATGCTTTTTTGCGTGATAAGTTGTAGCGTATGCTCCATGTATAAAATTTACTTTCCCTAATTTTAAAGGTTTGTTATAGCTTAAGTATTTATAACCTCTTTCATCCCACTTACACGCTTTTCTAAAGGTATAATCCTTCATATATGGGTATTTCTCAACAAACCCATAAGTAAGCCACTCATCATGATTTCCTGCACAAATATAGCGTTCTACGCACCCTATTTTATCTAATACAGCATCAAACTGATCTATACCTTCATTCACTTGTTTTATTTCCTCATCAATTAAAGGTAGCTGAAACTCCAATGGTGGAGTCTTAACTTTTTTATATCGAAATGGACTGCTGTTTTCCCACTCACCCACATCACCTAAGTTTATAAAAATGTCTGGTTTTATAAGTTCTAAGGCTTGTAAAACAACATTCACAGCACTCTGGTCATGTATCGGAAAGTGTTGATCTGGTATTACTACTGCTCTTTTCAAAAAACTATCTCCTACCCCATCGTTTTTTAGGTTTTTTAGGACATTTACTTAAAAGTTCTATCCTATTTTCATTTGTGGCTAACCCACAATAACTAAAATCTTGTTCCTTAGTGCTAAATGCACAAACTCGGTCTACTTTGATACAATGACTAAACAATTATTATAGAATCTCTATATGTACTAAGTCATCAAAACTATTATCTTTAATTTCACCATCAGAATCCCAATCTCCACCCCATCTAACATAGTACCCTAGTTGCTTTGCTATTCCTCTTACCATACCACCCATGTAGTGAAAACGCTCTCTATCATCCCAATCTATTGGGTATGGTGCAAGGTCTACAGCTTTACCTTCAAGATGTTTACTATATTTAGTCTTAGTAGCACCCTTTTTAAGCAATTTTTCTTGTCTTTCTGGTGATCTTATGCCTTCAATAATAGTAACATCCATTATATCAATAAGTTTATCTAAAACCTCTCTTAATCTAGGATCAATACCTACCATTCTTTGCTTTGACCTGTTTCCAAATTTTGGCATTACTTTTTCTTTCTTTTAATAGGTTTAAACATTCTTTTTTTCTTTTTAGAAGGTCTACCCCTCTTCTTATATGTCCCTTTTCCGTAAGGCATTATTTTCTCCTAGTTTTAGATGGACTCCATTTAACTCTATTTGCCCAATATGCTCCAGACATTTTACCCCTTGCTATATTCTTAGCGTGTCTAGCTTTAAATGCTCTGCGTTGTGCAGGAGTTTGATTAGTTCTTACCCCTTGCTGACCAAATCTTATTAACTTAGTCCTTGTGCCAACTCTAGCCAGAACCATGTGCGACTTAGTCTTATGTCTTGGTGTTCTCTTGGGTTTATTAAAACCTTTAAGTCCAAAGCGTTTAAGTCTAGGATCACGAGCCATTACTTCTTAGCCAAATCCTCTAATACATCAGTTAGCCAATCAATCATCTTTTCTAGTAGTTCCTGTTCTTGAGATTCGTTTAAGAATGGCAGGTTCAATTTTTTATTTATCTTCGTAGCTAGTTCTTCTTTTAACTCATCTGATTGTATATAACTAATAAACTCATCTTGATATTCTTCTACAATATGGTCTTTAGCTTTATCAATAATCTTTGCTAATACTACTTTTTTTAACATCTATAACTCCCTTTTGATTTTATATCCTAAATAAATAATGGTCATAATAGCCACAATACATTGTAAGAATAAACTTACCTCAGATAGTGACAAACCATAATTAAACAAACTTGCAAATGATACTTTTAAGCTATCCATTTTTACCACCATTTACCCTACCAGATAAGTAAGATACTTTTTCCTGTAAGTCTGAAAGTTCTCTTATAATATCTTCCCTGTGTCTTAAAGATGTATCATCAGATTTATTAAATCTATCTATTAAACGAATAATAATCTGTTTAGCCTCTTCTGTTTCTTTAAGTATTTCATATATCTGCTTAGACTGTCCTTGATTTTCTATTTTTAAATCTTCTAATGATTTAGCTTGTTGGCTTGATCTTGTATTCATACTATATACAAGAAATACAAACATTGCACCAACTACAGCAACCATCCCACCCTCACTATACAACTCCATAAACTCAGTCATAAATTATGTTTTACCCTATTTTTCCCATATATAAGCACAAAGTGGGTAATTACCCTTCATTTTTCAGCTGAAAAAACAGCATATTGTGGGTAATTGGTTCATTTGTATCTTATTTCCTTATTAATAAAAAATTCATGTGACACATCACTAGTTTCTATTTTTACCCCATTTAAGAGGGTTGGCTTTTTCGTACCAAGACTCAAGCTTTTCAATTTCTCTTTCATGTTTTTCTTCAAGTTTTTGTATGCGTTCACTTTGTTGCTCTAATTGTGTTTCTAATGTGTAAATTTTTTTTTCTAATGTTGTCCAAGCAAATATTAAACTCCCAAATATTGCAAATAAATTAAGTAAAAATTTAAAGTTTAAAGTAATGCTCATAGAGTCACCACCCACTACTTCTGCCTTATATGACCTCGCTCCATCATTCATGCTCTATCTAACTCATATCCTGCAACTGACCAACCCCCATCACATCCACTTATAAATATTAAACTGCCAAGAACTAAAAATAAAAAAATTATTATCTTTATATAGTCTGTAAAATCTTCGTTCATGGTTTGTAATACTTATAAAAATCTTCTGGGTTTTCTTGATCTACTACAACAAATATAGGTGATACGATTGTGTTACCTGTTCCAGAACCACCTATAATTGCATATAAGTATTGTCCTTCTTGATAAGGTGATTTAATTGTATCGTTATCAAACAAGTGTAAAAAGCTAGTATCACTAAATACAGGCACATAAGTACCATCTAATATTTCATCTACTTCTATTCTACGATTATCATTATAATCAATGACCTCACCTATGCTTACAGTTCTATGAGACTGTGATGGAAACTTACCCATACCATTAATTTCTATTTGTTGATTGTACCACATCTGAGATGCTTTAACAATTTTCTCAAGATTAGCCTTAGTTTGTTTAGCTTTAGCTCCCTCACCGATACGACTAAAAGCAGGAGCAGAGGTAGTTGCAAGAGTAGCCATGATAGCCATAGTAACTGCGAACTCAGCAAGACTGTTACCTTTATTATTCAATAGATGATGTCCACTCTGAACCACCCAATACTGACATCACTTGAGAATGGCTTAGTTTATCATAGGAACTGAATACGCTTGGGTCATTATCTGCATCATTGTCACAAGCAAACTTTAATAGTGCTTTGGAACTATCTCCATCATCTCCATTATTCTTGCGTAATGTGTCTTTACCACTTTGTATTGCATTCTCTATTAACGCATTAGATACAGGAATAGCTGATAATAGTTCTGATTTGCTCATAGAGCTTGTATAATCATAACTGTAGCTATCCATCCATGCTTTTATTTCTGCAACTGTATTTGAGTCTGTAGGAGCATCTGCTGAATCAATATCAGCTACAGGCACAATTAAGTATGCCCTACCTGCCCATCTACCACTATAGTCATCAGACCATCTGTTTGTTATTTCTTCACTCATAATTAATTCCTCTAAGGTTTTGTTGTTGAACGATTTGTATCACCCTTGCTATAACCATTAGGTTCTGCGTTTGGTGAACTTTTTAAATCTCCTGCATCTGCATTATCTGGAATACCATTATTTGTATTTCCACTTCTATCATATATAGTGCTTATTGAATCTGGAAATCCTGTTATAGCATCTAACGCTGACATTGCCCAATAGCCTTTTAAATTATCTGAGTAGCTATCAAGTAAATTAGTGTGCCTACCTGCGTTGTATATTGAGCCAACATCACTACTTATGTCTTTATTCCAAATAGCAACTTGCCCCATATCTCCATTGAAAGGTGTTGATGCACTTGAATAAGCACCTATAATTGTCTTTAAACCATTTAAGTCAATATCTGATGCAGATGGGAATGTTCCACTTTTTGAACCAACTGAAGAGCCATTTAAATACATATTAGTATCTGATTCACTTCCGCTTTTATAAACACAAAATAAATGATTCCAACTAGTATCTGAAAAACTTGTTACTTTTACTCTCCATGCTATATTATTAAGATGAAACCCAAGTTCATTATTATATATTAAAATAGTTATTTCACCATTAGTGCTACTAAAATCTCCAATATTAAATAGTCCATCATTTCCAAACCCTGCTGATTTAAACCAAATTGAGATACTTAAATCACCTGCATAATTATCACCCAATGATGTTCCTAATGCTGTACCTGCATCAATGTATTGGTCTGCTCCATCCAAGTCTATAAAGTTATACGCAGAGTTTACCCCTGTGAGAAAGGATTGGTCTGGCAGAACTGAGGAATAGACTAAATCAGCAGAGTCTTGATTTGTCATTAGTCCTACATTTCCAGATACTTGCTTTATTGAAAAATTTGATACTGTAATTGACCTATTTGAGTTACCAGACCTAAAACCTATATACCTTGTAGCAGATGCATTGGCTTTTAAATAAAATACTTGGTCAGCATTACCTAAAGATGATGGAGAGTAATATGGAGTTGATGTTTGAGTATCAAGATGATTTCCAGAACTTAAACCTCTAAATTGTATTGAAGGATTTGTGTTTGAAGTTGTAAATGTAATTTTATAAAAAGCATTAGCTACAGCAGTAAATTCAGTCCTAAATGTTTCATTAGTTACATAAGTACCACTTGAACCACTTGTTGCAGTAACAGTATTGGCTGATGCATCATAACTAAAGCTACCACTATAAGGTGGGTAACTACTTCCATTCCCATCATTTGTCCATCCATTAGTAAATAACTCTGCTCCAAGAACAGGCTCATTTACATCTATGATGGCAGGGTAAGTGTCACTTAGGTCTGCTGATTGGAGGACTTCTTTAAGAGATACATTAGAGATTGTAGCTGATGAGCCATTAGATGAGCGAATCAAAAAGCTTCCTGAACCACCAGAGGGTGCTTGAACATATAATATATGTTCTCCATTTGTAGTTATAGTTTTATTTAAAGCACCTGTAGCATCCAAATTATAATAAAAAGTTCCACTAATATTAGAAAATGTAGCAGTTATTTTATAAAAAGCTGATGCAGTAAATGAGTAGCTTATTGTTAAATCTTGATTTCCACCACTTGAATTATTTGCTGATGCAGTATTATCTCCATTATCAGTCCAACCATTTAATGTCCATCCACCAAAATTATTAGATGCAATTTCTCCACCCAACTCTTGCCCTGTACTCTCAAATGCCCCCATGTCATACATGGCAATAGCCTGTTGTACTATGTCATCTGATGCACCATTTGTAATTGTACCATCGTTTGAGTTAGAACTTGAATCTGCTATGGTAGGATATGCCTTACTTGTGTCTGAACCCATTCTGTAGTATGCAATTAAATTTGTATCACTTGAAAAGTTTGCTGTAATACCTTTTGACCATTGTGCATAAATAAAGTCAGAATCTTTTAAATCGGAGTAAATTGCAAATTGTGCAATAGAACCTTCAAAATAACTACCTGCATATCCTATTTTTAACCCATGAGCATGACTTGGATCTGGTCCTGTGTATGTAGTGCTTGTAGCAGACTGTTCTACTCCGTCAATATATAATTTTGCATTTAAAATATCATCATTATCATTAACCAATGCAAAACAATGCCAAGCACCATCATCTTGTGCATCATTTAAAGAAAAATATCTATAATTTGAAGAATTTAAATATAACAATGGTTTATTTGTTCCTGCCCAATTTAAAATAAATCCCGTTTGAGATGATGTGCCATGTCCAAAAACAGCATTTGTATTTGTCCCTGTTGCTTTCATCCACCATATATAAGTAGCATCAGCAGGTGTACTATTTACATTAGTGTCAATCGTATCATTTGTTCCATCAAAATCCACGACAGAAAAGCGATTGTCTCTCATGGGAGTATAGCGTGATTTTGCAAAATTTTGTATAGTCTTAGCATCAATGGCTGTTTGGTAAATGCTTAGATTAGATATTTTGCCATTCCAATAATTTGAATTATTAGCACTATATTTACCAATATATAAATCAGTACCATCAACTTCACCTAATGCTTGAGTTGCTGTTCCAACAGAGCTTCCATCAATATAAGATGTAATTGTGTCTGTGCCATTCCAAGTAAATGCTAAATGATGCCAATTACCATCATTGTAATCAACTGTATTAGTTACAGTAGCAGAATTTGCACCATCTGCTATAAAACCAAGATAATTAGTTCCACTTGCATTAAGTATTACTGCAAATCCCTCTGTTGTACTACCACCACCTCTATTATCAAGTAAGTACATATCTCCAGATGCAGTTGTATTAAACCATAATGACACACTAAATGCTTGTCCATCAGCAAAGCCTAAATCACTACTATCGCCTACTAACACATAATCATTCGTTCCATCAAAATCAGTATAGAAGTCACTTCTGGCGATTGAGGTAGTGGATTCTGGTTCTGCTTTGTCTCCACAGCGTAGCCAGAGTTTTAAATTACCTGTCCTGTCCGTTCCGTATGATGCTGATTTACTAAGATCAATTATTTTCCCGTTATTATAAACGCTTGTAATGTCACTACTATCAAGGGCAACATCCCAGATAGCAACTTCGTCAATGAGTCCGTCAAAAGTATATGCTCCTGCTTCACCACCTATATTTAAATCTTTACTTGCATCACTTGCTATTGCTCCAGATTGTGAACCTGTTTGAGTTAAAGAAACAAGTGTTCCATTTACATATATTGATGGATTATTACTTGTATTATCACTATCAAAAGAAATTACTATGTGATTCCACGCATTAATTGTTACTTCTCTTGAAGTAGTAATCCAATCTCCTGCTGTAGTTGCTCTATATTGATAAAATCTTAAATCACAAGAACCACTACTTTCATCATTTAAATGAAAAATCCAACCTACGCTACCACCACCTCTTTTGTTGGCTATCATACCAAAATTACTTTCTCCATCAGAGTTAGGGTATATCCAAGCAGAGAGCGTTCCCCCACCTGCCCATATATCGTCTAAAGAGGAGTCTGAGCCACAATTTAAATAATCATTAGAACCATCGAAATTGAATGAATGAGTTGAACTAAATGCAATCCAATTCTTCCATCTGGTCATAAATGAGCCAGAACCCCCATGTTTATTAAAAAGTCTTGTATTTAAACTAGTGCCTGTACCTTCTGCCCAATTCCTCCATTGAGTATTAATACTATCCCCAGATGCACTTTCAGAATCTAAAAAATCACCTAAATTAGTATTAAGTGAACCCCCACTACTATCGTGATCATATTGTTCTTTTATTTTTTCGTTAATATTGTCTGGCATATTTAAATCTTTATGTTAAACAGGGGGGCAGTTGCCCACCCCCCATATTGATAAGTAAGCTATTAAGCTATGATTTGAGAAAGGACTTCAACACCATATCCATCTACAATTTCTGTAGCACCACAGAAACTAGAGACTACGATATTAGAGCGTAAGAAAGAACCTTCTCTGTACTCTTCAATCCTCATCATTTCACCTGCATAACCAAATCCAATAGCATCTTGTACGAAGATACCACCCTTAACAGATGATGCAGTTCCAGAAGAACCACCATCGTTATCAGTTATTGTAAACTCTGGTGAAGAATACATATTGATACCTGCTATCTTAGAAACAAATCCTGTTCTAGCACCTTCATCCTGTACTCCTGCACCTGCAAAGACTGCTGATGTCACTAGGTCATTATGTACTCCATAAGTACCCCAGATTTGTCTTGGCTCAAGTACAGCATTAGGCTGACCTGGAGCAGAGTTCTGCTTTAATTTAGCTAGAGCATCAAATAGATTATCTACAGTTAAAGCTGAATTGTTTGCACCTACTGCACCAGAGAAACCATCATACAAAGCGTTTACAATAGAATCTAACTTAGATGCCATTGCATTACCTGCCAATGCACCTGCGTGAGCATATACATCATCAGCGTTTGATAATTTAGCCTCATCATAGATAGGTAACATAACACTCTGCATATCTAAGGTAATTGTTTTCTTCTCAGAATCCAAAGCAGTAGAAGGTGTTACTGTACCCTCTGCTGTGTTAGCTACATCTGCTGATGTCACTTGGTTAGAACCTGCGTTATAAGCTATAAATGTAATCTGATCTGCTTTTGGTTCACTCTTTTGTCTTACCAAAGGCACAGATACACTTGCCTCACTAAATTTAAGAATAGCCTCTGCCTCGATGACTTCTAATAAAGCACCTGCGTAATTCCCACTATCTCCTGTTGCCATTATTTACTCCGTTTCTTTCCAAATATAGAATCCCATCTATCTTGAGAAATATGAGAGAAGGTAGACCTTATATCAGAGAAGGGTACTTTTTCATGTCCTACAGACATTCTAAAGCCTTCCTCGTAAGGTACTTCTTCATTACCAACCATATAGATATGTTCCTTATCCTTTGTAATCGCAGATTTAATATCCCCTTCAAGCTGTAAGCCTGTTGTTGGATTACTATCTACTGATTCGAGATGTGAACTTTTCTTTGATTTGCTCATAAGTCGTTTTATCAATCTTTCCAGATACATGGTCTTTTACAGCCTCTTTCAAAGTTGCATAGCCTTGCATCCCTGTTGAATCAGATGTTTCTACACTTGGAATATTATTTTTAGGTTTTAATATCTTTCCATGAACTGACCTTAGTTGTGCTAAAGTAAGTTCCTTAAACTCTTCCCTATCATCTTCTGGGAAGTCTGAAAGCAGTTTCTCTTTCTCTGCTGTGCGTTCAGCTTTATACTGATCCACTACAGGAGTTAATTCACTAAGCTGTTTGGCTCTTTCTTCAGCGAGGGTTTTCCATTCTTCATTTTCCTCTAACTGTTTCTGCCTCTCAACTTCTTGAACCTTCTCAAGTTCAGCAATCTTAGACTCTGCTTTCTGTAATCGTTCTTTCTTTTGCATTACTTCCTGCAATAGTTCAGACTCACGATCACTTATGTTGTCTGCACTACTCTGGCTTTCAGTAGCCAACTCTTGTACACTCTCTTGTACTATCTCTTCCATTGTTTCCTCCATGTTAATGAAATCTATTTGCCTATTTTAAAGTTGATAGGCTTTGCAGTTTCTTTGTCTGCATTTTTTTTAATTCTTTGTCTCGTCTCTTGCTGTACAATCTTAATAGATTGATTACTAAGTGGTTTGCTGTTTGTTGTTACTGCTCTACCCATATCTTCGTTCCATTGTATCTTCTTAGCATTTGTACCACTCCATCCGATTGTTACACTATCAGAAGTAAATCCCCTAGTTTGTAATCCATTCATCATATCACCTGTAAGTGTAAGATTTACCTTACTACCGAACCCTGTACCACCTCTTTTAAGTTTTGGCTTACGATTTGCGTAACCTGTACTATAATCATTAAAATCATTATTAAATACATCCTTACCTTTGTTCTGTGTCTGTACTCGTATCTCATCGGTTATTTCATTACCTACCTGTTTCCAGAACGCTTTATCAAACTTTGGTATGTTAGCAAGTTTACCCAACTGCCTCTCCCCTTGCAGTTATCGGTCTAAAATTCTTCTTATCTTTTATAAAATCTTTTGCTTTGTCTGGTTTGATTAGTTGCTCTGACCTAGATGTTTCTCTTGCCCATCTATGCCTACAGTTAAACCCACCACCATCACTAAATGCTCCAGAATAAGATGAGTCTATTTCATCTCTTGTTAATGCTCCTGCACTAGCCATCTCTAAACATATATCTCTGGTTTTATCATCTATAATACCTATATAAACATACTTAGCATCTTTAGGATCAAACTCTGCCATCTCTACTGTTACATTGCGTTCAAATGTATTAAGTGCTGTATTGGCTAATGTCTCAGCTTGATCTGCCCTTAAAACACCTCCTGCACCCCTTAAAATACCATCTGCTATCTCTTTCTCAGTAGCACCTGCAATAACACCCCTTGCTACTTCCTTCTTTATAAGTTCACCCATCACCCCTGCTTGTTTAGCAAATGAGTTTCTATCTATTCTTTGTAAGGCTGTTAATGACTCTGCTGTAACTGTGCCTGTCATTTCCATAGCACCTAGTACATTCTGATACTCAAGCATTAATCTATCTATATCAGCGTTTAGGTTTAGTTTGTTAAGGATAATATCTTCCATATCCAACCCTTGCAGTACAAGTAGTATCTCATTCTTACTGAGTCCTTGCTTTTGTAGATCAAAGACCTGCTTAACAAGTTCCTGCTGTACTCTTTCAACAGCTTTAGCATATTGTAAGGATGCTGTGTCTTTAGCCACGCTGTAGTGCCTCTAGTAGTGGGTTAGTAGGTTGTTCTGGTTGCTCTGGTTCTAGTTCTTCCATCTTTAAAGCTAACTCAGCCTCATCTATATCTGGGTTAAACTTTCGTATAAGTTCTTCACGAGTAATAAGATTATGCTCCATCATAAATTCTAATTTGTTGCGTTCTTCTGTCCATGTCATAGGAAAGCCAACCTCTGGGTAATCAACGCTGTACTTCTCAGATAGGTTTGTACCTTCATGTACGCTTAATAGTTCTCTATCTATTTCATATCTATCATGTTCAAAGTCTCTAAATACAGGGATGTCTGACTCTCTTGTTTCTATATTATCTACAGAAAGAATCTTTAATGCCTCACCACTTGGTGGTGCAGAGGACTCACCCCATCTAATTGTTAAGCTATGGTTCTGTCCTACTTGATTGATTAAGTCCTTAACAGATTGAATCATCTGCCCTAGATTAGCACTTGGACTTACATACTGCATGGATGCACCCTCTGGGAGAGCAATCAAACGATCTACTCCAAACTTTAAATAAGGTGGTATCTCTGTATCTAATCCTGTAATCACAGGAGAACCCATCATTAACCTTGTAGCAATCATTACCTCTGTCCACGCATTAGAGGCATGAACAGCACAACGAGTAACATCCGATGCACTTGTGTTAAACTCTACCTTAGATAATGGGATAAGGTTGTAAGGATTCACCATCTCTAAGTTATTCCCTACAGGCATCATCTTACCATTTACATTAAAACGGAAGTGCATACCTTGCTCACCATCTAAAGGCTTACTCCAGAAAGCAAACTGCCTATCTCCATTGAAGTCTCTATGTATCTCATAGCTTACACCATATACCTCACCATCATATACATACTCTTTAACAATAGGATGTATCTTATATTCAATGCGTTGTGTCTTTGGATTGTACATACTCTGTAAGTGACAGCTACCTAACAGCCATGCAAGTTCTCCGAACTCTCTAACCTTAGTGTTTAGGTTGTGAGTCTTTTCAGTATAGTAATCATTGAACTCACCATTAATAAATCTCTCAGCAGGTTCTTTTAATAACATAAGCCTACTTTTAGCAAAACGCTTTACAAGTGACATAAGTACAGGTGGTATCTGCGATAAGGACTCTGTGCTAAAATACTGCTGTATATGCTCATCTAGGTTTCTATTATAGTAGAAGTCCAATGATGTATTCTTCTCAGCTATTGTATTATCTAACGCACTATATTCTGCATCTTTAACTGAACGCAACACAGCCTCTTTACCGAGGTCTGGGAGCATTATCTTATCGTGTAATTCCATTATAAACCTTTATGATATGGCATAATCATTTGCCTTTATATGTTCGTGTATGAACTCCCCAATCTCAGACTTATTTCTTAAATGTAAATGTTTTCCGTAATAATGTAAGAATATAAAAGTGATAATGATTCCTACTACGATACCTAATAAAAACTCTACCATTCTGTACTCACAGGTACACGCTTAACAATAGGGTGTTTAAGTGCTATATAATAACTACAAGCATCCAGAGCGTGGGTAAGGGAGATGTCTTTAGTTTTTTCAATCTTACCTGCTCTATCTCTTTGACATTGTTCTAAATCTTTTATTAAATACTTACATACAGGATCAACTGTCATTTTAACCCTACCATTAGCATCCTTTAACATTCTATTAAGTGCGTTAATTCTATCTATTACAGGGGGGTTAGCTTTCTTTGCTATTACTTGAAAGTTGTGGTCTTTTAGTATCTGATGGTCTGACCTATGGCTTGTTGTTGATCTGGCTGAACCTGCACTATCTGGATATACAGGAATAGATGGAGCAATCTTCTTCATAGAGTTAGCCATCTGTTCTGTATTGCTGTTTGTTTGTCTTATCTCATGGAAGTAGTGTATTGAGCCATCAGTATATTCACATCCAAGTACAGCACTCATATAATCTACATTAAAATCAATACCCCAGAATAAGTTAGGTGATAACTCTCTAGCCTGTTTAATATGTATCTTCCTATCAAAGTTGTAAGCTACTCTATTACCTGTAGAAACAAAATCAGCCATGAACTCACTCTTAAATGTAACCTCATCCATTGTTGATTTAGCTTTATCTACTTCTTCCTGCGATACAAAGCCACCATCTACTGTAGTGTATTGCCATGACTTCCAATCTGGATCATCTGACTGACCTCTAAGGTAGTAATCATATAAGTGGTCAAATGAGTTAGGTGTACCAATAAACAAAGTTTCACCTTGTGTTG
>JACLAA010006056.1_pt1 | contig 13610 bp, 6 predicted proteins | sample 8027891 | NCBI WGS metagenome assembly JACLAA01 (sample SAMN15724900, study PRJNA655200) | protist metagenome | isolation source: fluorescence activated cell sorting (FACS) single amplified genomes of... | place: Spain: Blaines Bay Microbial Observatory, Mediterranean Sea | collected 2016-01-19 | reverse complement strand
GGAGGACGACAAAGACGACGAAAGCAACAAAGTGAAAGAGAGGATGATTGAGATGACGAGGAGCAGTAGTGAAGAGAATAATAGTAAACTCGAACCGAGAGGAGCAGCGGCGGAAAAAACGATGTTGTCGAGAAGCGACGACGCGACGGCGGAACCGGAAGTTGTTTTAGTAACCACGGATGACATGCAACAAGAAGGATGGGCGTTCACCTTTCCGAAATCCGTAAACGAGTTATCGGACACGTACCAGTCCGCGCCGGCGAGGTATAAGTTGATGGTCTGTTGCGCGTGTGCGTTTGTAGTGTGTAACATGGACAAAATTAACATGTCGGTGGCGGTGATTCCTATGAGTCGGGAGTTTTCGTGGGACACCGCGCAGTCGGGGATTTTGCAATCGTCGTTTTTTTACGGCTTTGCGCTGTCGCAAATTCCAGGCGGGTTTTTAAACACGAAGTTTGGCGGGGTGAGAGTTCTGCCGTTAGGTTTGACGTTTATTTCGTTGGCGACGTTAGCGATTCCTTTAGCCGGGGATAATTTACCCGCGTTGTTTTTCGCGAGAGCTTTAGTTGGTTTGGGTGAAGGCGTCGTGCCATCGGCGGTGACGGATATCATCGCCAGAGCTATGCCGGTTGGTGAGCGGTCGCGAGCGGTGGCGTTTACCTTTAGCGGGTTTAACGTCGGGTCGATTTTAGGTTTGTCCGTGGCGCCGTTTATTATGGAAAAGACGGGGTGGAGGGGTATGTTTGATATTTTCGGTAGTTTTGGCGCTTTGTGGATCGTGTTAGCGTTAGGTTTGTTTGCCGCAGGTGGGGTCACAACGAAAGCGATAGACGAAGGGAAGACACCGGTGACGAACTTGTTCGGGAGCAGACAAGAGGCAGACCAAGAACCAGGAAAGCCGAAGGAAGAGATTACGTTTGAGAACGTGCCGTGGGGGCAATTCGCGAACTCAGACCCAATCAAAGCTTTGGCGTTTGTTCATTTCGTCGGTAACTGGGGTACATACGTCGTCTTGGCGTGGTTACCAACGTATTTCACGCAAGAAGTTGGTTTATCGTTAACGAACGCGTCTTTGTTGACTTTATTGCCGCCCATAGCGAACATCGCGGTTGGAACGTTAGCCGGACCTACCGCAGATGGACTCATCCAAAGAGGTACGGATTTGACGATAGTACGTAAAGGATGTCAATCCGTCGCGTTTGCCGCACCGGCGTTCGCGATGTTATTGTCGACGTATTTTGAAGATCCAGTGGCGACGGTTATTTTATTGACCATAGGCATTTCGTTCCAATCGTTTAGTTACGCCGGTTTGTATTCCAATCACCAAGATTTGAGTCCAAAATACGCGTCGATTTTGTTAGGTATCACGAATACGTGTGGGGCGTTACCGGGCGTCATTGGCGTTCCATTGACTGGATATTTAATTAAAGAAACGCAAGAATGGGAACTGTCCATGTTTGGACCGGCGATTATTCTTTACTCGTTGGGTATCGCCGCGTACTGGAAATGGGGCAGCGGTGAACGTCTCGTGTTCGAAACCAAAGTCAACGTAGAATGAAAATAGCATGTTTTGTAATATTATTATCATTAGGAAGCTAGCCGCAATAGCAGCACAGTTACGTAATTTCTTTCCTAGTTCCAATACGGATCGGAAGCAGAAGGTTTCCCGGATTCTAATATCGCCGTTTCGATTGCAATCAAACATTTACATCCGGGCGGAACGCCAAAATCCAATAACGTCGTGTCTTCGGGTATAATCTCGCACGAGTACAATAGCGTCAACTCTCGCCAATCTTCAACAGTCCTCCTTCGACCAGTTGACATCGGTTCGCCTTTGCCGCATCCTTTCTCCCAGAGTCTCTTTTTGATATCTTGGCATTTTTCTGTCACGTCCGCTAAGATGCGATATCGACACCCGTCGAAGAAAAACGCCAAATGTGCATAATCCGTCCTCGGTTGCACGCACGGAATGCCTTCGAAGACGAAATCTCCCTCGTTCGCCGTCGCGATCTCCTCGAACACTCTCGCTTCGTCTTCTGGTAATATCTCGCAATACTTTTCGCTTTTAAAAAATAATCAGATCCAACTCACAACAAAGAATAAAAATGGAACGACGTACCAGTCCCACGCGCCTTTTCCTCTCGCCGCCTCTTGCTGCGCTCGCGTCTTCGCCGCGTCGTTCGCGGCGTCGTAGCCGGATTTACCTCCTCCAGCCGCGGTCATTTTTATTACGAGTAGAGTTTTGTTTGACCTCTGATCTGAGAGAAAAAAATAAAACGAAAAAAGAAGCGTTTTCGTCGTTATTAAAAATGCGTTAAAACGACGCGAAGAAGATACGAGCGCGCGCTAAACATGACACCACGCGACAGAGAAATATCTCCTCTCGCGCCGCAGTCTCACTCCTCTGGTTTTATTCGAGAAGAAGCTAAAGAAGAAGACGCGTCGTCGTCGTCGTCTAAATCGTCGATGAAATCGACGCTCATTCATCTCGGCCTGAACAGATATTTCTTCTTCGAAACCGTTGCAAACGCATTCATCACGCTCTTCACGTCCTCGAAGCAACCGCGCGGAGTACCAACCTTACCGCGGATATCGAAACTCTCCAAAAACGTCGTTCGAATTCTCGGCGGGAATCCGTCGCCGCTGACCTTGCAAGGCACGAACACGTATTTAGTCGGCAGTGGGGAAATTCGATGGCTGATCGATGCGGGAGATGGGAGGAAAAGGTGCCAGTACGGAAACGCGTTGCGCCTGGCGATGCGGGAACATAAAGTGAAACGGTTGCACGGAATTTTGCTCACGCATTGGCATCCAGATCACGCGTTTGGGGTGGACGTCGTGAGGAAGGCGTGCGGAGATGCAAGGCTTCAGGCGTTTAAGATGGTGAGGAAAGAGAAGGGCGAGATGGCGGTGGCGAGGAGGACGGAAGAGGAGGACGAGAACGAGGACGGCCAAGGGAAGGAGAAACGGAGGCATTATGTGGACATACGAGATGGGGACGTGTTTAAATGCGTTGGGGCAACGTTGGTAGCGATGCACACGCCCGGACACGCGGAGGATCACGTGTGTTTTCGGCTGTTAGGGGACGAGGAGGACGGCGGCGACGCCGTGTTCGCCGGAGATTGTTTGATGAATGGGAGCACGGCAGAGTTTGAGGATTTGAGCGCGTATTCGATGAGTTTGGGGAGGTTGTTAGAAGCGTTCACGAGGTCAAACGAGAAGTTGAGCAGTATGAAAAGTAATAATAAGAGTGGTAGTAACGGCGAAAGGGAGGATACGACGACGACGACGACAATACAACGAGCGAGATGTTATCCTTCGCACGGCGACGTGATTTCTGACGGCGAGCGGTTAACCCAGGCGTACTTGAAACACCGAATATCGAGAGAGAAACAGTTTTTGAGAGAGTTGACAAAGTTTGGTCAGAGAGGTGCGACGCTTTGGGAACTCACGCGGAGAGTGTACGGAGATATTGTCGGCATCGTCGTATTGTTGATGAGCTGTTTGAAAATCACAAAACAGCACTTGGAAAAAATGTCCAAAGATGGGACGGTATCGGTGAAGAGGAAGGAAAGTGGGAACGTGTTTACGACTGCTCTTTCGTATTTGCTGGCAATATTATCCTTCGGTTTCTTTGGCGCGTCGACGAAAACGAGGTACGTGGCTGTCATTAGTAACAAACACGATTGAAGATATCCGGGTAGTACAAATTATTTATTATTATCAGATAACATCGCCTCGCGCGAAAGAACTAAACTAAACTACTACTAAATACACTATTCAAAAACTACAGAATCTCGTACGTCTCTTTCAACGCGAATGGGTCAATCTTCAAGCCGTCAGCGTTCTCGTACACCGTCCTATTCGACTCGCTATCGTAAATCGTGCGTTCCCAGCATCCTCTCGGCAACGCCCGAAACATCGCGTCCTTCCCGCCTTCCAGAAACAATTGTCCGTCTCTTTTCGTCCACATCAAACTCGTTTTCGGTCGAACGTAAAACTTTCTATTCGCCTCGCACACCCACTCTTCGTCGCACTCGATCGCTTTGCACGCTTTCTGCCACTTCCAGCCGTGATCTTCTAACGGCCCGCACATGGCGTGCGCCAACTCGTGCCTTAAAACGCCGATGAAGGTTGAAAAATCGTCGTCTAATAGCGCGTATTTAGATACGTAAATCTCACCTCTCGCTGGACCCATCTCGTCTTCTTCGTTTAAATACGTTTTGCCCACGTAGCTTTTCTTTTCGTGCCATCCTAGAAACCATCGGTCCTCGTCTAATCCTACTCTCGCGCGTTCGTACCTAAATATCTCTAAAGCAACTCTCCATCTGTTGCTTAAAAAAGAAACCGCGCTAGAGGCGTCTGTTGCGCTCCAATCGCTCTGGAATCTTAACATGATGCTCTCGTCGATGGCTTTTATCGCGCCAGAACCTCCTCCTGACCACAAGACGTCTCGTTCCAGCAGTCGATGATTAGTATTCGAGCGGACTTTTACGTCTCGGTGGGAACGAAAAGTCGTTTGTGGGTTGGGTGTTCGAGACTGAGCGAAAGGAAAACGACAGCTCACGCAAAACGAGAATGACATCAGGAGATGACTGCGATGATGCACCCCGTGCTCTCACGTTTTCTCTCTCTCGTTTTCTCTCTCTGTCTGTGTGTGTGTGTGTGTGTGTGTGTGTGTGTGTGTGTTGCTGGTGCTTTGTTGTAAGTGAACCAAAACAAAATTTGTGTGGTTATTTTCTCGCACTGACAAAAGACGCTCTCTCTAAATAAGAAACTAACGACGAACGAATTCCTCTTCTATATGTATTTGAGCAGCTATGAAACGCGTTTTCGGCAACGCTTAGTTGTCCACGATGGTCACCTCAACCTCGACTCCCGGTTCGATGGAGATGCTCGTGATTTGCTTCACCAAATCCGCCGGCGAGTGCAAATCGATCAACCGCTTGTGGATTCTCATGGTGAACTTATCCCACGTGTTCGTACCTTCCCCGCACGGGGCTTTGCGAACCGTCACTTGCAACTTCTTCGTCGGCATGCGAACCGGGCCTTTGACCTTTAATCGCTTCTCCTTGGCGCCTCGAATCAAATCCGAGCACACTTTTTCCAAGTTTTTCACGTTTCTGGAGGACAGGGTGATGCGGATGCGGTGGATGCGTTGCGCTTCGGCATCGCCGGCTTTCGCCGCCGCTGGTTTTCCTTCAACTGCTGCTGACATTGTTTAATAAATCTGTTCTCGATTAAATGATGGTAGTTTGACGAAGGGGAGAAGAAGAAGAGAGAAGAAAAACGTCAGCAAACGCACACAAATTCGTAATCTTCAGGCCCTAATAAAAGGACGAGAACGAAGCGCGTTGTGCTAAAAAAGAGGATGATGATTTCGGAAATCGGACGCAAAAGTATGCGCGCGAACGCGAGATATCCCGATAAAGAATAAATACGCGTTCACACGTATATAATCGCGAGTATAATCGTACCTCTTTGAACGACTGCGACTCGGAATTACTCTTTCTGTGAGAGTGTCTATTCGCGGTGAAGTGACAGAAGTGAGGATAGAAAGACATTCGAGCAAAAACTCGTCAACGCAAATTTAGGGTAACATAAGACCCTAAACAAGCCTAACGCTTTTGGATAAACTCTTCTCGAGGCCTCGAGAATGGAAATTCATCTTCACAAAACGCGGCGGCCGAGAGCATTGAAACAACTTTGTTTCATCACAAAAAACGCAGAAGAACAAGGAGAAGAAGTTTGATTACGTTTGATTGAGCAGTTGATTGCGTGTTTGTGTATTTAAAACGATAATATATAATAATAATAATAATAATAATGGCATCTTTAACCGCGAAGAATGTTGGGTCAGCTTTTTTGAATGGATCGACTCAAAAGCTGACGCAAAAGCGAATGAATCAAAAACAAAGCAGAAAGAACAACACTTCTTCGGTGGTGCGAGCGGAAGTGAAGGAGATTTTCATGCCTGCGCTCTCGTCGACGATGACGGAAGGTAAGATCGTCTCGTGGGTGAAAGAGGAAGGGGATGCGATTTCCAAAGGCGAAGCCGTGGTGGTGGTGGAATCAGATAAAGCGGATATGGACGTGGAATCGTTTTACGATGGGTTTTTGGCGCACATTTGCGTGGAAGATGGGGAGATGGCGACGGTAGGGGCTCCAATTGCGTACGTGGCGGAAACAGAGGCGGAGATTCCGGAGGCGCAGGCGAAGGCGGCGGCGGCGTCTTGCGGCGCGGCGCCGGCGCCGGCCGCTGCGCCGGCGGAAGCGGCGCCTGCTCCCGCCCCTGCTCCGGCAGCGGCGGCACCGGCAGCTGCGGCACCGGCGCCGGCTGCGGCGGCACCAGCACCGGCACCAGTTGTGAACACTGGACGAATCGTTGCCACGCCATACGCGAAGAAGCTCGCGAAGAAGTCGAAAATTAAGCTCGAAACAATCAAGGGTACTGGATTGAACGGTAGAATCACTGGCGAGGACGTCGAGAAGGCGGCTGGCATCGCGCCGGCGGCGAAGCCTGCTGCCGCGGCGGCAGCGGCTCCAGCTGCTGCGGCGCCGTCTGCCAAGCCGGCACCGGCGCCGTTACCGGCTCCGGCGGGTACTGCGACCCCGTTACCGCCGATGCAAAAAGCCGTGGCGAAGAACATGCTCCCGTCGTTATCGGTTCCGGTGTCTCGCGTGGCCATGCCAATCTGCACGGATAAATTAGACCAGCTCTACCAAAAATTGAAACCAAAAGGCGTGACGATGACGGCGCTGTTGTCCAAAGCCATGGGTAACGCGTTAGCGAAGCACCCGATTATGTTTGCTTCTTACCACGATGAGTCCCAATCCATCGTGTACAACGACGAGGTCAACATTGCCTGCGCGGTTGCTTTAGACGGTGGTTTGATCACGCCGGTGTTGCGAAATGTTGCCAACACGGACGTGTACGAAGTTGGGCGCCAGTGGAAGGAGTTGGTTGGCAAGGCCAAGTCTGGGAAGTTGGGGCCGGCGGATTACGCCGGCGGTAACTTTACCATCAGTAACATGGGTATGTTTGGCGTTTCCGCGTTTGACGCCATCTTGCCGCCGGGGCAAGGTGCGATCATCGCGATCGGTGCGGGTATTAAGACTGTTGTTCCGATCGATGGTATGATTGGGGTGAAGACGATGATGACTGTGAACGTCACCGCGGATCACAGACACATCAATGGGGACGTCGCGGCTGGGTTCTTGAAGACTTTGAAGGAAGTCATCGAAAACCCAGACGATTTGACCTTCTAAAGTAAAATGTTCTACTGACGAGAAAAAAGAAAGAGGGAGAGAGAGAAGGGATAGCATACGATTTAATATGACACGTTACTAAACTATAACTAAATTTATTGCATGCTTTCTATTATTCAACTATCGCTAAAAAGAAATATATCTAATGGGTTGACCCCCACGAGCATTGACACATGGGACACGTTGACTTGGAGGAAGTCGTGAACCACTTCATCAAACAATCGCCGTGATAACTATTCGAACACTGTCTGCACGTCGCTTCTGGTTTACGACCGTTACTTTTTGCAAGAACTTGGTAACAGATCGGGCACGGTTCCGCACCTTCAAAGAACTTATCCACAAACTTGGACCATTTCAAGATGGCAATCAAAATAGAACCGCGCGTCGTCGATGTCGCCGTCGTAGAAGAATCGTCCTCGATTTCGTAATTCTCTTCTTCGGCGTCGTTCAGCAAGCCACTCCCAGAGCTCAACATAGTTTTTAAACTCAAAAGCCAAAAGCGGCTTCGACGTTCGCTCACGCCAACGCGTTTGCTCTCGCGAGGTTCCGCCGGTTTCAACGGGAACGTCGCCGGGATATCGATTGAAATTTCCATGAAACTCTCGTCGATGTCGTATCGAGCTACGATTGCGGACATTTTTTCGGAATATCTCACAGATAGCGCATCCGATACATTCTCCGAGGCAAACGAGCTTCGCAAGTTTTGAAACCTTTCGGTGTCGGCAATTTCACGATCGAGAAATGCTTTGCGGAAAATGTTTTCGCAGATGAAATCGAGGTCGTTTACGAAATCTTTCTTTGCCTTCTTCCCGTCGAGTTCGCGATAGGCTGAACGCGAGATGGAAGGAAAGTGTTCGATGAAAGATCCAACGAGTGCGAGGAATACTCTGGGAGGAATATTATCCGTTATGCTTGCTTTTGAAAGCGCACCGTAACGATGTCTCAGCGGCGCAAACGCTCGAACAGTTTCGGCGTGACTCCCGTAATCGCACACAGTTATGGCTAGCTCCGATGATTCGCCTTCGTCGACGTTTTCATCTTCTGTCAAGAGCGATGCAAGCTCGTAAAACGGTGCAGAGTTTAAAACGCGGTTGAACGCGTTGGATACGATGGAACTTTTCGAGTTTATCTTCGCGATGTATTGAATTAAACGCAATTTTGCGCGTCTCGGTACTTCTACGCGACTCGACGATAACGCTCGGAAAACGAGAGACCACGCGTAATCTACGTTCGTAACACCTGAGACTTGAGATTTGACCATTTTTTCTTCGTCGTCATCGTCGTAATCATTGGCACGTGATTTGCGCCCCTCTTTTTTGAGTATTGCGACGAGATTTTCACGCAGACCATATTTTGTGAGGAACTGTTGTTCCGCCATTTCCTCCAATTCCGAGTCCATTTCGGGTTCCTCCTTCTCGCCGTAGTCGTCGTCGTCGTTATCACTCGCGGCGGCTTTTTGTAACTTTGCATCTCTGTAAAGTTTCTCAACTATTGCGTCGATTTTGTTTACATCGTTGAATGAACAATCAATGCCAAAACAGGCGGCGCGAACGACATCATCCGAGGAGAGCACGGCGAACGCGACGTACGCCGCCTCTCTTGGAGTAAAACGAATGTTGTCATCCAACAACGCGTACATTGCATTCAACGACGACGACGAGACTTCACTTTCAGGAAGCATCGTTCCTGCAAAATATTCAAAACGACGCATCGCCAACGAGCAACACATCGAGCTTGCAAAAATAGCCTCCGTACCGTCGCCCAAGATGGACGCGAGCGCCGCCGAAACTTCTCTCAAAATCGGTTCCATGATTTCTGCGCGGTCTTCGCTCTCTTCCGAATGAATGTGCTCGAAAAGCGCGGCACTGAAATTTATCAAGGGTTCTAAAGCTGTCGCGAGCAGTACTCGACGAATTCTTGGCCATTTTGCTCGCGCGAGCGATTTGGCCAAAGTTTGGCCAAATTCTCCGGATTTACTCGCAAAAGCGACCACGTCTCCGCCACTTTTTAAGGTGGCAAGATCCACATCCGTGGAAATATCCTCCATAGGATTCATTTCGTCCATGTCTGTATTGTAATACAAACCGTATTCTTCCACATCCTCGTCATCTGAAATACGAGGCGTTGCGACTGCGATTGGGAATCTCTCGATTGAAGCTAGGCAAGACGTCGCGAGTTCAAAAAGATGAAACTTTCGGTCGACGACGCGACCACCGTGAACTTCCAATTTCACTTCGTCTTCGACGACGTGCGATATTTTCCCGAGATATATCCGACTGATTCGCGCAAACGAGTCAATCCAACCAATCATGGATTCAAAAACACCCACCCAGGTCTTTTCGTCCAGCTCCGAAGATGTTTTCGCGCTCGAGAGTATCGCGAGATGAATCCTCGCGGAATCGATTTCATTCTCAATGGCGAGGTCATCGTCGGTAGATGCGTCGTGAAACTCATCCTCTTCATTTGAACCTCCGCCGAGCGTTTTAAGTCGAGCTGCTGTCGCTTTGTCGCTTTGTGCGCGCGTTTCGATGGCGATCCACACGGCGAGAGCAAACGCTCCGATTTCGTCCGCTCGCGCTCCGGTTCCGTCCGCATTTCGGACGTTGAATTCGCTGTGTTTCTGCATCGCGTTCGAAATATACGAATCGGAAACAAAATACGCAAACAATCGCGACGCTGGAAGAAACGGTTGGCTCGTAATGTTCACTGAACGATCTTTGTAGTACCTCTCGATTCTTTCGACGAGGCATCGAAGAAAGGCATCCATCCATTCTCCTCTGTGCAAAAGTTTTGGAACAACGTGTACGAGTATTCTCGTCTTTTTCGAGCACGAGTCGAACGAAAGAGCGTATTTTAGCACTGAATCATCGTGAGGATACTCACACACAGTCTCGTCGTTCTTCCAAATGAACCCGTAAGAAATGAGAATTTTCTTGCCAAGCATGAAGTCAGCCGGAGATTTCGTCGGCAAAGACACGAGTTCCCACGCGAGTTGGTCGTTCTGAGTTGCAACGAGTGCGTCGAGTACGGCATCGCGCAAATTCTCACGCTTCGCGACGGCCGAAAGAAGTCCACCATGCTTTGGCGCCAACTCCGACATCGTCGCGATGACTGTATGCGCGCTCGCGACTAAACCGTCGCTACTACCGGCGTACTTCTTCACGTAGGCATCGACAAGTTCGTGCCAGCTGCCCAGCGCAGACGCAATAGCGTGCGCAAGCTCTGCAGAATCGCTCATTTTCTCTGACATTTCCAAAAAAGTGTTTGCAAAAACATCGTTCGTAACTTCAAAACATCCGCATAACACCGCGTGCGCAAACTTTGTTTGAATACTTAAGGACGTGACGTCGTCGTCTCTTGCGATTGCCTCCGCGATGTACGCTGTTAGCGGGTTTTTCAAAGCAGCGCAAGACTCAACAGTACTGTTCGCTCTCCTTACGTCGCTGTGCGAAGAGCGGAGGAAGGCATACCAGGACGAATCACCGCGAGCGAGTTCGCACAATCTCGAAAAGTCACGCGCGACACCGTCTTCTTCGTCTCCATCTTCGTCTTCGTCATCTTCATCGACGTCACTGTCTGCTTCTTCTAAAGCTACATAGTTGTCGAACACGTCTTCGTTGTTTGCGATGATGTCTTTACACCTATTCATAAACGTTACTGCGACAACTTTTTCGGCCCAAAAGTTGAGAAGCGCTTCTTCTTTCGCAATCTCTGGTGGCGGCGGCCACGAAAAGTCGCACAAAATATTTCGCGGTATAGACTGAGATGATGTTTTCTCAACAGCCAGCGACAGCGAGTTCAGCCCTTTCTTATACGCATCGACACTCAGAGCAACGCGAACGAGCGCGGTGTTACTTGCAAACGCTTTCACAAAGTCCACTTCTGCTTTAAACGCTTGGCTCGACGGCGTCGTCGACCCTCCGTTTTCACTCTCAACGACAATATTCTCACACGCTCTTACAAAAGCATCATCGATGACGGCGCATTTTAAATCTTGCTTTTTGTTATCTGCGACGAATCTTTTGAGCAAGGCGAGTATGTGAGGAAGCGCGACTTCGAGCTTTTGCGTCTTCAAAATATGTTCGCAATGTTTCGACCACGTCTCCGCGCTCGCAAATTTCAATGCTGCGAAGAGCGATTCAATCGACGACGTGGTATCCACTACAGCGGTAGCACCATCTCCTCGTGCAATAGTATCTTCGCGCTTTTGTTTTCTACTTATGGTCACGCGACCGATAAAACTGGCAACTTCGTCGGCACCGCCGAACGAATCTGGACTGAGCGTCTCAATCGCGAGCGCCAAAAATGTATCGTCTGTACCTCCATGTTTCTCTTCGTGTCCTTGTATCGCGTTCGCAAAGCTCATCTTAAGTTCGAGCATTTTCTCGTGAACTTCTTTAGGAACGAGCGCTCCTTTATTCGAAAGTTCGAGAACGATTGCTTTGAATTGCTCGCATATACTCGTACCTCGCGACGGATTCTCGTCGTAGGAAACGACCAAAAATTCGCCGAGACTTTCCAACGCTTTCATGACTACGCCTTGCGGAAACGCCGTCGGTTTGGAGGCGAGAGAGGCTAAAGTTTTTGCAGCAACGTCTACCCATCTCGACGTAATACTATCGGTGCCATTTCGAGCTTCGAGGGCACGCGGTATCCATTTCTCGACGAGGAGTGTCTTTAGAAGTGTTTCTTTTTTCTCATCCGCGCGTAACCATCTCAACAACGCGAACAAAGAGCACTCCATGGAAGCTTTTGCGATAGCATCTGCCTCTGCGTTTTTAGATTGAAACTGTTCGCAATCTTCCGCACCTCGCAGTGCGGCGTTGACGATATTTATCGTGTTTTTAAGACATTCTTCATCTTCTCCTTCGCCGCCAGTCGATTGCGGAAACGAAAGAGACGCGAAGAGCGGCAACACGCACGGCGCGCACCCAACCGCCGCACCTTCAAAAGCATTTGCAAAGCCTCTCACGATGGCTCCATCGATAACCGTTCGACTCAGCTCTGGTAGCAAATCCCACACCGAGAGATTTTTTGCGCACCATTGTGCGTGGGATAGTCCCGCGGCCAACTCCCACGCTCTGGTTAAACACAACGAATCGTCTTCTTTTTCTATTCGGCTGAAGACGTTTTCGAGCACTTGTTTAGCCGTTCGCTCGTCGCAAAACGTGGCGAACGTAATCACAGCAGTACTATTATCTTCGTTTTCCGTTTCGCACTTGTCCAAGAAGAGCTTTCTCAGGCAATCCAAACTGGCGCCTCGTAAACTCGTCGACGATTCTAACATCATCACTTTACGCAAGTACTCTAAACTTTCTAACGCGCTTTCCAGCGCCTCTTTAACCGTCGTTATGGTTTTCTTCTCGCCATCTTCTCCTTCTAGACTTGACGTCGCCGTCGTTGGCGTGACCTCGCCTTCACGAAATTCCTCAAAACCAAACACGTCGACGACGTACTGACCAATCGCTCTCACGCTCGCGCACGCGTCCCGCTCGATGACGTCTCTCTCCTTCCCACTATTACTACCGCCACCTCCTTTCATACTTCCTCCTCCAAACTCAGTCATCGCTCTGTGCACCGACTCTTGCACCAATTCGAAAAAATCCACCGCAACGAACCGCAAAGCCTTCGCCCGCCTCGTTTTCGTCGTAAATATCCTCCGAAACCCGGTCTCGGCTTCTTTCGCGACGTTTTTATCGCCATCGCACCTCGCCAAAAGTATCAACGGTATCGCCGACGTCGTCCCGATGCACTTGGCCAACCTCTTCCCGCTTCTCTCGCACATCAAGTTATGCACCTTCACTGACAGTAGCCTCGCCTCATCCGTCGTCGTCCCTCCGCTCTTTTCGTTTCTCAAACACTTCGAGTGGACCCGCGTCCACATCGGCAACGCGTCGGACACCATGACTTCAATCTCTTCGTTCTTCTTCTTCTTCTTCTTCGCGTCGTCGTCCTCGTCGTTCCCGCTACTACTCCTCCCAACACCCATCTCTTTCTCCTCCTCCGATAAAACCTCTACCATTTGCTCTAACCCTTTCTTTTTCGATTGTTGGTTCGGTTTCGCCGCTAAACCTATCGCTCTCATCAGACGCTCTCCAAAGACGGAAGCGCCTCCCGCGAACGAGGACAAAGACGACTGTTGGTGGTCCAATTTCATCATCATCGAGACGTCCATTCCCACATTTCCGTTTGTATTAAAACCACCACCTAATGGGGATGAAATCGACGACGCGCGTTCGTTCACGATCGAAGCCGTTCCCGAGTACCCGCCGAATCCAAAACTGCTTAAAAGAATACATATGTATAAGAGAGAAAGAGAGAGAGAGAGAGAAAGTCAGAAT
>JACLAA010007449.1_pt1 | contig 13624 bp, 6 predicted proteins | sample 8027891 | NCBI WGS metagenome assembly JACLAA01 (sample SAMN15724900, study PRJNA655200) | protist metagenome | isolation source: fluorescence activated cell sorting (FACS) single amplified genomes of... | place: Spain: Blaines Bay Microbial Observatory, Mediterranean Sea | collected 2016-01-19 | reverse complement strand
AGAGCGCTTCCCAGACGCGTTTGGCTTGCGGTTCGCATATTTTCAAGTCTTTTTTGAAGTTGGTGTCGTAACAGAGTTTCGGAAGACGGAGCGCGGATTGCGCGCGTTTGAGTTTTTGTTTTCTGTCGTCGACGAGAGGATCGCCGTTCGCGGAGGAGGTTGCGGCGGCAAACGCGAGGCGCGCGGCGGTTTTTACCGCTTGGACGATGCCCTCGTTTTCCGTCGCCGCGACACAATCACGAACGTCTCGTAAACGTTGCAGTTGATCCGTCGGGTCTTCCACCGTAATATCGGCAATCTCTTTCCCTTCTTCTTTATCTTGCATCTGCGCGTACACTCTCACCGCGTCTAAAAGCTTCGCCCCGAACCCTTTCCTTTGGTACGGCGGCAACACCAACACTTGACTAATCCTCAACCTTCGTTGAAAAGGATGCGCGTAAAACTGATACACAGTGCTAAATCCGCACGTCGCCCACCGTTTCAAATTATCCTTTTTCTGCGCGATTAACACGAACCACAACCACCTTCCGTCGCTCTTATCAATCTTCGACGCGGCGTCGATATAAAACGCCACAAACGGTTCCACGTTATCGTGCCATCGCCCAACCGTCTCCCTCTCGGACTCCTTAAACTCAAACTGGCGAACGGAATACCTCAACCCGCTCTCCTCCTCGCCTTCCCCGTCCCACTCTGCGATAATTTTCCCACCATCTCCGGGAATCTCCATCTCCTTCGTCTCCTCCGCCTGTTTCAAAAACGCCTCCTTCGTCGTCGTCGTCCCCGCTTCCGGGAACCACGCGTTCAAATTCGCTCGAATATCATCCGCCGGATTCAAACTCGATCGCACTTTCTCCCCGTACGTGACGTCCACGAATCGTGGTTCGAACGTGTTCGGTGCACACAAAATATCCACCGATAAATCCTCCGAGTACCCGTAAATCGTCTCGTCCTCGCGGAAGACTTGGTGCGCGAACTCCGGTTCAAACGTTTTTTCCTCTCCTTTGTCTCCTTCGAACAGGTGAAAATGCACGCAATCGTTCGCCTCGCAGACGAACGTATTTTTCATCTCTGTTTTCGTCCCATCATCATCGTGAGTACCACCACCACCCGGTGCTGCTCCTGCTTGTGCTGCTTTCGTTGATATCTCGGTCGCTCGAGCGACGACTTTTGCCGCCTCGCTTTCGTTTCCATCCTTCTTCTCTCCTCCTCCCATCATTCTCCGCTCCAAAAGAGAAAGAAGTTTCCGTTTTTTGTTCCTCTCATCCTTCTCGTCGTCGTCGTCTTTTCTTTCCTCTTTCTTTTTGAACGAGGTCGCGGCAGTTTCGGTGGTATCGTTGGTGATGTTTTTCACGTCCTCGCCGGTCATCTTCTCCATTTATGCTCCGCAAAATACGCGCGTCAGTGTCCGTCTTTTAAGGAGCTTCAGCAGCGATTTTCTCTTCTGTTTTCTTCTGTTTTTGAATTTCTAAACCCTAATAGAGAATAAACCCTAAATAAAAATTCTTGTCTCTCTCTTCTCTTTTGTTTTACTTCACACGTTCTGCTGCTCTGTTCTGTTCTGTCGCTGCTGTGCTCCTCTCTCTCGTTCTCTCCTCTCTCTCTCAATTGTTGGCTCTGGGTGTTGGTGTTTTGTTGTGGTGGCCTCCTGCTAGTCTGTTTTTGGAGGAAGTTTAGAGAGAGAGAGAGAGACGAGAGAGATGAAAAAAGTAAAATTGGAATCGAAGGAAGCGATGCACGAAGCGCGCGTGAAGAAGCAGACGCCGACGATTTCGACGCAGACTGGATCGCTGAAGGTGACTTTTTTTAAGAAGAAGAAGAAGGAGGAGGATGACGTTTTGCCGATGAGCAGTCCTTCGTCGTCGTCGTCGTTTGAAGAGGAAGAAGAAGATGAAGATGAGGAGGATGACTTTCAACAACAAGAAGAGGAGAAGCAACAAAAAAAGAAGAAGAAGCATAAAATGTTGACGTTTACGATGAAGAAGTCCTCGTTCGCGGAGAGGTTAAAGAGAGAGGAGGAAGAGGAAGACGAGGACGAGGAGTACGACGTTGGGAAGGTGAGAAAGAAAAAAGCGAAGACGAGCAAGAAAACCGGCAAGAAGAGGAAGAGCGCGGCTGTCGCCGCCAAAGAGGAAGACGAAGAAGATTCAGACGAGGACGATTCAGACGAGGACGAGGAGTCGGAGAGCGAGGACGAAAAGGCGACCAACTCGCTCTGGGAAGGCGGCACCGGGTTCGGCGAGAACGATTTTAGCGATTTGAGTTTGAAAGTGGACCATCCGAATCGGCCGTTGTGGGTGTGTTCGGACGGTAGGATATTTTTAGAGTCGTTTAGTCCTCTGTATAAAGCGGCGTACGATTTCTTAATCGCGGTCGCGGAACCGGTGTGTCGACCGGAACACATACACGAGTACGTGTTGACGCCACACTCGCTGTACGCGGCGGTGAGTATTGGGTTGACGACGGAGAAAATCGCGGAAGTTTTAGATCGATTGTCCAAGACGAATTTAAGCGAGGAGGTGAAACACTTCATCACGGCGTGTACGAAAAATTACGGGAAAGTCAAGTTGGTTTTGAAGAGGAACAAGTTTTTCTTGGAATCACCGGATGCGAAGATTTTGGAGAAGTTGTTGCAAGACGAGGTGGTGAGGAGCGCGAGGGTGGTCCATCCAAACGCCGGCAAAAGCGGGGCGAGCAAAGGGATGAGCGGCATGTTTGAGACGTCGTTTGGTTTGAAAGAAGTTGGCGCGGAAAAGTTAACGGATGCCATCGCACAGACCGAGAAACAACAACAAGAACTAGAACAAGAAGGAGACGAGAATGTTGCGAAGGATAAAGAAAAGAACGACGCCGAGGAGCAGTTGAATAAACCAGAATACGATCCGTCGCGGTCGATCCACTCGTTTGAAATCAAACCGTTAGACGTAGAAAAAGTGAAACAGCGGTGTCTCCCTGGAAATCTAGGATTCCCAGCTTTAGAAGAGTACGATTTTACCAACGATACGGTGAATCCAAACTTAAACGTGCGCTTGAAACCGATGACGAAAATTCGTCCGTACCAGGAGAAGTCGCTTTCGAAAATGTTCGGCAACGGTCGCGCGAGAAGTGGCATCATCGTTTTACCGTGCGGTGCCGGTAAATCACTAACCGGTATAGCCGCAGCCGTTCGCGTGGGGAAATCGTGCTTGTGTTTGTGCACTTCGTCGGTGAGTGTCGATCAGTGGGCGGGCCAGTTCAAATTGTGGACGAATTTAACCGATCGCGAGATTGTTCGATTTACGAGTCAAAACAAAGAGACGTTCCCTCCGAACAATTGTCCGTGCGTGTGCGTGACCACGTACAACATGATTTCTGCGGGTGGGAAACGTTCAGAAGCTTCGGAAAAGATTCTCAACGCGATACGTGGTCGCGAGTGGGGGACGATGCTCCTGGACGAAGTCCACGTTGTCCCTGCGGCGATGTTTCGTAAAGTTATCGGCATCACAAAAGCGCACTGTAAACTTGGCCTCACCGCGACGTTGGTTCGCGAGGACGATAAAGTCGAACATCTTAATTTTCTAATCGGCCCAAAGTTATACGAGGCGAATTGGCTCGATTTACAACGCGATGGGCACATCGCAAACGTGCAATGCGTCGAGGTGTGGTGCGAGATGACCCCAGAATTCTTCGCCAAGTACCTCGACCCGAAGTTCTCGATGAAAAAACAAGTGTTATACTGCATGAACCCGAACAAGTTCATGGCGTGTCAATACTTGATGACGTACCATGAAAACTTCAGGAAAGATAAAGTGATCGTGTTCTCCGATAACATCTTCGCCTTGCGCGAATACGCCACCGCATTGAAACGACCGCTCATTTACGGCGACACCAGTCACGCCGAACGCACGCGCGTTTTGCACGCCTTCAAATACTCCAACGAGATCAACACCATCTTCCTCTCCAAAGTTGGCGATAACTCCATCGATATTCCCGAAGCGAACGTCATCATTCAAATATCCTCCCACGCTGGATCCCGTCGACAAGAAGCGCAACGTCTCGGGCGCATTTTGCGCCCTAAAGCGGCCACAGTTGGTAAGAAGAACGACAGCGACGATCACAACGCCTTCTTCTACTCGCTCGTTTCCAGAGACACGTCCGAAATGTACTTTTCCACCAAGCGTCAACAGTTTCTCATTCAGCAAGGCTACGCGTTTAAAATCGTCCCAGATTTAATCGGCGAAAACGATAAAGTGCAACTCATGTACTCGACGAAAGCCGCGCAGTTGGACTTACTCGCGAAAACGCTCAACGCCGGCGAAGCCGAAGCCGGCGAAGAAGTTCTCGACGTCGACGAGGACGATTTAGAAGGCAACTTGATGAAACAAAAGAAGGCAAAACTTTCCGCCTTGGCCGCCGCGCGACGCACGCGCACGGTCGGTGGCAGCCTAGCCAAACTCTCCGGCGCGCAAGGACTCACGTACCAAGAATTCGGAGGACAAACTGGAGGATTAGGAGCAGGAGGAGGAAAAAAAACCGGCTTCACGACGACGACGACGTCGAAAGCGGAGAGATCCATCAAACCGAAAAACGCCATCGTGCGAGAGAGAGAAGCGATGTTGAAAGCATCGAAGAAGAAAAAGTAGTAGTAAACGCGTAGTAATACTAGCACAATTCGAATACGAATAAAACGTAGTACTCTTTTAAAAGCAGCGCTCGCCCAAGGAGGTTGCGCAAAGGAAACCTTTTTCCCATTTGACATTTTCCTTATTTTAAGAAGAATTTTAAGAAGAAAAGACCACAAGAAGAGTAGTCGTTTGCGCTCACAACTTTCGCTTTTCTTTTGACAAAATGGAGGAGGAGGAGGAGGAAAAGAGGAAGAAAGTCGTCGTCCCGAAGCTGAGCTTTAAGTTTAAGCTCGGCGGCGGCGGCGGCGGTCCCCCGGCGGCGGTTTTGTCCGGGAAGACGACGACGAGAGACGACGATGGAAACGACGACGGAAACGACGAATCCAATCGAGGGTCGAAGATGAAGACGAAGAAGAAGAAGCGCGAGTTCGACGAGGACGAGGAAGAGGACGAGAAAGAGCGGAGGGGAGCGAAAAAGCAGAGAAGGAACGACGATATATATTATTCAGACGAGGACGAGGACGAGGCGGAGAAGAAAGCGAAGCAATTGCAAGCGAAAATCGAGGCGTTGGAAAGGCAGCAGCAACAATTCGCCGCGAGGGAAAGAGGACTGGCGAAGGCAAAGACGCCCAAAGCGGCGGCGGCAGTTCCGAAGACGGGACGAGGGAAAGAGCTTCGCGGGATGATGATGATGGGGATGTTACCATCGGATGGACCGACGACGACGACTACGACGAGTCCCGGGAATATCAGCGGGAGCGCAGACGATAGCGATAGATTAGAGTTGAGTCGCTTGGCGAGCGCTCGCTCAGCCACGCCGGGGACGAAGAACACTAAGAATAATATGAACAACAACAAAACGCAGAAGAAAGGGACGATGAAAAAAAGTGGTACTACGAACGGGAGGAGGAGTGAGAGGGAGCAAACGCCGCCGTCGACGGTCGGTGGTGCGAGCGGATTGGTGTCCGCATTCAACATATTCGACGACATCGGGGATATAAATTTCCCTTCGCCGCCGAGCGGTGGGTCAAATTTGGCGGACGATATATTGTTCGGGAGTGGTGGTGGGAGTGGGCATCAACAACACAACAATCATCCGCCGAGTTCGTTGAAGCCGTCGCCGTTTGGTGGCGGCGGCGGCGGGAAACCGGCCGCGATGCTCGCCAGGCTCGAGAGAGAACAGGAGATGGGGAAGAAGAAAGGCGCAAAGAGTAGCGGTATAAGCATGGATATTGCTGGACAACAACCGCAAAGAGTAAACCAACAACTGCCGTTTCCATCTATACCATCGAGTAAGAATTTAAGCGCCGGCGGTGGTGGTGTTGGTAGTGGTGAAATGAAAGAAAGCGACTTGCCGCCGCCAAAGAAAGGTCAGATGGAGGAAGTTATAAAACAGTTGCAAAAACTCGACAAGCAGAAAATCTTCTTGAATCCGGTTACGGAAGCTATCGCGCCGGGATACTTTCAAATGATCGATCGACCGATGGATATATCGACCATTCGCTCAAACTTGAAGGAAAAGAAATACTACACGTCCTGGTCGATGTTTGAGGAGGATTTGCGATTGATGTATACAAACTGTCAGGATTACAACGGTCCAAACTCGCCGTACTTTGGAATCGCTCAACAAGGCTTGAAAGAGATGCGCAGCTTAGTGCACGAGAAAATATTAGAAAGTTTGAGTAAGAAGAAAGGATTTAACGGGACGTTTCAAATGTCTTCTATGTTCCCGTCGTTGGATGATCTGGGCGGAGACTCCTCTAAGCAGCAAAGCGAATTGGTTTCCGAAGGTGGCGGCGACTATTCTCGAGATAACTCGGACGACGAAAATGACGAAAAAATGAAACGAGGGATCTTTCAAAAGAAGAAAAACCGCGAAACATTCAAACCGTATAACGTTTTCGGTAAATCCGGCGTCGATCGAGAACCTTTCGATAAACGATGTCCGACCATGCAATCCCACTGCGACAACCAACTCTTACAAGCGTACAGGTATAACGGCAACGGGTCGTCGTATTTGGTGAACTACTCTAATAACGTCGCGAATATGAAAGAGAAACCGTACGAGGTTTTCCCGCCGCTCGGACGAAATGTCTCGTTCGTGGCGTACGTGAACTCTATCAAAGCGTTTGCCGGAGAACTCTTGCCTTTTCCGGAGGAGGAAGAAAATGAAGACGACAAGGTAAAGACGCCAACGCAAAAGACACGAAAGAACGGATTCATTGCGAAATGGGTGAAAGAAAGAACGGAAGGATGCGACGCGTGGCGCGATTTGATGTATATTCCGGAACCACCGAGAGTACAGGTGATGCAAAAGGTAGCCCGAGAACAAGCCGCAGTTCCTGCAACGTCAAACGCTGCTGGTAGTGGCAGTGCGCCAAAACTCTCCGCGGCTGCTGCCGCTGCCGCCGCCGCTGAGCAGTCGCACGCGCGTGCACTCGCCGCTGCTAAATCTCAACAGCGCATTCTCGCCCCACCGGCGGCACCTGCGCCGATGCAAGTGGTGACGCTCAAGAAATCCGATTCGTTCGCAAAACCGACATTGTCCGCTCAAGAAGCCGCTCGTAGATCGCAAAGCTCACCCGGACACGTCGTTTTCCGCCAATCTCTCGGGTTGGTGACGGAGGAAGCTAAGAAATCCGTGTTTGAGGCGAGGAAGCGCTGGCAGCTTGCCGGCGCGGCTTTGGAAGGACAAGTCAGCGAAGATGTCTTGAAAACAGATCCTCTCGAAAAACTTGCGGGATCGTCCATAACGGTTTCCGAAATAGTGTCAATGTTACCAAATTTGAACTCTCGACGGATGGACATGGAATCTACGGATATGCAATATAACGGATCGACGCTATCTTTACCTATGGAGACCTCTTCGCCGCCGACAAAAGAAGAACTCGGGCAAAAAAAATCTCTGAGGGATATCGTTCAAGGTCTTTCGAAAGAATACCAAAAAGCGCTCAGAAAATTCGGATTGTAAATACCATGTGGTGCGTGCGCAACTAACGTCCACCACAGAATCATTAGCGAGTAGATTTATATACGCGTTTTATAGTTAAGTAGTCATAGTCGAACGATGTATACAAAAGAGAAGATACGAAAGAGATCTGAAACACGAAGAAACGAGAGCACTGACAATAATAACAATACTTTACTCTTCTTATTAATATATATGGTGTTTTCGGTGGTTATTACTCTTCTCTCTCTCTCTCTTTGTGTCTTTCTCTGGTTTTAAGACGGTCTTGTTTTTCTTCCTTTCTTTTCTTTTGCGGCGTTCCGCGCGTCAACAATTTCTATTTTTAAACATCAACGACGACGCCGACGATACATATCTATTCTCCAACTGTCATCCCGTACCCAAACTTGTGGTTTTTCGACGCGTGATCAATTTGCGCGCTAAAAATCAAGTTCAACCCCATGCTCAGCCGTTCTTCCAAAAACATCCCCACCACGCCTTGATTATCAATCGACCCTCTCAATCTGCACTGTCGCAACACGTAATCGTACCCGACTGACCCGCTCGCCTGTCGATGGTTCCAATTCCACGAGAAATCGCTCGCCAACATCGCTTTTTCCCCAACCTTTTGGCAATACGTCAACGAGCACATCCCAGTCGTTGCTACTTGCGCGGTCGCAATCACGTCGTCGTCGTTATACCTCGCCGCAAACCCGACGCCGCTCTTCCCTCCTTGATTCGCGCCCAAATAAAACCCTTCCCCGCCCAAAGCCACTCTCTCGGTGACGCTTTGAATGTAATTCACCCCATAAAACTCCCCACTCCCGCACTTCATCTGCGCTTGCCAATCTAATCCTTTCGCGTCTACGTCCAACATCATCTGCGAATACTCTCTCTCTTTACTCGTCTGCACACGAAAGCTTAAATTTTCCGTCGCGTCGTACTTCACTCGTCCGCTCACTCTCCCGTCCGTAAACACTCTCCCAACCAACATGTAATTCGAATCCACCACGTTCGCTCCAAACTCGTACGAGCTCGACGGAATCTTAATGATGTGTCCACTCGCGGCTGGAATTTCCGCGTTCGTCATCGAAAACCCGTGCGACAAGAAAAACTTCTGGTTCAGCTGTTTGTTGTAATCAAATCTCGCGCCTTCAAAGAAATCCGCTTTGAGCGACATGAGCATTTCCGTCTGCAAGTTTTCGTATTTGCACGGCAACGGGAGGTTCCCGAAGTCCGTCGTTCTGTTGTTCGTCTCTTTATTCGTTTCGCTATTGTTGCCGTTCATATCGCTCGTCGTCGGTTCCTTGATTGTATGATAATAAAGAGAGAAAGAGAGAGAGAGAGAGAGAGAGAGAGAGAGAAAAGAAAAAACGTCAGCAGAGGAACGATGATGATGATAAAAACGCGACGAGAGTTCCACTCAAGATCTGCTCGTAACAATCGTCACAAAATCGAACAACCAGAGCATTCCGAAGAATTAAACGCTTCCCTCGGAGGAGAGAGCAAACAAAAGTGGAACACTAAAACGACGCAGAAAACGAGACACATAAAAACAAAGCGAGAGTGGATGATGATTTCAGAGGAGCTGATGAGATGATCAAAGAAATCCAATTCTCTTACTCTCTCTTTTCTTTTTATACGTACCGTCATTCCCGCTCTCGCCGCCGGTGGAAGGAGCGACGATCCGTCGTCAGCGCTTCCATCTAAAGGCGCTTCCATCTTTGCAAAGCTCGCGCCCATTATTCTTTATTAGTAGTAGTATTCGTAGTACTAATATGGTGATTTGAAACTTTTTCTGTTGGAAATTTTTGCCCTTGTTTTTCTCTTTTTTTTTTGCTTTTTTTTTTCGGGTCTTGTTGTGTTGGACTCTCTTCTCTGAAGTTTTTTTGCGCCTGATGAGAAGCGCAATACTCGAAATCTTCAGTCTTCTCGCACGACGCGACCTCAATTCGACCGAATAAAGAAGTCAATCATGGCGAGACGTGCGTTCTTTTTTCTATTCTTTTGTCTTCTTTTTCTTCTTCCTCTCGGAGGACGCGTATGCGCGCGGTCTACTCTCTGACGCGTGTTATATAAGAGAGAGATTTTTTTCTTTGTTTTTCTCCGTCTCGATGGTCTCTCGTTCTCGCGCTCCCGGTCTGTGGGATGTGATAGGGCTAAAACGGATGACGCGCGAAACAAATGGGTTTATTAGGAGTCTGAGCGGATGCGAACGGTTCTTTTCGCGTTCAAATGTCACGCAGAATATCTTTTCTGGCGGTGTTTTTTGAACGGTTTACGTTTCTCACTTTCGCGTCGTCCTGGCGGAGCGCGCGACGAGTTTACGAAACGCGCAGTTTTAGGAGACCGAAAGACGATCCTCCGTGTGGAAGACCTCTTTCATCTCGAAATGAAATTTGAAACTTACCTCTCTCTCTCTCTTTCTCCAACAAAACGCACACCAAAACGACAAAACACAACAGGTCCCGCGCGCTGTTACCGCGTGATCAAGAACAAACCGTACCCGAAATCTAGGTATTGCAGAGGCGTTCCGGACCCGAAAATCCGAATCTACGATGCTGGCATGAAGAAGTACTCCGTGGACGCGTTCCCGGCGTGCGTGCACTTGGTGTCTTTCGAGAAGGAACAAGTCTCTTCCGAGTCTTTGGAAGCCGGTCGTATTGCGGCGAACAAGTACATGGTTAAGAACGCGGGTAAGGATGCGTTTCACTTGAGAGTTCGATTGCATCCGTTTCACGTTTTGAGAATCAACAAGATGTTGTCGTGCGCCGGCGCTGATAGATTGCAGCAAGGCATGAGAGGGGCTTTCGGTAAACCGCAAGGGGTGGCGTCTAGAATTTCTATCGGTCAAGTCATGTTGTCGATTAGAACGAAGGATGTGCACGCGACGAAGGCGGTGGAGGCGTTCCGTCGCGCCAAGTTCAAGTTCCCGGGACGCCAGCAAATCGTCCAGAGTACAAACTGGGGCTTTACGAAGTTCAAGAGAGACGACTACGTGAAGTGGAAGGCGTCGGGGAGAGCGCTTCCGGACGGGGTAAACGCAAAGGTTTTGTCGCACCACGGTTTGTTGGCCAAGAGACCGGTTGAACACATCCAAGAAACCTCGGCGATGGAGTACAAGCGACCGTTGCACTAAATTTTCTATGGTAGGTAGAGAGAGAGAGAGAGAGAGAGAGAAACTTAGCGTATTAATCCCCACACATCATTTAAACGTACAAATACAGTAAATATATCAACATCACAACACGTCTAAATTCACTACACAACACGATGTAACTATATACACACGCAATAAAACTTACAGATGACAGCCGATGATTTGGTAAAACATCGGCGTTTCACTCAGGCGATCTCCGTCGACTAAAGTCAAATCCAACGCGTCGCTACTATTCGCAATCACGCTATCGCTACTACCACTAATACTACCGCTACTGTTGCTCTCTAATCGACCGCAAAATACAAATTTTCCTTTACTTCCTCGTTTCGCAAAGAGGACGATAGATTTCCCGCCATCGTTCGCTTTGCACGCTTTCGTTCGAGCGTACGCCTCCGCGTCTTCGCTGAAAAACTTTTCCGCGTTTTCCAGGCGTAACGTCAAAAAGTTATCATCCTCTCTTCGCCGAAACTGCGCCGGCTGCGTCTTCTTCGGCTCGTCCACGGTTAAAAAGAGTGCGACGGCGTTTTCCCAGTTGTCCACTTTACTCTTTGTTTTCTTTGGCATTCGCACGGAACACCCGTTCTCTGAGAGCAATTCGATCGCACCTTTGCGTCCTACGCACGCGAACCCTAAATATTCCGTGACGCACCGCGTCAAATCCGCCTTCGCTTCGTGCAACGCCGTCTCTCGAGCGTTTCTCAGCGAGGAGCTATTTTGTCGTTTCAAAAACGCCGCCTTTTCCATTTTTGCCATTTTCGATTTCGACACGCGCTTGACGAATCGACCGTCTATTCCTCCAGCTTCTCCGTTTCCACCGCCGCCGTATTGCACGAGCTGTAACCCGTCGGAAATCTCCTCGTCGTTATTCCACCGACCTCTCGAAAACAAGACGACGTCTAAAATCGAAATCAACGAATACGCGTCCGTCGCCGCGTACCTTTGCTGCGGATCCGACAACGGTCTCTGCGACCAATCGCTCACTTGGCACTTTTTATCCAAGTTACACTTCAATATGTCCCTCGTCAGCGCAGCCAAACCGACTCGTTTTTGGTGCTTATACTTTCTCTTGTTGTGCGAACTTACCGCGTCCGCCGTGTACGCCAACTCGCGAACGTCGATCCACCCTTTCTTCCTCCTATCCATCGATAACGTCTCCTCTAACGACGCGTACGACATCCTCAACCGCTTAATATCGTAATCAAATCCAAAACCGAGCTTTATTAACGTTTCGTTTTCAAACAACAGCTTCAGAAACGCATCGAACGCTTCCGCCGTTCCTTTTTCTTCGCCTCCGCCGCCGGTATCCATCATGAACGCAAACACGTCCAACAAATACACGTTCTCTCTCGTGGCCACTTGGAACAAACTCACCGGCGTGTTATCCCCTGGTTTCCACTCGCAATCGAGTCCGAGCACGACGGGAAGCCGCTGGCGGCGAAATGAATTCTTTTCATACTCGGTGCCGTCGTCGTCGTCTTCCTTCTTTTCCTCCTCCTTTTTCATCGCCGCTCGAATCTCCTCCACCAACACGTTCAACTGTTCGTCCGTTTCCACCCAGTGCACTCGCTCTCGAGGCACGTCCGGGTACTGCGCCGAGGAGGACAAATCCGAACAGAATACCTCGAATAACGAGGACGATTTCTTTTTCTTTGTCTGTTCTTGAACTGCTGCGTTTAGGAGGACGGCGCTCTCCTCACTCGTCGTCGAGGAAGAAGAAGACGAAGAAGCGCTGAGTCGGCGGCTGCTCGATTTCCAATTCGTCTTCCTCTTCTGAAACGACGAGAACGAAAGAGGAGGCGTTCGCGCACCCAACGACGACGATGCGATCATCTTTTTGCGCTCTCCTCTCTCTGTCTCTCTTTTCCTTCCTCTCGATCTTCTTCTTTTGTCCTCTTCGACGACGAGTGAGATAAATAACAGGAGGAAAAAGTGGATAAAAAGTGAGGATGAAAATAAACATGCCGTTATTAAAAAGATCCCCATCGTTGACCGCTACTGCTACTGCTACTGCTGCTCCTGTCGTCGTCGTTCGCGTTCTCATCCATTCGCGCTCTGCGCATGAGTAAACGTTTCGTGACGTTCGTGCCTTCTCCGTCCGAAGCTTCTTTCTTGTTCGTCGTCGTCGTCGTCGCGTCTTTGTTTTTCGTCGCTTTGGTAGCGGTATTGTTTTGCCGCTTAAATCGACCAAAGCTTCCACTCTTACCGACCAACTTTTCGTTCATTTCAGCTTTCGACGAGTTTCTCGCCATCTCGCGAAGTTTCATCAGTTTATCGCGCGCGGACGCGTCGCCGAGAACGCTCGCGCCGATGGAGGCTTTATTCTGCTTCGCGCCGCCTCCCCATCGCGCGTCTAAAGCGAGCTCTCTCAAAATCGCATCCTCGTCGCGCTCGGTGTCGCGAATTTCGCGACAAAAATTACCCGAATCGATCACGCGCGCGTTTGCTGAAGATACCGCCATGCGTACGGCGTTATCGCTCGTCACGACGTACACGTTCTTGCCGTCTTTTTCCTCGGCGAGAAGTTTCGTTTCTCGTTCGATGTACCCGTCCGCGAGTTGCCCGTTGCCGGTAAACACAACCGTCACGCCATCGCCTATATCCTCCGCCCGCTCTTTCTCACTCAACCCAGTGCTACTATTACTACTGCTATTGCTGCTACCACTATTATTCGTGTGATAATTATTGTTATCCCAAACGATGACGCACTCCATGTTCCTCGAAATCGCAAACGCCTTCACCTTCTCCTCTAAAATCTTCCTCGCTCCATCCAAATCTCCCTCCACTAAAAACCTCCTCCGCAAATGCGGAATACCGCCACCACTGCCGCTTTTCCCACTGACGCGCATCCTCGCGTCGTCCTCGTCCGGTACTCCGCACACGTTGTACCCGTCCACGAAACACTTCGTCTTCTTCGAC
>JACLAA010001328.1_pt1 | contig 13624 bp, 12 predicted proteins | sample 8027891 | NCBI WGS metagenome assembly JACLAA01 (sample SAMN15724900, study PRJNA655200) | protist metagenome | isolation source: fluorescence activated cell sorting (FACS) single amplified genomes of... | place: Spain: Blaines Bay Microbial Observatory, Mediterranean Sea | collected 2016-01-19 | reverse complement strand
GCACGAGTCAAAGTTATGTCACTGGGATATAAAACGCGAAAACGTTCTTTTTTCCAAGTCTGAGAATCTCTATAAAGTGTGCGATTTCGGATCGTGCGAGTTTGCGCCTACAACGGAATACACGTATAAAGACGCGAGCGAACGCCACAGAACTCAAGACGATATGAAATCAAAAACGACACCGGCGTACAGAGCGCCAGAGATGTGGGATTGTTGGAGGTTTCAGAAGCCTCCGGGGATGGCGGCTGATCTGTGGGCACTCGGATGTTTTTTGCACGAGCTCGCGTATGATGAGTTGGCGTTTGGCGATGCCTCGGAGGCTATGTTGCGTTCACTGAGTGGCAGAGGTGCGGGAAGCCGGAACGCCTCGGCTTTACGAGCCACTCCAAACGGCAAAAAAAATAGTAAAGAGCACGGATTTCCCAATCCTATTCTGGGAATAGACGCGTTAGTTCGCGATTTGTGTAAACTCGATCCAGACGATAGAATCAGCGCTGCAGAGGCACAAAAAAGAGCCTTGCGGTTGATAAAAGACCCGAACGATTTTCCTAAACAACAACAACAACAACAGCAAGTGCCCGAAATAAAAACGACGACGACAAAGACGACGACGCGAAGTGATGATAAAACGGCACCAGCCGTATCGCAAGATTGGGTCGGTTTCGAACCTTCTTCCACCGATGCTGTAACCCATGACCCGTTTTTATCAATGCCACCACCGCCACCACGACTTTCAAAAGATAGAAATACGCCTCCGAATACTACCGCGAGTAGCGATTCTTTACTCGACGATACTTTGAGCTGCGCAGCGAATAGCAATGGCGCTGGGGCGGCAGATGTGGGAGAAACGAAAATGAATCCAACCGATGCCGGCTCGCATACGATTCGAGAATTGAAACTACTCGCAAAAATTGAGAGACTCGAGCGACGAATTCAAGAGTACCAAACTCGCGAGCAAACGTTGAAAACGAAATTGCAATCGAGTCGAACGCAACTTGAGCAAGAACGCGAGTGCCGACAAAATTTAGAGAAGAAACTCGGCATCTCCTCCTCGCTTTCTAATAATTCGAGCGGTTCGAGTTTGAACGAAATGAATAATCTCAAAACGACTTCGACGACAGCAAGCGAACATGGCGTACAAAAAAACCACCAAATTACCAACGACGCGCATCGCAGAGGAAGTCACTCGAGGTCAAACAGTGATTTGAGCATTTCGGAATTACAAGCCGTCACCGCGCAGCACGGGAGTCATCGTAGAAGCGGCAGTGGATTGTCCTCTAAATTATCCGCGCTCGAAGAAATGTCCATCGATAACATTTCAAATCCGTATGGGAACAATTATAAGACTGTGAATGCATCGCGCGGCGGTATCGGTGGAGGTGGTGGAGCCAAAACGTCTTTGAATCACCGGCGCGCGGTTTCCTTAGGTGGCGAGTTTGATTTAATGCAAGAGGCGAAGAAGCAAGGTAAAGAAGGTTTGTTCTCGCACGTCTTTAAAATCCCGCCGTCGACGGTTAGAAACAAGTCCATAGGTTTGGACAAACCATACGGCTAATTAATAAAATTGTTGTAATATTACACACGGCTTTCTATACATCATCATTATCTTAGCAAATAAAAGTCATCCTCTTAACGCGTCTTTTGTTTCTTATTCTTCGTCCGTCTTCTCGTCTTCCGTCCAAAAATCATGGACGTAAACGTTAACGCCGAAATGATGAATAAACCTGGCAGCGGCACCACTCCATCCCTCTTCCCGCTATTTGTCAAAGTCCCCAACGCGAGCATTGCAATCGCGTACACTCCGACTCTCCCGCACGTCCCGCTGAAAAACGCGAACGCTGCAGAGTACGTCAACAGCACGCTTCCGATGTACACGACGTAAATCGTTCGAGAATCCTCTCCGAACGTTTTGACCAGTCTCTTGTGCGTGCGCATGATTTCTTTCCTTGTCACAAACGACTCGAATTCGGGAAAATAAGGCGGACAATTATAGTCTTCTTTTCCTTCTATCTTTGTCACTTTCATGTTCTCTTTGGCGTTGCACTTTAAGCTTTGTGACAGTTGTGGGATAAGTTTGGAGGGATACAAAAGCGCTCTAGCAATAACCGGTGGTTGTGATAACGGTGCACCATCATCATCTGTACCGCTAAAGTATTTCGTCACGAACGCCGCGAAGTTGTCGATAGGGGCAAACGTGCTCTTCGTCTTCGAGTTTAAGAACACCGGTACTCTGTATGTATTATTAGGTAGGTAATGAGAAAGAGAGAGAGAGAGAGAGAGAGTCAATCAATTGTTTCTATTAGGAGATTCATCACGATCTCTACTCGACGAGATAACACGACGTACCGAAAGACGAGCACGAAGAGCGTGAATAACCACGTCGCAAGTTTGCCCCTGTTCATTATCCTATTTGTCGTCACGGTTGGATAAATATCCTACGCGTGTATAATAATAATAACAACCACCACAACAATAATAATAAATAGAAGTGCGCTTTTAAAAAGAAGAAGAAGAAGAAGAAGAAGAAGAAGAAGAAGAAGAAGAAGAAGAAGAAGAGGGATTTTGAGGAATTCGTATGCCAAAATGATAGTAGATTTCAAAATCCAAAACCTCTCTCTTTGGCGACTACAAAAGCACTCGGGGATATAAAAACAAACGAACAAAAGTTCACCCTCCTCACCTCGAGAACAAAAGGAACGGACGACGAGCGCTTCACAAACACGCACCGTTAACTGCACGCAAACAGAGAATGGTTGGTTTCTCGTCCTCAACGCCATCTTCTCCATCGTGTTATTATAATGGAGGATTGAAACACATCAACCACACGAGATGTCTTCGAAATCGGCAACACAGACAAAGAAGAACATGCGCGACGAGTGCGTTGCGTAGTTCTTCATCTTCCTCGGGTTCGAATGCGAGTAATAGTGCTAATAATAATGATAATAATGATAATAATAATAATAATAATGCGAATGACAGCAACGGTATTTCACCATCGTCGAGAACAAATTCGCCCTCGTCCTCGTCATTCGGGGGAAATGGTAGAGTTGAAGGCACAAACGGTGCGAGCAACGTATTGTTTTTGCAAAGATTATCCACTAAAGTGGCCGCGTTGAGCGCGTCGATAGCGATAGCGGTTGCTTCTGCACCCGGTGCGCATTTTGCATCGTTTTTGAATCCTTGGAATAGTGTATCACACAGTAGCAGTCTCATCGCGTACGCCGAGGAGCAGGATACCGCAAGTAGTGGTAAAAGTGACAACGGAAGCACGGACACCATCGCGGTTGATAATGAAAAAGAGCTTTCACCGGACGCTTTAGTCGTCGATGAAGTTTGGCAACTTGTCAGTGACACGTTCCTTCCGGTGAGGAACGACATTTCCGTAGGTTTCGATCGAGAGGCATGGAACGCCTTGCGGGAAGAAGGCGTCGTGAAAAATCCACCGAAATCAAGACAAGAGGCATACGAATATATACGAGGGATGCTTTCGACGTTGAACGATCCGTTTACGAGGTTTGTCGCGCCTAAAGATTTCCATGAACTTCTAAAATATGACATATCTGGCGTCGGATTGAACGTTGCGGAGATGCCAGATAATACGAGCGAGGTTGGCGTACTCGGCTTGGTTGCGGAAAGCGCAGGCGCAAAAGCGGGAATAAAACAAGGCGACGTAATTTTATCCGTCGATGGCGTCGACGTGAACGGGATGAGCGCGTTTCAAGTCACGAGCATGATTCAAGGCGAAGGCAACACGCAAGTCGATTTGAAAGTCCGACGAGGTGAGAAAGGAGAGGAAAAATCGTTCGCGTTGAAGCGAGCTGCTGGGCCTAAGAACCCGGTAAAATCGCGGTTAGAAGGGAAATCCACCGGGTACATTCGTTTGACTGAATTCAACGCGCTCGCGGAGAAGGATGTCGCAGAAGCCATAGAGGAGTTGCGCGGTTTAGGAGCGAAGGAGTTTATTTTAGATTTACGAGACAATCCGGGAGGATTAGTTCAAGCTGGCGTTGAGATTGCAAAGCTGTTTCTACCGCAAGACGCTACAATTGCGTATACGGAAGGACGAGTCGTTGCTGGTGGCGTCAAAGAGGATACAGATGTCAACGCGACGGAAAATGCGCGTTTAGGCCTTCAAAATGGAGGCGCCGATGCAGCTCCAACAAAATTAAAGCGAATCGGAGATATTTCGTTGTCATCGAACGACGAAAATAGTAATAATTTTAGAAACAAACAAAAAGTTACGGAACCGCTCGTAGTTTTAGTAAACTCGAGGTCGGCCTCGGCGAGTGAAATTTTAACAGGTTCTTTGAAGGATAATTGTCGCGCCACGGTGGTTGGTTCTAAGACGTACGGTAAAGGCTTGATCCAATCCGTGTACGAGTTGAACGATGGAAGTGGTGTCGTTTTAACCGTCGGGCGTTACGTGACACCTAAGTTTGTGGATATCGACAGAATGGGCATAACGCCTGATTTTGCAATGTTCCCGGGATTTGAAGTTTCCCAAAAAAGTTTAGACGCGTGCGAGTTGCCGAAACGTTGATATTTATTACAACACATCGATGATACCAGCTACAAATACATGTAGTACAAAATAATTAAAATTACACTCTTTATAGACCTCTCCTTCTCGGTTGCGTAAATGCCGTTGCTATCGTGTCGCTCAAGCGTTGCAAGACTGGGACTTTTGAAGTTAGAGGCGCGAACAGGTTTTGATTCAAACTTTTCCATGCCTCTTTGTGATAATATCCAGTGTTATAATACGTATATTTAATTCTAAATACCGTGTTATCTTCGCACTGATACCGACTCCTCAACCACATCACGTACGCAAACATCTTGCCCAAGCTTCTCCTTTTCACAGCTTCTAAAACGACAACCACCAATATGACTATTTCCATCAACGCGCTCAAGCTCATGGCCACGTGCATCTTCTTCTGCAAAAACGAAAAGATTCTGCTCATTCCTACTTTCGTATATAAACTCTTGCCGTCTTCGCTATGGAAAATCTTATGCACGATAGTAAACCACTGATACAACGCTGGCACGCATATCGGAAACAAAGCGATAATAATCGGTCTCGAATAAAACGCCAACATCATGGAAAACATCGTCAACTGAAACCCATTCGAACCCATAACCGCGTTCAGTTCTTTTCTCATTTGTTCTTGCGATGTTACTCCTCCTCCTCCTCCTTGTGTAAGTTTCTTTAACGTGTATCCAATCCGATAAATGAACGCCAAGCACGCGCTAAAAAAAGCGATGCGATAGCTCCTTTGGATGTGAAAACGCAACAAAGGAAACGTGAGCGATACGACGGGAATAAACCCGGCGATGGTACACAGAGTGGAAAGGATCGTCACTGCCGTGCACAGGAAGAACACCGAGGTGCGGAAATCCATCATTATTCTCTGTTTTCAGTAGTCTGTTTGTGTGTGTGGTGCGTGTAGTTATTTTTATGTAGAGAGAGAGAGAGACAAGAGAGAGAGAGAGAGAGAGAGACGTGAGAACTTTTTCAAAGGAAGAAAAGTGCAAAAAAAGAAGAACAAGAAGATAAAGCCATCATAGTAGTGTGTGAGAGAGAGAGATATAGATAAAGAAAGAGAGACGCAATACAATCATGGGAATCAAAGATAACGAAAAGTTGGCGAAACGAGTGCGTTCGGCGTCGTTTTTAGTCGCCGTAGGAATGGTGGTCGGCTCTTTGGCCGGGTTTTTATTCACGCCTCCTCATCAGAACGACGGAGGAATGACATCTCAAAATCTTTACCACGATCATTCGCTTTCAAGTTGGCACCCGACGACGAGTTACGGATCTTCTGGTTCTTCGTCACACGCGCACGATGATGATGATAGTGATGACGACCATGGACATAATCATCATCACTCTATTGGCGACGACCACAACCACCATCACGAAGAAGAAGAAGAAGAAGAAGAAGAAGAAGGAGACCACCATCACGATGGTGATGACCACTTGGTCTCGAAACCGAAAACTACCGTGAACACGAACGTGCAATCCGGGAAGCAAACGTGGACGAACCCGCAACACAGAGAGATGTATAAAACAATGTACGACGAGTATCACAAGTTGCGTTCTGGAGCGAACGTGTGCCATTCGTGCAGGTTTTTGGATGGGATTAAAAAGAGGTACAAATTTAAGACGTTGTTAGACGCCGGGTGCGGCACAGCGGTGATGGTGAGAAAATTGAGAGAAAGTGGGATAGACGCGAGAGGAATTGAAGCCGCGAGTTTACCGTTGAAAGAGTACGCGTCGGATTTGCTGGCGAATGGGACGGTGTTTTCCACGCCAATGCAAGAGATTCCGTTCAAGACAGAATCGTTCGATATGATTACGTCCGTGGAGGTGTTCGAGCACATTCCAGAGGCGGATATCGACCGGTCGATTAACGAGTTGAGTCGAGTGGCGAAACCTGGAGCGAGCGCCTTTATTACCGTTGGGCAGTCAACGTCGAGGTTTGATACAGCTGATGGTAGAAAGAAGTCTGCCGTGGCGCAGATTTCGACAAAGTTTAAATTTCACGAGACGGTGAAGCCAAGGCAATGGTGGCTGGATACGTTTTGCGCTCACGGCTGGTTCGCGGACGATGACGCGTACATTCACATGGTAAAAACGAGTAACGAAGGTGGTTTGTCAAGACCGCCACCAAGAGGATGGTTTTCGTTGACGAAAGGTAAACCAAACGGAAAGCCATGCAAATGTAAGGTGCCTCCTGGGAGACAGGCAAGTTGGTTCTGCGGCGTGGGGAGACCGAACGCGAAGAAAGACGTGGCAAAGTTGTGGAGCGATTTGAAGAAGGAAGCTAGCGCTTAAACGTACGATACGAGGAAGCAATAGAAGAGAGAAGGAGCATGTAGTATTTTTTTAATCAAAAGGTGCTTAAGAAACACCTACGCGTTGTTTTATTATATTTTATACACAAAAAAGGTTTGGATTAAAAAGTAGGTTTTAATGGTACATCGGCGGTCTCTGCGCAGTGGCTGCTTGCGCTGGCACGATGACGACCCGTTGTGTCGCTTGCGGCGGTCCAGCAGTCTGGTGCCACCACACATTCCGCTGCGGATTCTCTAAAATTCTTAGTAACTGCAACTCCTCCTCTGAAAATTGCTTCAATAACTGCATGAACTTGAACACCAGCCGAAAAATATAAAGTTCCACCAAGGCCATCATGAAAGTTAACACTTTCGACGCGGTAGATTTGATGATTATGAAGCTCGCAAATTGCCAACATACCATCATGAAGACGTACACTAGATATGAAACAATGTGGCCGTACCTGAAAAATCTCGCGCCTTGGTACCCCAAAATCGGTCCAAACAATAAAAACACAAATACCCACCCTAAGAAAGCGAACAAGCAAAATATGAAATGCACGCCCGTGAACAGTCTCACCGTTCTCGATAACTGTCTCGCCACAACAAACTGTAACAAGTCGCTCGAATTCTCCGAAGTCGGCGCGTTGACGCCAATTTGAGAAAACGCGTTCCTAATTTCATCTCTCGCTCTTTGACCCTCTTGCTCGTCGTTTTCGTAGTATTCCACGGATGGGCCACCGGTGTACAACTGACTGGAAAAGAACGGCGACCCAACCGCGAAGTTTTGCACTCGACTGTCTTGCTGAGAAGGCACCGGGCCAGCCACGGGCGTCCCGGCAGCCGGTGCCGGTGTGTATGTGGTAGCCGTAATCGATGGTCGAGCAACTTCTGCCGCGTTGTTGTTGTTGTTGTTGTTGTTGTTGTTGTTGTTATCATTATCATTATTACTATTCGTATTCATATTCTGCGATGCCGTGATTGCTTGCGCGTTTCTTGGTTGGCTCATTGAATCTTGCTGTTCGCGTTCGTTTGCGTGCGCTAGAAACGGATTCGACATCCTGTTTTCTCGGTTTCTTCCCAGTACTACTCCGTTTCAAAAACTCGTCGAACGACTGAAAATAAAAAACGCGCTCGACGACCGTCCGATGCCTGCGCTTTCGACCCTTTCTTTCCCTTTCTCCCTTTCGGCACGCGTGTAAGACGTTTGTGTGTATGACGCCGAATTGCAATAATTTTCTTTCTTTCTTTCTTTCTTTCTTTCTGCATTCTCTCTCCTTTTTCGTTTTTTGCAAAATCAGTTTCGATTTTTGTACCATAGTAAAGTTCGATCTCTCGAGAAGTGCAGAGAAAACAACCAATCAAAAAAATAAAGAAAGAATTTTCGTAAAAAATACACACCGAGTGTCGTGTCCGCGTTCATTATTAAAAAGTTGGTGGCAACGACGACGACGACAACGACGACGACGACGAGGAGGAGGAGGATGACGACGATGGACGATGATCACGCCAAACCCATCGTCGATGCGTCGACGCGTTCGTCTTTGTCTGTTCCTCAGCCTGTCGCTGGTGATGTGGAGATGAAGACGACAGGAAAAGAAGGAGAAGGAGACGGCAAAGAAACAGAAGAAGGAAAAGAAGTAACGCCAAAACAACACGAGTTGGAAGAGTCGGTAATATGCAACGGTCGGTACAGAACGGAACGAGAAATCAATCGAGGCTCCTCTGCGGTCGTCATACGAGGCGTAGACGTGACGTCGAACCGACCGGTGGCGTTAAAAATAATGGACGTATCGGAGAGGAACGAAGTGTCTTTACCTTTGAACTCGATTACGAGAGAGGTCAAGTACGCGCACGCACTCTCTTCTAACGAAAACACCACTGATAACTTTGCGCGATTGTTAAACGTGACTAACCACATCTCGCCAGAGACTAAACGCGAGTACGTCGTTTTGGTTTGGGAGTTGTTAGAAGGTTTAGATTTGCTAGATTACATAAACTCAAAAGGTGGAAAATTGACAAACGAAGAGGCAAGAGCGCTCTTCGCCCAACTCTTAAACGCCGTGACAACTATTCACGATAGAGGTTTCGCTCACAGGGATTTAAAACCTGACAATTGTCTCGTCGTCGATGCTAATACTACTAAGAAAACGGAGAAAACGTTAAAAGTGATTGATTTTGGTTTATCGAAAGGTCTTAACTCGGCGAAAACGCTAGGAATTGGAACTCCTGATTACATGGCTCCAGAGTTAATTTCGAGAGGCGCTTCTGGTTCTGGCGGCAGAGTAGGAGGCTATGACCCAATTAAAATCGATATTTTTGCAATGGGAGTGACTTTATATTTGATGTTAATCGGACGGTATCCCTTCGAGGATCCAACGAATCATTCGACGTTGGCAACTATGAAAAATATTTGTGCGGGGAATTTTGCAAGACCGTCGAAAGGCGCAATTGACGCGGACGCTTTGAACTTGATTGAAAATATGTTGGTACCCGAGCCGAGAAGAAGATTTAGTTTGGATGATATAAGAAATCACCCGTGGGTTCAAGTAGAATGCGAACCACATTTTGAAAAGCGTTTGATTGAAGCGCAACGGATGAAAGAAGCCCGAAAAGATCGCGAAGAGAACATCGTTTCAAAAAACTCCCTTGGTTTACGCTCACATTTGGTTGACACGAAAATGGACTGCAAGCAGGAAATCCCAGAGGAGAAGAAAAAGAAACGAGCGATGTTGATTGCCTCCCTTTTTGGTGGGAGGAAGAAATAAAATTTTATACATATACACACTTACAAAACACCATGGTATAATAAAAAGTTACACTTATTCAATCATACTACGCTATGCGTTGAGCTATCATTGTTTCTTATATCGTTGTTATTTATGTCTTCGTTGTTCATCGGTAGAAATATCGAGGGCAACTCTATGTTTTGTTGCTGTTGAATACTACCTTCCTCTGCCCCTCCTTGACTTTCAACTTCTATCGGTGCTCTACATAAAGGACAATTATCGTGCTGACCTAACCATTCGTCCAAACACGCCGTGTGAAACTGATGACCGCAAAGTGTAAGTTGACGCAATCGGTCACCGTTTTCAAATTCGTCCAAGCACACCGCGCAGGAGTAATCGCAATCGTCGAGTTTCGGTCCATCGCCGGCACCTCTAAAGGTCACAATGGGAATTCTGGAAATCACATTTCGTGGCGTCCCTCTGAACGGTTCTACCCGTCGATTACCAGCACCACCAAGCATAAACGCCAGCTCAGGATTAGCGGCGATTTGAGCCGCGCGAAGCGCGCGCATTCTTGCCAATTGTCTATTTTGAACTATTCTTTTCGCGAGCGCTATGAGCATGCAGACAAACAAACTGAAAATCATCACTAAAGACACCGAGATGAAGTTCGGCATCCTCTTGTTTATCGATATTCCTGCGCTAATGATTATATTATACGAGAATTCATTGTGGACGTAATAATTGATGTTCAAAATACCGATGTAATACACGCCGTGTTCACTTATGGAGTCCGCATTGATTTTAAGTTCCATCAGACTTTGCATATGCATCCAACCATGATATCCATAGGAATCCGTATTTTCGTACGTCGGATAGTCGTTGTCTTTAAAAAGCAGCAAAGGGTGTCCATTGCCTTGGTGGGAGAACCTCACTTGCAAACCATCTATAGTTGCGTCTGGGAAAAATGATTTATCAATTTCTATGTAGTTCCATTCGCCCGGGGCGATGACGCCACTGATACCATTCACCCCATGATAATCTCGATTGAACGAAATAACTTTACCTTGACAAAATTCTCCACCAAACGAGTTCCCATGACAAGTACAAACGCTATTCCCGTTGGGGATATCCGCGTTGCACGTGCCGCGACTGTCGCCAAAACAATCGAAAGGACACATTGCCACGTTGTCGTTATTCCACCGCGCACGAAGGTAATACTTGGATTTTTCCTCTATATACGTTTTGGTGTTAAACACACCGACGTAATACAAACCCGACGCGGCGTTTGTCAACTTCACGTGATGGTTATCGAGCTTGGATTCATGGGAGTTCTTGTCTGCCAGGTTATCAAAATCCTGCATCGATGGCACGCCGTTCGCGATACCGCTCCTTCCGTTCGCTATCCCGTCCTCCGCTCTCTTGACGAACAGAATTGGATCTCCGTTAGTTCTATAGAGCTCTACAATGACCGTCGATTCGACTCCAGGAGATGTGGTAAACGAATAATATTTCCACATATTTACGTTCAACGATTCCGGATCATCCTTGGGCCATTTCTCTCCGTTAGGTAGCGCCGTAACGCTTGCATCGCACGCCACGTCACCGAACCCGTCGTCGCACTTACACACACCAATATCATCAACATTTTTACAGCTCCCTTTATCATTGCACTCCTTTCCATCTGGCTCAGGACACGGCGGCGTGGACGAGCACCTCGCTCTCAACTTTCCGTTCAACGTGTTCTCCCTGAAATATTCCACATTCTTCACAACAACATGAACTATTTCCCCTCGTTCTTTCGAATCGTTACATTTGTTCTCGCAAACATGATCTCCAGGTGAACATCGGTCCGTGCACGCTCTGTTATCAATCACAATCCTATGGTATGGGCGTTTCAAATCGTAGCCGTCCATGTCTTTTTCCGTCCAGTCTGGCAGCCACGTCCATTTTTGCGAATCTGCGTCATACGACGCCGACGGACGATTTCTTCTAGCAATCATCAACATCGGGTCTGGTCTTTCAGACGCGGCCATGTCTTCCGAATACCCGTTGTCGTATAAATCCACCTGAATGTACTCTTCGTCTGGTTGCGAGCACTCGGATATGTTCAACGAAAAATGCTCTTCGCTCCCGCTTCCCAAGATGTCGACTGGCGTATCGATGAGAAGGGTCCTCTCGGCTTTGACTACTCCCGGAAACGCACATGAGAATACCGCGAACATTAACAACATTCTCGTTGCTGTTGAAAAGAGTGATAAGAATAAGAAGGGCAAATACGCGTCAAGAGTAAGTACAGAATCAGACAGACGTCAACAAAGGAAGACGCGAGTGACGAGGGCAAAATTCGTTGGAATAACAAGCAAAACTCACGCTTTGTTGAAGACGTCAACGCCGACGCCGACGCCGACGTTCTCGCGGAAGAAGAAGAAGAAATCGAGGAGGAAGAGGAGGAAGAAGAGTGCCGATGCATTTTCTTCATCCTTTTTCGCTCTCCGCAAAGGTTTGTTGGTAGTGGTGGTTGGTGGTCGCGGTCTCTCTCTCTCTTCTGTGAAGACGACGACGTCGGCAACTCGAAGAGACAGAAATTTATTTATTTTTGATATTTTTTTTGTTGGCGTTTAACATTATTGACATTGAGACATTGTTAAAAATGATAAAAATGAATGTTGAAGAAAAGGGAGAAAAGAGGAAAAGGGAGAAGTGAGAAGCAGGAAAAGGAATACGAAGTAAATAAAACCAGCGGTACCACATGGTACCATACCTGGTGCTGGTAACAATATGATTGGTAGTAGTTTTTAGAAACACACAAAAAAGAGGAAACACAAAAAACGTGTATTATTCACTCTTCTTGGTGGGAGTTATGTTACTCTTCTTCCCGAAAGATAAAAATCCTTTCTTTTTGAGCTTCCAACTTGCGCGAGAAGTCATCATCGACGCGTTTGCTTTCTTTTTCTTCCACGCGGTTTGAATCCTCGTCGCGGCGTTCTCGGCAGATAAAAACGAAGGCGGTCGCAACGCCGGAAGCAATCGGTTAACTTTTTTTTGGTATTCTTTGTACGTCGGGTATTTTTCAACGGAGATTTGCTCGGTAAACGCAGTACTTCCTTGAAACAATAACGACAACAATAACGCGCCTACATAACACGCATGTAAAGCCTCGCACCCGCACTTAACACCAGGGATGGATACGAAACACGAACTGCAACATCTCAGTTTTTTCGGTAAACGCAGCCAATACCAATTCGCTTTCGCCGCCGAGCACGATTCTGGCAATACTGATCCCCCCGAAGCCAATACGAAAACACACAATGACCACCAAATCATCTGTTCGCTGAAAAAGTTCGGATGCCTGGACCGGGCAAATAAACCTTTACTCAAAAACCCATTTTGGTAATCCGTTTCGTATTTAGCCTCTCGTTTAGCCTCGTTACGTTTCGCTTGTTGAAACTGCCACTGTTGGTTGTCCGCAACTCTTTCCAAGTTTAGAAAGAACAAGAAAAGAAGCGTGGCGTATAAATCGTACTCATTTAACGGTATTTTTTGAGCGTAACTTGTCGCCGCCCACGCGCACGGCGCGGTCATTAATAACAACAACGCGTGTTGATACAAACATATGAAAATTACGTTGAAAAACATCCACCCCAAATTCGTGTTCAGAATTCGTTTCTTTCTCAATACGGCCCATCGATAATCCTCCTCGCCTTTGCGATACCCGCCTTTTCGAGCGAAATTATGCGTCAATCTCACGCCCCAGAGTAAAATTAACGAACTCATCAAACAGTTCCTGGCATTACATCCCCCGAAATACGCATACATAAACGAGTAGCAAATTGGAGTGATGCCCCAAAGTCTGTCGACGTGCGAATACGTTTTCGTTTTCAGAGAGGCCAGGAAGGAATAGAGTATGAACGCGAGACACGCTTTGGAAGTGAACAGAATCGCATCAGAGTCTAACGAAAAGTCAGAGTTGATGGCAAACTTAGGGGATATGCCAAACATGATGATTGTGTTTGTGTTAACGAAAATGCCACCAATTCAATTCAAAATTCAATTAATGTGAA
>JACLAA010004599.1_pt1 | contig 13628 bp, 10 predicted proteins | sample 8027891 | NCBI WGS metagenome assembly JACLAA01 (sample SAMN15724900, study PRJNA655200) | protist metagenome | isolation source: fluorescence activated cell sorting (FACS) single amplified genomes of... | place: Spain: Blaines Bay Microbial Observatory, Mediterranean Sea | collected 2016-01-19 | reverse complement strand
CGTTCATGGAACGCGGGCTGATTGTGAACATGTACATGGCGTCGCCGCGGCGCGAGGGGGTCCTGCTCGCTCACGTCGAAGCGCCGACGGCGCAGCGCGACCGCGGCACTCGCGACGCCGCGTAGGGACACCTCCTTCGGCACGAGACTGTCACTCTCGTATAGGCTGAATCCAACTAGGACCACGGCCAAACCGATGAGCGTCGTCGCTCTTATCGGCTCTTGATATGAACCGAGGAACGGGTCCCCAAAGGCCAGCGTCGAGAGCGGCAGGAGCACGGCGTAGAGAATTGCAGTCAACGAGGCCCCGCCCAACTTCAGCACAACGATACCCGAGGTGTTGAGGATGAAGTTGTTCAGCACGTAGAGCGCGAGCAGCGACGTGCGGTACGCGTCTCGCCCCGTAGCAACGAGGACGGCGTCGTCCAGAAAGGTGCGCGTGGCCGTTCCGAGCGGCACGCCGTCGGTGAGGCACTGCGCCGGGAACAGCACGAAGCCGAACAGGAGCTGGAAGCTCGAGACCCACTGTGTCAGGTACATGACATGCAGCTCGGAATCTGCAAACCTCCACTCCTTATATACCGCGGAAAGTGCCATCGGTATGTTGCTGGCCCAGTAAATCAGGACGGCGGCGGCGGACGTCGTGCCCGTGCTGGCGCCACGAAGGGCAGGCGCGACGACGATCGCTCCACCTATCAGAATTATCGCCGCGCCGACCTTCTTCTTCGCGCCGTAGCGCGTTTTCAGGAATACCGCCGACGCGACCATGGTGCACGGAACGAGCGACTGGCTGAGGAGCGTCTGGAGCTGGCCCGGCGTCCGCGCCGCGCCGAGCGCCGCGCACAAACCGCCGAGGCAGTCGAGCAACGCCATCAACGCGTAGGACACCTTCGAGCTCGCGCGCATCTCGTCCGTGATGGCGCCGCGGACGGCGTAGAGCGCAACTGCACCATAAACGACAAACAGTAAATTAACCATTTGCATCGCGAACAGCGCGCTCGACGCGCCGTAGCTCGTGAAGGCGATCTTGTACAGGATATAATTAGATGGTCCGACGGCCAGCATGAGTGCCATCGTTGGGACCAACATGTTGGCCATCGTTTTCGCGCGGCGCTGCACCGACGTCGTATTCCGTCGCAGTCGCGTCGATGGCGTGGAGAGCGAAGCCTTCTGTGCCGCTTTGCAACTTGTGCTCTCTGAGTTCAGAGAGAGTAGACCTTTGTTTGGTGGGTTGCGCCGCACCAGTGCTCGCAGAATTCGCGCTACAGCGTCGTATCCGCAGCGCAATTAATGCTGCTTGCTGCGCTACTCCCCGAAGTGCGTTGGTACGGAAATAGCTGCAAAGTCGAGGAGGACCCGCTGGCCATTGGCTAGTGCCTTACAGGCCGCTAGCTGCGGCACGTACGCGAGCGTCGAGAAGCTGCTTGCCGAGCAGAAGAAATAAGTATTACTGGGCTGGCTTATGTTTGAAGAACGACCCGACCTGCGCGAAGGGCGACGGCGTGTGCGGCGCGGCCGGGAGCACGTGCGTCTCCCGCTCCCCCTCCTCGATGCCGACCATCGCCATCTCCTCGTTCAGCAGCACGGCGACGGGGTGGCCCGCCGGCACCTCGTTCACGTAGCAGGCCGCGTTCCACCCATTCGCATTCCGTTTCGTGATCATCCAGTTGCGCAGCTCGTACAAGTGGAGGTGCACCAGGATGAGCGACATGGCCAAGGCGTCCCGGTGCTCGCACGCGAACATGAGGACAGTAGAGCCGTCCGTCGCGGACGGTCGCAGCAGGTCCGACGATTCAATTCTATCTAAACGTTCCATGAAGTCCTTCTCCCACTGGGGATCCGTGATCGGCATCATCGCCGTCAAGCCGTCCCAGGCGACGCCCGTGGGTTTAGGTAAAGCGCAGTGGTCGCGCGTCCCGTTGCCCTTGGCTACCGTCGACGCGCGCGCCGCGTGGTGGTGCTTCGGAATAACTCTATGTTTCTTCTTCTTGTGCGCGGGCTTGTGCCGCGCGACGCCGTGCGGGTGCTTCTGCTTTGGTTTGTGTGCCGGCGGTGCATGAAATGGGTTCTCCTCGGCCTCCTCCGCGATGGCGTCGCCGGCGTCGAAGCCGAAGAAGCCGCAGCAGACCTCCATTGATGCTGCCCTGCCTTTGTGTCTCTTACTGCCGTGTCCGCCGATGATGCAAGCTGCCCGCCGGAGAGCAGCCAGTTTGATGATGTGACGGGGTCACGGCATTGCCGCGCGCAGACATGCGCGTCGAGGGCGCGAGGCATCCCCGCGGAGCCGGTGACGTCCCAGAGGACATAAGTCCCGGCGGCGCCGAGACGCGGCTCACGCCCTAGCACCGTAATCGAGCGAGGGACCCCCCAAGACGCCATCGCCGCAGAAAGATACAAACAACAACTTACGTAACCAACCGGCTCACGTCCTCGTAGTCGACCTTCTCGAGCACCTCGCCGCCATCTAATTCCACCGACACGGAGAACGAGTCGACGTCGATCGCTCTCAAAGTACCAGTGCGCCCCCGCCCATAACCGTTCAACACGCGCACCCTCCTACCAGCGGTAGGAATCACGGTCTCGAGGTCGTCCTGGTCGAGCTGGAGTTCGTCGCCCGAGTCGCGCATCCGCACCACCGCCGCGAAATCGTCCACGACCCTAAGAACGTCGCCTTTCTTCCGGTGGTAGGCGCCGTCGGCCACCGTCGAATTCACGCATTTGACCACGATGCCATCGTGGAGCCAGTTCTCGAAGCGCTCGACGCGGGGCTTCTTTTTCAGATTTTCACGCATGATCTCGTCGAGGGCGCTTGTCGGCTTACTTGTAGGTTTCTCCTCATCATCCGGGGAGTCGCTCCGGAACGCCGCCAGTCGCTTCGGTGCTACTGTGGGAGGCTTCTCTGCTGCCGCGAGGCCGAAGGAACTGACGCCCTTGCTGAGGTCCACGGCGTCCGCTTGCACTTCAGTAACACCCCCAGAGGCCTTGACTTGCCTTTTTAACTCGCGACGAGCCCGTTCCTCGTCGTCCATCTCGTGTTTTCGTTTTTTGTCCATCGCCGCCTGCCGCGCGAGCGCAGCAGGATCTCTATCGACCCAGGCGATGTACCAGCCCTTTTCGGTCTCGTCGACGACGCACTGGCCCGACTTGCCTAGATACTTCACAAAATTGGTCAGCGTTTCCCACTTCGTGGCGTTCATGTGCACGTGGTGCTTGTCGGCGATGTACTCCTGGTAGGCGACGTTCGCGTAGACGCGCTTCGTGCCGTGTCTCCGGCTCAACGAGTCGAGGAAGTTCTTTTCGAATTCCGACGAGTAGCCGTGCATGACGGCGCCCGGATTTTCGGCAAATATCCGCATCTGCCGCAGGTGCGAGTCGGACGTCTGGTGGCATTTGAAGCCGTTCTCGTCGCGGCACTGCTTCTGGCACATCTCGCAGTACCATCGTAACTTCTGCAGGCCCTTGGCCTTGATGCGGTTGGAGATGGCCTTCGGCGAGAAGAAGTCGTGCTTGGGCATATTTGCTGTGCGCGGCGGCTGGCGTGCGTGGAGGTGATTTTTTATCTAGCGGCGAGCGCGGCGCGGGGTGGAGTGCTGCTTTCAGCTGAGGGAGGCTGTGGTGCTGCGGCGCGGCGAGCGGTCTCGTTGAGTTCGAGTGGAAAGTTTGTCGAGCGCTGCGGCTCTCAGCAGCTCGCCACTCGAGCCAGCGCAGCGGTAAGCGTAGTTTGCGTCGAGCAAAACCACGCCAGCTAGCGTAATGTAACACACTAGCAGCGTACATCTCGATTACGCCCGCGGTCGGACGATAACAACGAGGCATGATAACGTAACTACAAGATTAAGGTCCAAACTAGCTCAGAACTTCATCTCGTGCGGCTTCATGCCCTTCGTCAGCGTGAAGAGCGCGCCCAGGTACGCCTTCAGCATGGGCGTCTTCTCGATCACTTTCAATAACTTGTCGTCGATCGCTTTCTGGTCCTTCTTGCGCTCGTCGCTCGTCTCGACCGGCGGCGCCGGCTTGTCCGCGCTGAAGAAGTTGTCGTCCTTCTCGCCGATGTTCGCCTTCTCCCGCGCGAAGTAGGCGTCGTTTAATTTGGCCGGGATGGGTACGCTCGACAGGTCGACCGTCGTCGACGTCGCGATGACGTACGCCGCGTTCACGCGCTTGATCGGCACGCCGTTGACGGCGAACGGGCCCGTCACGAGCAACAAACCAGACTCGAGCGCCTTGAGGAGAACCACCCGCTTGCCGCGAAATCGGCCCGCGAGCAGGATCAGTACGGCACCGGGCTTCAGCGATTCCCGCAGCTTCTGCGGGTTCTGCTTGTGCGCGGGGCCCTTCGACGCCTTGACGTCGTAGGCCGGGTAGGACCGCGGGGTCCTGGCCTCGCCCTTTGCTCGGCCGCCTTTCTTTGCTGGTGCCATGGTTTTACGTCGCGTGCCTGCGCGTGGGGGGACGGGGTCACTGCTCTGCTCAGCGTCCTCTCGCGGTCTGGCGGTCCGGTCTTCGGCCGCGGGCCCACAGAACGTCCGAGCGACTGAGCCAGGTCATCGCTGCGACTGGAGTCGCTCAGCGCCCGACTTTTTTGCCCGCCGCGGGAGCTAGCGCGTCCGCGCGAGCCGCAGGCAGCAGTGCAGGCTCAACCGGTCTAGCTCGCTCGCTAGCCGTCGCGGCCGCTGCTCGCTCGTCTCGGCGGTCGACAGCCGTCCTCTGGTAGCGCTGTGAAGGCAGGTTGTCTCGTTGGCACCGTATCGAACGTATACAAGCACGCTTATCACCGATTATGGGCGAGCTCGAGACAAAAGCTAGTAGCTAAAATCGCCTTTGACCGCTCCCGCTGCGGCCAGGAGCCCGTGCGGGACGAGTCTGGAGACCCCTGGGCCCTCGAGGTTGAATTTCGCGTCGCTTGCTAGTGTCTTACAGCCGCTAGCTAATTCCCTCGACCAGCCGCATCGCTTGCGTTTTTGCGCGCATTAACGCGACCAGGTGCAAGCGCCAAGGCTCGTAGGAGCACTTGACGCCAGCGCAAAGCGGTCGACAGCTTCCGACCGCGTTCCGGCGCCCAGCGGCCGAGTAGCTCTCCGGTCACCACAAAAAAGTAGCAACACAAACGCCGCCGCCGCGCGCGCGCAGCCAAGAGCAGCGAAGGGAATCAAAACAAAAAACATGACCGACTGGCTCGACGAGAAGGAGTCGGACTACGGCTACATCCATAGGGTCAGCGGCCCGCTCGTCATCGCGGAGAACATGAGCGGCGCGGCCATGTACGAGCTGGTACGAGTAGGGTATTTGAAGCTCGTTGGTGAAATTATCAAGCTCGAGGGCGACACGGCGTCCCTACAGGTCTACGAGGACACGTCAGGTCTGTGCGTCGGCGATCCCGTATTGAGGACGAGAAAGCCCCTATCAGTCGGTCTCGGCCCGGGCATCATGGGCGAGATTTTCGACGGCATTCAGAGACCCCTGGAGACGATCGGGAAGAAGACCGGGGATGTATTTATCCCGCGAGGCGTCGACGTCGCGCCCTTGGACGAGCATCGCAAGTGGGAGTTCACGCCGAACAAAGCCATTACGGAGGGGAGCTTGGTGACGGGTGGTGATATTTTCGGTTCAGTGTATGAAAACGAGTTAGTAACCCAACATAAAATTATGGTCCCCCCGAACGTCTACGGGAAGGTTGTCAAAGTCTATGGCGACGCCGCGGATGGCAAGGACTCTTATTCTATAACAGATACTGTATTGGAAGTCTACAACGAGCAAACAAGAAAAACTCATGAGTTGAAATTAGCCCACTACTGGCCCGTGCGAAGAGCCCGACCCATCGTGCAGAAGATGCCTGGTAATCATGCCCTCACAACCGGCCTACGAGTGGTCGACGCCATCTTCCCGTCGGTATTGGGTGGCACTTGTGCTGTACCTGGCGCGTTCGGCTGCGGCAAGACCGTCATCAGTCAATCAATCTCCAAGTTCTCGAACAGCGACGCGGTCATCTACGTCGGGTGCGGGGAACGAGGCAACGAGATGGCCGAGGTGCTGTGTGATTTTCCGGAGCTGACCACCACCATAGATGGCAAGGAAGTGGGGATCATGAAGCGCACCGCCTTAGTGGCCAACACGTCGAACATGCCCGTCGCCGCGCGCGAAGCGTCGATCTACACGGGTATTACATTAGCGGAGTACTTCCGGGACATGGGCATGAACGTCTCGATGATGGCCGATTCCACGTCGCGCTGGGCCGAGGCGCTCCGCGAGATTAGTGGGAGATTGGGCGAGATGCCCGCGGACTCGGGCTACCCCGCTTATCTCGGGGCTCGGCTCGCCGCCTTCTACGAGCGCGCGGGGCGGGCGGAGTGCTTAGGTTCTCCGACGCGCGAAGGCACGGTGACGGTCATCGGGGCCGTCTCGCCGCCGGGCGGCGACTTTAGTGACCCCGTGACGGCGGCGACGTTGTCCATCGTCCAGGTCTTCTGGGGGCTGGACAAGAAGCGCGTTGGCGGCGTCCTTTATGTCTCCTCGATGGCGTCGCTGCGCCTGCTCGGCGGCGTGCCGTCGCCCTCCACGCCGTCGCCGCGACTGCTCTCGACCCTCACGCCATCGCCACGCCACCGCCGCCGCGACCCTTAATCAAACGCAGGCTCGCGCAGCGCAAGCACTTCCCGTCGCTCAACTGGTTGATTTCCTACACGAAGTACATGCGCGTGTTAGAACCGTTCTTCAACGACTTCGATCCTAGTTATTCCGCAACCAGAAATAAAGCGAGAGACGTCCTCCAGCAGGAAGACGCGCTGACGGAGATCGTGCAGCTCGTCGGCAAAGAGTCGCTGTCCGAAGACCAGAAGGTAGTGATGGAAGTAGCGAAAATAATAAGGGAGGACTTCCTCCAGCAGAACGCCTTCACGGACTACGACTTCACGTGTCCGCTCGTGAAAAGCGTCGGGATGCTCAAGTGTATCATGGTGCGATCTCGGCGTCCCGTCGTGTTGTGGTGTTTTCACTTTGTCGATGGGACTCGTGTCCATCAGACGAGGTCGTGGATGGTTTATTTTTCGACTTCGAGGCCATTCGGACCGAACCGCGATGCTCCGCGCAGGCCTTCTACGACCACTGCCAGAAGGCCATCGCGGATAGTCCGGCCGAGGCCAAGGTGACCTGGGCCACCATAAAAGTAGCCCAAGCTTCTATTATACAGAAGGTCGTCGACACGAAATTCGTCGAACCGAAAGAGTCGGAGGAGAAGATCAAGGCGCACTACGACGAGCTGGTTGCCGAGATCGAGTCGTCGTTTGCGGCCATGTTGGACGTCTAGAGAGTTGATGGGGGGCCTATAAGTGTGGATAGATATCTTCGCGTCCGCGGCTTTTTCGTAATGGCTTCTCTCCGCCTCAGCAGAGGAAGCGCCTCGGCGACGCTCTCCCGAGACGTGAGGCAACTTTCAGACAATCGCCTCTAGCATGGTCCGCCTCTAGAGTTTCAGGCTTCAGCTCTCCCTGACTTTACACCCTTCCTGTGCCTCGCCGTGCGGCGGCGCAAGCGCGGCTGGATCGCCATACAGCGGCCGGCGGCGTGCGAGCCGGAGCACGTCGTCTGCGTGGCCACGCCGCACAACACGAACACCCGTTTAACAGGGAAACACTGGCAGCACGCGCAGCAGTTATTACTGCCGTGCTTTTCCCTCTTCCGCCGGTTCCCCGACCTGAAGCCGACGCTGGAACTGCGCAACGGCGTGCCCCTCTCGCGGCACCACCCGTACACGCGGTTCATGCTCGAATTGATGGGGGCCGACATCCGGACGACAAATAGCACGACTGATTGCGACTTCCTGGGCTGCGATAACATCCCGAAGGATTATAAGCGGGAGCACTGCGAGGTTTTAGGTGGTTTACGACGGAAAGCGGGCAACGGCGAGGCGAAGACGCCCGCGCTCTGGTTCACGAACAAGACGGACGCCAACGATATGAGGCACGCGGCCGCGTGGTCGGCGGCGGTCATGGCCGCCGAGGCGCGGAGCCACACGAAAATGTGGAGCCACGAGGCCGCCATTTATGCTGACCCTTCTAAAAAGCCGCGCGTCGGCGTCCTCAACCGGCCCTCTGTAAGGAACCGGAAGTGGCTCCACGGCAGCGCCTTCGCGGCGTTGGTTGGTGCCGACGAGGTTTTGTTCGAACAGAAGGCGCCGGCGGAGCAGGCGCTCTGGGTGCACGCCCATGACATCATCGTCGCGCCGCACGGGGCCGGTTTGTCGAATGTGGTGTTTGCACGCCCCTGCACCGTCGTCCTCGAGTTGTACCCGAAGCACTTCTACCTGCCCGGATTTTATTTGCCACTCGTATCCGATAGTGGCGGCCTCCCGTACACGGGCTACTGGACTCGACTCTCGCCCGCGGAAGCGAAATCGGAGCGCGCGCGGCGGGGCTACCGCGGGCGGCCCATCGACGCGTCCGCGGCGTCGATCGCGCGCGAGATGCCGGGGCTGACGCGGGCGTGGCGGAAGTGCATCGAGGAGCGGAAGGGTAATCTTACCATCTAGTGACCTAGCGCCGACGCTTGCGGGCAGGCTTCTTGGCGAGCTGCTTTAAAGGTCGTTTTGGTTCTGGTGCTTTTTTGGGTCTGCGGATCAGTCTCCCGAGGATATCACTCCAGTCGCCGATGCTAAAATTCGCCTCGCGCAGGCGAAGCTTGAAGACCCACTCGTCGTCGTTCTCTTCGACCTTCACGTCGAACGACGCGCTGCCGCCGAACCAGCACCCGGCGACGAAGTTGTAAGGCTTCTTCGACTTTGTCCACTTTTTCTCGTCCGGTTCTTGTTCACGTAGGACGCGGAGCACGTCCCCGCTGTCGATGGAAATTTCGCAGTCGAGGTCATAATTCATTTCGTGGTCGAACATGGGGTGCTCCCGCACGTCCACGCCAAAACCTCCGACGATGCTGCAGTCGTCCGAGACGGTGAACCACTCCGACTTGCCCGCGGGGGGCTTATACTCGACCTCGCTGGGACACTTCCACTTGTCCACCGGTGGCTTGACCGAGCCCTCGGTGAAGGTATGGCTTTCTTCTCTCGTCTCGAGGTCGCCCGTTTTTCCCGCCTCTTCGTCCCACTGGTGCAAGGTGACTCCGATGTCCGCGTAGGGGCACGCCGCGCCCCAGCGGGCCCGCTCCCGGCGGTCCTCCTCCTCGTCCGAGTCTAGGTCCGAGTCCTCCTCCTCCAATGCTCCGAAGAAGGGCGCGAGGGCCGCGTCGGCCTTCTTCTTCGGGACGAGCTTGAGTTGGCGCAGCTCGCTCCGCCAGGTCCCGATGCTGAGCTCCGCCGTGCGCAGCCGCAACTCAAAAAACTCCTTCCCTTGCTTGTCCTCCTGGGGCCGCACGTCGAACTTGAACTCGCTAAAATCGTCAAAGGCGAAGAAGTAGTAGTTCTTCCGCTTCTGGAACCGTTGGTCCCGTACGACGGCGGCCACGTCCCGGAGCCGAATTTCATGCTTGCGCTTGGCCTTGTTTTTCAAGGACGTCCTAAATTTATCTGTGTCGGCCGGCGTCTTGCAATACAGGGCCTGCAGCACGGTCCCGTTTCGCAGGGGCATCCAGGCGTTCGAACCTGCTGGTGGTGTATACTTGACGTCGAAGGGCGGCGGCCACGGGCGCCTTCGGTCGGCGTGCCACGGGCGCCTTGAGTTGGCGGGGCACTTCCAGTCCTTCCGGGGCGGCTCCGTGTTCCCATCGGCGAAGACGTGCGTTTCGATCAATTTCTCGCACTTCAAAGAGACCTCGAGGCGGGTGTAGGGGTGGTCCGCGGCGAACGTCTGGGCCGCGAGCTTCTCCTCTTGGCTGAATGATTCGCGCACAATGTAGAAGTCGCTTTGCATTTGCGTGAAGGCCATCTTCTCGAATGACAGCGCGCAGTCCTGGACCGGTTTCTCGCGTGGTTCTGGCTGCCCAGGCTGCCCGCTGCTGGCACCAAGCTCTGTGGGGAACCACTATCACGCGGGGCGACGCGTGTGAGGCTGGGGCGGGGGCGTGCGGTCACGCAGCGGCTAGGTTGCCTAGCCTAAGCCGGCCAAAGGACCGGCAGGCAAGCCGAAAGTAAACGTCGGGTTTTGCTAGTGTGTAAAACGCTATAGCATCGAGATTATTTCGCCGACGCTGCTGGATTAAGACAGGCTACCAGGCCACCCGGTCGACTTGGGCTGCTTGGCGAACGCCCGTCCCGCACAGCTTACAGTGAGCAGCTCACTCGAGCTCGCTGAGAGCTGAAGGACATACTGCTTGCTGAGCCCACGCGGTCGAGCAATGTCCGCCCTCGCCGCCCTCGGCTCCTATGGCGGCTCGAGCAGTAGTGACGACGACGACGAGCCCGCGGCGCCCCCGCCCACAGCTTTACTAGAGCGAAGAGTGGTCACGGCGCCCCGCGTCGTCGGCGCGTCGACGCTGGCCCTCAACCCGGCGCGCGCGCTGCAGCCCGGCGCCGACGGCCGCATGGTCAAAGAAATGAAGACGAACCTCCCGGCGTCGATCGTCAAGGCGCCGGTGGCGGGCCCGGCACGGCCCTTTGATAATGCGGCTCCTGGGGTTGACCGAGCGGCCCCGAACGTCCACAGCGGCGGCACCGCCGAGCGCGCCGCCGTCGAAGCGTGGTCCTTCGACGAGCAGTTCCACTCCTTCCAGGGCCACGGCTTCGCCCAGGCCGCGCGCGGGAGCGGTGTTGTTGGAACGGTCCCTGACGTGGTCCAGAAGCCCCGCAAACGAAGGCGGCCCGTCGAACAGGAGGACATCGGCGACGAGGACGAGCACGGCGTCTGGGCGCCGGAAGCTGACCCCGAGGACGACACGGAGAAGATCAGCCAGGATAGATTGCAGGAGATCGCTTCGGCTCTCGAGAGCGAGCGCGCGAAGAACAAGCGCGGATACGACCAAAATGAAGACTTCGATAGAAGGGACGAGCGGAAGATCTCCCACTTGTTGCCGGCGAGACATGACCGGGACACGGTCGCTTGCGAAGCGAGGACGGCCTTCCACGGCGACCAGGAGCGGGACTATCAAGGAAGGCCCTGGTGCATGCCTCCCAGAGGTGGTATCAGAAGCAGAGTAGACGACGGCCACGACTGCTTCATTCCGAAGCGATGTATCCATCGCTTTACGGGCCACAGCAAAGGTGTCCAGAGAATACTACCTTTTCCGGGCTATGGGCATTTACTGTTATCAGCATCATTAGATGGGTCCTGTAAGATCTGGGACGTGTTGAATGATCGGCGGTGCATGCGGACGTATGCGGGGCACTCCGAAGCCGTGAAAGATTGTTCATTAGCACCAGACGCCTCCCAGTTCGTGTCGTGTGGTTTCGACCGCTTTGCGAGGGTCTGGGACGTGGAAACGGGTAAAGTACTCCACACCATGACGGCGGAGCGGCAGATGATGAACTGCGTGCGCTTCTACCCGAAAGATAAAAACATTCTCGTGGCCGGCGCAGGCGACGCGACGTCGGGCAAGATCTTCCAGTGGGATCTGAGGGAGAAAGGAGAACCGACGCTGGTCTATAACCACCACCTGGCGCCGTGCAACTCGATCACGTTCATCGATGATGGCAAGTCCTTCATTTCGACGGGGGACGACAAAAAGATCTTTGTCTGGGAGTATAGCATACCGGTCCCCACAAAATACATAAGTGAGCCGCACATGCACTCCGTGCCCATTGTCCGGAAGCATCCGACGCAGCAGTTCTGGTGCGGCCAGAGCATGGATAACTCGATCGTCACGTACACGGCCGGGGAGCGGGTCAAACAGCAGCGCAAGCGCACGTTCAAGGGCCACCTGAACTCGGGCTACGCCTGCGGCATCACGTTCTCGCCGGACGGCAAGTTCGTCGCGTCGGGCGACGGCGAGGGCAAGCTGTTCTTCTGGGACTTCAAGTCGACGCGGACGTATCGAAAACTGCAGGCGCACGACGCGGGGCCCTGCATCGACTGCGCCTGGCACCCGCTCGAGCCGTCCTGGGTCTTCACGGCGGGCTGGGACAACCTCATCAAGCTGTGGGACTAAGACTTACTCGTAGAAATAGATGTGTCCTCGCGCGAGGACTCATCCAACCTCAAAAACCGCCGCATCGTGTCCCGGTCCTGCGCCGCCGTGACGCACGCCGCGCAAATTAACGCACCACCGGCAATATCCTCGGGTTCCAACGCTTCGTTGATCAACAAGGCGCCGAAGACCGCGGCCCAGAGGGGCTCCGTCGCTAGTAGGACAGAAGCTTCGGACGACGTCACTTGACCTAACGCCGTCGTCTCGGCCACACGGTTGGCCGCCGTCGTCACGAGGCCCGTCCACGCCGCCGCCGCGGCGACCGCGCGTAGTGAGGGATCCAGGAACAGCCCGGGGATCGTGTGCGTCGCTCTCAACGTATCGTCCAAGAGCCAGCCCCCGTCGAAGGGGCCTATACCATACCCATCACAAAACGCCCAGACGGCGGAAATGAATGCCGTGACCGAGACTTGAGCAGCGGTAATGGACAGCGCCTGCGTCGGCTCCTTCTGCATCATCATTTCGGTTAAGTAGAACGACGTCCCGAAGCCCACGGCCTGCAAGACGCTCAACGCGTCGCCCGCACTTAGTAAGTTGCCGCCGCCCGCCAGTACTGATGGTAATTCAAGAAACCCGACGCCGACCAAGGCCAAGATGGCGGCGACCCAGACTTGCGGGGCATCGCGAAACCCTAGGTCGGTCCGCTTCTCCACGAGGAAGGCGCACGTCGGACAGACGACGACCGTCAATGCGCCGAGGAAGGCCACCGTGGCGGCCGGCATGTCGACTAATGCTAAAGATTGCGTCACGTACCCTAGCGCCGTGAAGCAGCCACAAATCAACGCGTCCCTTCGCAAGTTCGGCGCCAACCTTAATAAGAAGGGAAAGAGCGCGACGCCCGCTAACACGAAGCGGGCGCTGGTGGACGCGGCGGCCGGCAGCGCGTCGTTCATGAGTCTTCCGAGCGCGAAGTTCGTGCCATACAGCACCGACGATCCCAATAGTAATGCCTTGGGCCAGAGGGGCGTCTCCGCCGGCACGCAGACGATCTCCTCCATATTCTCGTCAAATTCACACACCTCCGGCTCCGTCTCGTCGATCACACACACACCTCGCGCGCAGTTGACTTGCGGGGCGTCGAGGAGGTCGTCGACGGTCTCGATGGTGATGGCTTCGGCATCGGTCTCCGTCGTCGTCGTGCTGCGCAGTGCTGTCGGCCGTCGACGCGCTGGCGGCGCTGCCGACCAGCGATGCGCTGGCGGCGAGACCAATGCCAGCGCTGCGCTGCCGGCCAGCGCTGCTACTGCGAGCGTAACGAGGCGCATGCTGTTGCCTCCGCCAAGACTTGTTGCAATTACGTCCAGCTGGCGGAAATCAGCTATTACTTGTGTTTCCCGCCGCAGCCAGCAGTACCGCTCGATTTGCGACTACGGACAGTAATGATGTTGCAGTACAGCGAGCAATGTCCACTGGTATTGCCGCTTCGTAAAGTTAGGCGATTGGATCGGCAGCCCTGTCCTTTTGAGCCAGGTTAGGGTTTTTGGTTTTGGCGTGCAATTGATCGATCCAGCCAGCCATCCGCACCCGTCGCAAAAGTCGACAATCACCCCGGCGCGCCGGCCGTCG
>JACLAA010008160.1_pt1 | contig 13634 bp, 4 predicted proteins | sample 8027891 | NCBI WGS metagenome assembly JACLAA01 (sample SAMN15724900, study PRJNA655200) | protist metagenome | isolation source: fluorescence activated cell sorting (FACS) single amplified genomes of... | place: Spain: Blaines Bay Microbial Observatory, Mediterranean Sea | collected 2016-01-19 | reverse complement strand
CGTACGAAAAATAATCGAAACCGCGGGACCGTACTGCGTCCTCGTGAAGGGCGGCCAGGCCTGCTCACTAGAGATTCCACGCACCGCCGGACGCACGGCCAAATCATTCTTGGCGCCGGTCTCGAACAACCTGATCCGCGTGCCGGAGGACCACGCCTCTATCGCGGACGCGCTGGCCGCGGCTCGCGATGGCCACACTATCTTGGTTCGGGATGATCAATTCATCGAGATCGACCGGGTCATCACAGTGCCGCCGATCCAGATCCAGATCGTTGGCATCGTCAACCAGGCGATGGATATCCGCTACGGTACGACGCGAGACATCTCCAACGACGCGAGATTTCTTCAAACGGGACACGCCGACCTACGAGCTCCTCACCCCAGAACTCCCTACATATGTGGTTCTTTCGACCGACGCGCCGGCGGAGGCGACGACGAAGACGGTGGCGTCTTCTGGGTTGACGGCGCGGGCGCGCGCCTCACGCTCCGAAACATTACATTTTTGGGCGTCTCTGTCGACGACGACGATTTTTCAGACGATGAAGATGCAGAGGTGGATCTCTCCTCGCGGGACACTGGAATCATGGCGATGAGTGGCGCGCACGTCGTCGTGGAGAATTGTTGGTTCTCGTGCTTTGGCCGAGGAGCAATTGCCGCCCGAAGCGGCGCTCGCGTAGACGCGCGGGATTGTTCGTTCGGCCGCAGCTATTTCGGAGCCTGCACTGAGGGCGCTGGTTCTAGCATGGTGCTCGAGCGCTGCGACTTCCTGGGGACAAATATGTATGCAGTCATGAGTACCGAAGGAGGACGCATAGACGTGCGCAGCTGCCGCGTTGCTGGATCTACTATGACTGCTCTCGCCGTCAGCGACGCGGGCTCTCGCCTACGGTTTGATGCGTCGACGGTATATAGGTCGAGGCGTGCACGTCTAGATGACATGACGCCCGGACAACTCGAGGCCAATGGAGGTCGGCCGTTCTGGATCAGGCGGGCCCTCGCCCTCGACGGCGGTAGCCTTACGTTCCCCGACAGGATACCGGGGGCACAGGTCGAGGGGGACAACGCCAGCCCATATGGCGGCCCAATGGGGGGTGCTTGGTTGTGTCCGTCGTGGAGGCCGGGCGGAGAAGACGACTTGTATGTGTCGGACGACGAGTGGCCTGGCGACGACGACCCGACCACGGCTGGCGTTCGCTGGCTAACGGTGACCCACGACCACTGGGAGACCGGCCGGGAAGCGTCCATGCACGACTGATATAACTCCATCTGTTAGTATATTACATATCAACATTACACAATCCCCCCCCGAGTAGTCGTCAAGCCTCCAGCAGCCACCGGTCCGCCGCCTCCTGCGACCCGAACACGCGGACCTTGCGGAACCTAGCCAGTCTCGTGCACAGGCGCATGAAGAAGAGCTGGGGCCCCTTGCCGACGACCGCGACGCGCCCGAGCGACGCGCCGTGGCGCAATAAAAAACGGCGGCAGGCCAGGATGCACGTCGTCGACGCCGCGGACGCGTCCGTCATATCCACCAGAGCGTCCACCGAGCCCGCGTCGGCGCGCGCGCGGGCGATGGCGTGGCCCAGGGCCTCCGTCGCGGGCCGGCCGATTCCCGCGCTCCCGAAGCCCGTCAGATTGATCTTGAGCTGCGGCGCGTTGCACGTCGCGAACTCGATGGCGCACGCTCCACTACTGTCGCGCCACTCGTGGTCGATGCTGGCTGCCGCCGGAGTCGAGCTCGTCAGCGCGCGCCAGCGGTGCCCGAGCTGGTGGGCCCAGCGGCGCTCGACGGCGACAACTGAGGGCGTCGTGAGTGCCAGTAGTAAGACCAAGCGGGCGAACATGGTGCACGCGCGTTACCGCACGCGCTGATGCTGGCTGCCAGGCAAGCGCTGCTGACTTGGCTTGAGTGCTGCACGGCGTCTCGACCGAAAAGATCTGATGCGCGTAGTGAAAACGGCAATTGGCGGTCTTGCCGCTGCTTGCCGCGTCGCGTTGACTGGCACTTGCCTGCCAGCTCCGATGGACAAAATCGGCTGCTTCAGCTTTGGACCTCGAGGCCCGCTCACAGATCTCGCCGCACACGTCCAATGCACGTATCGGGGGCCTCGTCAATGACAAATCATTGGTACACGGGGGCAAATCAGCTACCTAAGGTAAGCCATCGTGCGGGGGCTGCCTCGGCGGCGCTATTGCGGAGGCTTGGCCGTAGTGCTGCGCCCGGTCCAGGCCAAGACCGGCGCAGGGCACTGGGCAAGCAACCCTGAGCGCTCCTTAATCAGACGGGCAGCCCCAAGTGGACAGGGCCAAGACCGGAGCAGGCTGGGCAGCAAGGGCAGCACCATGGAGCCCCAGCAGCTCACGCGAGAAACTTTGGTACGACGCCACCAGCTCCGGGGCAGCGTCCTCCCCGTGCTAACCTTAGCGTACAACCGACGACGCCAGCATTTATTAACAGGAGACGAGCAGGCTCTACGGTTGTTTTCGACAAGGAAGGAACTGGCTGTTTTATGGCTCGACCCGCGGTCGCCTTCGCCGATCTACATCGTCCACCACGCGCCTAGAGATGTCTACATCGTGGCTTATGATGACGAACCCGCGAAGCATGCCGACGCGTCGACGGTCCAGATCCTGCACGCTTCGCTCGCGCCGTTGTTGCGGTATAAGCCGCACGACGACTTTTTAGCGAGTTTAGTGATCCATACTTCTGGTTTGGTCATAACGTCGGGCGAACAGGAGCTCAAGTTGTGGCGGTTGGAGAGTGATAGCGAAGTGAGCCATGTATGCACATTGAATGAGCATAGTACAAGGGGCGCGATGCACGTGCTCCACGCGTCGAGCCATGTTTTGTTGGGCGCCGTCGACGCGACGGTCTGGGTCTGGAGACTAGGCGACACGATGAAAGATGTGATAGAGCCGCGCCTGGCGCTGTGCTGGGAGGCCGGCGGGCGGATTATGCGCGAAGACCCGCCTGCCATCACCTCCTTGCTCCACGTGGGCGGCGGCCGCGTCGTGGTGGGTCTAGACGACGGCGTCATACTTATATGGATGGTGCCCGCTCTCAACGGTGAAAGGGGCCCGCCCGAGGCGCTCGCTTGTATTGCAGCACATATCCACGATAAGATCGATAACGACGACGCGCGCGGCGTCTTCGAGCTCAGCGGATTGGAAGACCAAGGGACCGGGCGCTTCGAGTTCTTCTCCTGCGGTGGTTTGTCAAGGAGCGTCAAGCACTGGCTCGTCGGGAGTTCCCAGGGCGAGGAGTGCAATCAAATTGTAAGAAACGGGTCCCAGCACCACCCGTCCGTCATTGAGTTAACAGCAAAACACATCCCGGGCGAGCCGGCGCCGGCCGAGGACGACGAGTACGCCGCGTGGCTCCAGTCCATCTGTCGGGCGACGCCCATGCGCTTGATTCTCATGGAGCTGTCGATGAACGACGAGGCCGTCGCGCGACGGACTTTGATCGCGGCGTGCTCGGGCGGCCTGGTCACGCTGTACGAGGTCCACGCGCCGGCCTGGCACGCCGCTTTGTGTGCGGACCGTGTTTTGGATTTACGACGAGGGTTGCTGTTAGATGACCGGGAACATTGTGTGGTAGCATTGACGGACGGGGGCCACGTCGAGGCTTTACATGCCGAGGGCCACTGTCTAAGGGTGCCGCCGCCCGCTCCCGAGATTCTGGCGAAGGCGAACAAGTTGATGAGTGCCGCCCGATCAAAGGATAAACGACCTCCCGGCAAGAGGTTGCAGACAGGACGAGCTGCTTTAGTCGGCATCGGGCGGTCCGCGCTACAAGGCGATCGGGTCTCGCTAGGCTGGCTGCCCGACTGCTCATCCATTGTAGTTGGTCGTTCAGATGGCATTCTGGAGGTCGTCGAGCCGGACTGGGAAAGTAGTCTGAGAGACAGAGCAATTGTAGATCCAGCAACTAATTCAATGGGTTCTGCCTCTGTAAGCAGAATAGACGGCAAGGGCCCCATTACACGAGTCTGTCCGCTACCGTCAAAGAACATTGTGGTCACGGGCGACGCCGACGGCCACCTGAAGCTCTGGAACATGACTTCCAAAAAATGCGTCTGGGCGCAGCAGGCCCATACCTCTTCCATTTCTGCCCTGGCTTCTGGTGTGTTGGCGGATCATCGGGGCTTCCCGAAGAAACTCAAAGGCTGGGAGGATCCCCAGACGCCGCGACGATCGTACGCTACCTTAGTAGTGATCGCGTCGGCGTCGGGCGACGGCGTCGTGAGATTGTGGCGCGCGACGACTTCCACATTAGTTATTGCGGGCTACTTCGTGGCGCAAGGGTCCGTTACTGCGTTATGTGTCGCGCAAGCGTCATTGGGAGAAGCGCAGACTTTTGTTGGGTTTGACTCGGGTCTCATCGAAGCGTGGCCCATTGATGCGGAACAATTACGAGGAGAGGAGGAGCCCAAAGATTTGGATCGAGGCGCTCGAGGCGGTCATCTACAGGAGGTTACTTCTTTGGATGCGTTGCCTTCCTCGGCTTTCGTGTTGTCCGCTTCACTTGATAGAAGCTTGGCGCTGTGGAAGGCCATCCAGGGCGCTGATACCTTACAATTACAAAGATGTATTGTATTAGGTCATAGTATAATGAGTGCGATCTTGGTACGGTCGCGCCAGGGCCTGGATGCGGTGCTCGCCGACGGCGCGCGCGTGGCTCGCGTGAGCCTCGCCGATGACCCACAAGATCAATCGATAGTAAGGGAGCGGTCCGTGGCCACGCCCCACAAGGTTATGAGAGAGGTCTCTGTCTCAACTGAGAACGACACCGTCTTGACGGCTTCTAGAACTGCTGCTCGGTTGACGCTCGACGTCCCGCGGCTGTTCGACGAGTCGGGCGCCGCGACGCCCTTCTCCGCGCAACCCCAGTTGAGTGTGGAGGAGGCGCCCTGGTTGACGAAAGCGTCGCCGGAGATGCCGTGGAAACGACCGAGGAGCGTCGCCGACCGGCCGATTATTTCGGCGGAGGCGAGACCGCAGTCGGGCGCGGGCGAATACCTCTTCGAGGGGCGACGGGTCCAAGAGGAGCCTTCCCAAGAATCATCAGAGGAGCAACAGCCCATAAGTCCCATCAGACGGGAGGACCTCCCCTCTCAACAAATGTTGTTGGCCGACGAATCATTACGGACCGCTTTTCATCTGAGAGACTTCGGCAAGGGATTTGTGAACGGCGCGGCGTTACCGGCGATCCTCAAGAACTGGTGGCCTATCATCACACCAGAAAACGTGGAAGCCGCGTCATCGGAAACGTCGGTCTTCGACCAGGCCGATCAAGAGGCCCTGCAGTGGCTCGGTCCCGAAGATGAGGATGAGGATTACGATGCGGATAACATGGAGCGATTTAGGCGGAAGCGCGCGGACAAACTTGCTACTTTACAGCAGAATAGGCGAAGGGGCGCCTCAATAACTTACGAGCAGCTCTGCGACGTCGCCTCGCATCTCTGTCGGATCCTGAACGACACTCCAGTGACACATGCTTCTTGCTTAGATAGGGGCGGCGGTGGCTGGTCCCGGACGCAAGAGAAGAAACGTTGCTCTGTCAAAAGGTATAAAGAATTAGCAAGAGTTAAGAGAAGGAAGGTCTACGCCGACTGGGGCGAGGCTTATATGGTTGAAGCGACTCCACTAAGTGATTTAGTGGCGCCGGACGCGCCGTTACCGACGCCGTATCCTCTGCGAGCCGAGCCTCGGATCCCGACGCCGGCGACGCCCGCCCGCGTGCCGACGGCTCCGCGCCAAATGAAGCCGCCGGCGGAGGTCCCCGAGGTCTTTGATGGCTTGTTTACGGATCCTCGTTTAAAATTTGCGCGGGCATTAACTGAGACGGGGAGCATGCCAAACAAATCAGAACCCCTCGCGGAAAGTACTTCTATGACGACGATGCCCCCGCGCGTCTGCATGAAGGAGGCCCGCAAGGTCATCGAGGCGCACGCCGAGGAGCTGAGCGCGGCGCACACCGCACAAAGAAAACCTAACACGTTCGCGTCGTCGTGCTACTCTTTGTTCAGACAGAGCTTCGGGCCGCGGCAGATCGCCGAGGCGCACGTCGTCTCCTTCTTAGATTCGCTGTTCGTGCACGGTCGTAAAGCGCCCTCATTACTAGCGTGCGCGCAGCTGTTTGGCGTCGACGGCTACGACGCGTTTCCTGCAAATGCAGCGGTGAATTATATTGATGCGTTGGCCTGGTTGAGAGATCGGGCGTTTCTGTATGGCGACATTCCGAGCGACGTGGACGTCGTCTACGAGGCCGCAGCGAATGATGGCTTATGTTATTTATCAGCTTCGAGAAGAGCGTGCGCTTCGGCCGCGAGGCAGGTCTGCTCGTCGCCCGTCGTCGCCTCCGCTGTGGTCAGAGAGCTGGCGTCGTTGAAAGGGCTGCGAGCGTCCCCCTACGGCCACTGGGACGAACCGGTCGACGCCGAGGCCTTCGCGTTAATTCTGACGAGCGAAATCGTGCGGGGTGATTCTGTTGCGGCGCGATGCGCTTCCACCTTATTCGCTCTTGAGAGGGAAGAACGCATCGTTGCCTCTAGACACGGTCCCCAATCGAAGGTAGACGACCTGCAGTGGAGCCGCGACCTCCAATCTTTGAGAGAGTTACTTTTGAGATTTGTGGCGAAAGATTCATCAAGAACGGGCGTTTTAAGTGGGTCGGACTTCGGGGACTGCATGCGCGGCGGGACTACGGGGTGGGCTCAGTGGCCCTCGCCGACCTTCCAAAACCCGGTCGACGACTCGCTCTTGTCGGACAACGAGCTCTCCTTAAAACAGATTGTCAGGACGTATTCTGATCCATTAGATCAGCAGGTGTGTTATCTGGACTTCTGGGCCATGCTGTGGGTTGATAGCACCTTACACAAGCGCTTGCCGCCATTGCACGCTTTGTATAGTATCGCGTGCGAGCAATTGATCGGTATCGATGAGCAGATGGGTTCCATCCTGAGGACGTACTGTTCGTATGTTGGCGTGCCCAAAAGCTCGCCGGTATTCGTGCGGAGCCCCGCCAAAAAGTCTCAATTAGCAAACCTCTTCCCGGGCCAATTGCAAGTTTCGGAACTCGTCAACTTCGACAAGCGGCCGTCGCTGTTGCCGGGGACGTTGACGATTTCCAGACCCGCTACTGTAAAGAGTGAAGAACTCGTCGGGGACACGGCCGGGGCTTCGAGGGCGGCGACGGCGCACTCGCGACGGCGCCCGAGGGCGAAGCCCGAGAAACCTATGGTGAGGAAGATGAACCCGGGCGTCACTCTACGGGCGGAAGGCGTGCCTTTGTTTATGTCCGATGTCTCTGAGCAGGCGGCGCCGCAGTTGTCACCTCCCAAATACGAAACCGCGCGACCCGTCCAATCCCTAAGTCGCTCAATGGCAAAGAAGGAGGTAGGTAAACAATTAGCGTGGCCGCATCCGACGATCAAACCGGGCCAGCACCGGTCATTAGCAACTTACACCTACATCGGCGACCCGTTTTACGAAGCTCGACAACTGAAGCAAGAGCCCTCCTCGAAGCAATTGCAGTTCAAGTCGGCCTTAGAATGGCAGGCTAAGTTAGGCGAACGGGGCGAGCATCCTCCTTACTCCATTAGGGATGAGATGTTGCGGGTCGAGTCGACGGCCGGTTTATATAATGCATTGGGCAAAGGCGTCTCGCCCGTACGCTTCCTACCTCCGGACGAAGTGGCTCGCCTGAAAGCTGATCTAGAGAAGAAGCGTAGAGATGGATTAGCCGCAACGCGCAAGAAACAACGCGCCGCCGGCCAGCCCGTCGCGCCCGGCCCGGCGCCGGCCGTGCACATCCCCGGCATGACGCCGCCGGGCACGGCCACGAAGAAGCAGCGCGAGGACATGGCCCGCTTGCTCGAGGAGCAGATGCGTGCAAGGAGAGCTGCTTTGGCGGACGAGGAAGAGCGCAAGCGCCAGGCCGAGCTTGCAAGGTTGGAGGCGGAGCGGTTGGCGGCTCTTGAAGCGGAGCGACTCGCGGAAGAGGCGAGGGAGCGAGCCCGCGTCGAGGCGGAGCTCGAAGCTTTAAGGTTGCAGCGCGAGGAAGAAGAACGCGCCGAGCGCCAGCGCTTGGAGGCGGAACGAGCTGTTGCTGAGAGGCTCGAGAGGGAGCGCATCGCCCGCGAGCAGGAGGAGTTGCGGAAGCTGGAGGCGGAGCGGTTGAGGATTGCAGCGGAGAAGGAGCGTCTCGAAGCCGAGAAGCGTTTGAGGCAGAAGAGGAAGCGCGAGGAGCAGCGCCGGGAGAAGGATGAGAGAATGATCATGGAGCGCGAGGAGCACCTGTCTCATGAGTTACGAGATCTGGTGCGGGAGGAGGCTCGCTTAGCGGAAGAATTGCGGTTAAGGCGCCTAGAAGAAGAAAGACTCGCGCGTTTGGAAGAAGAAGAACGCTCGATGATGGCTTCTAATGAATCAGAAGGTACGTTCATCAGAAAGCAAGTCGAGGAGGAGCGCCTCGCCGAGGAAGCTAGATTGGCGGAGATCGCTCGTTTAGAGAGAGAAGCGTTCCTCAAACAAGAAATGAACCGGGAGTCGCATGAACGAGCTCAAATGCAAGCCGCCGAGGACTATGAACGGGACTACATGTGGCAGCTCGCCGAGGAGGAGCGCATCGCGAAAGAAAAAGCAGATGAATTGAGAGCTAGACTAGATGCCGAAGGAAGGATGCGCGAAGAAAACGAGCGCGCCGCCGCCGAATTAGCTAAACTGAAAGCGCGGAACATGGCCGGCATGTTCCGCGCGGTGGAACAAAATATATCTGATCAACGCACGAAAAAAGTGGGCCTGGCCTTCAAGGGTAAGCTCATGGGCAAAGTGGCTGCTAGACGCAAGGCGGCCGAGGAGGAGGCTCGTCGTAAGGAGGCCGAAGCTGAAGAACTGGCTAGACAGATGGCTCTTGCCGAAGAGGCTGAAAGGGAAAGGTTGGCCGCGGAGAAGGCTCGGCTGGAACGAGAAGCGGAAGAAGCTCGAAAAAGAGCGGAGGAGGAGGCCAAGCCGAAGGTGCGGCCGGTCTTTGGGTGTCAATTCGCCTTTTCCGAGGACTTGCGGTTCGATCCGTTCTCCGAGGAACAACGCCCCGCCAAACCGGCGCCCATGGGTCCTGCGGCCGTCGAGCTGCAGAAGTCGCTTGATGTGTTCGGTGAGGAAGGTATGGCCGAAACGAGCTTACCTGATTCCGTCCAGAGGATCTTCCGGGAAAGCAGGGGAGAAAAACTGGAGTATGACGACGCCCAATTCCACGTTAAAGATCGTACAGTGTATGAGGCCGATGTGGTCGTACCAGAACAAAATGACTGGCGCAAGTACTTCCAGAGGCGGTTCGAGGACGACTTTGCCGACAGGGATAAGGTCGATAAAGCTTTACTTGTTAAGAGTGACCAGTCTCAAGCTGAAAGAGATAGAGCCTTGGAGAAGGTCCTGGCTCAAAGCGCTAGGTTGTACGCGTCGTTGGGCACGGAAAAGGCCGAAAGTCTCTTGAATGGTAAGACGGTGCAGGACGCCTCCAGAACCTTCGCGGAGGTCATGGGTTCGGATGCGAACGTGCAGTTTGCTAAATACTCATTGGATCTTGGTGACGCTAATCTGTTGCAACCGGACGAGTCCAAGCCTCTAACTTGGTTTAGGGTCGAGCACGGCTCCGTTCCACGAAAAGGGTCAGCGTTATATAATTTCACGCTCGACCACAACGGCGCCGTCGCGACGATCATGTTGGTCTGTATTAAGGGCGACGCCGACTTACTGGTCGCTCATGGTAGAATACCAACATTGCAAGATTCAGATTGGCACGACACGTCCCTACGGCAAGAAAAAAGGGTCTGTGTCCAGCCGGACCATAGGTCATATAGGGTCGGGAAGTACGGCGTCGCTGTTAGGAGCGCGTCCAAGGAACCTTGTGCTTTCGCTATTTATGCCTGCTGTACTGGTTTAATGGCCAACGGGGACGAGTCAGCGACTTTGGCAAGAGTCGAACCCATCACGCGACGACTGAAGGTCCTCGCGGAGATGCCCGCTTCCGACTTGGTGGAAGATTTCGCCGCTGCCCTAGAAGACGCTACCAATAGGGTCGAGAACGAATTGGCCTTAGAAAAAGCGATCAAAGAAGGCAAAAAAGCTTCCGAAATAGAGGACGACATGGTCCGTGGTAGTGTCCAGGACCAGCGCAAGTTATTTAGAGAACAGGCGAAGCAGCTCTCCATGTCCTTTTCTGGTCAAGTAGAAGAGGAAGAAGCGTGCGTCCCGGCGCCGGCGCCGGGTTGTGACACTCTGGAGGCGAAGGCCGAAGCGCAAGCGTCCATGGAGGCCTGGAACGTGTCACTGGACGAATTGAATAACCCGGAGAATGATGAAGATGCGGTAGCGTTCGAGAAGTTGATGTATAGGATGGGTTTGGCCCATATGAAAGCCGAGGACAAGGAAGCGATGAAGCCTTTGGCTGTGGACAATGCGCATGCGCCGCTGGCGCCGCTCGTTGTCAAGAAGAAGAAAAAGGGGAAGAGGCGGCGCCGTCGTAGGTCTGTCTCACCGGATCGGGGCGAGACGATCGAGGAGCTCGATGAGCGGTGGACGATTGCTCGTGGTAGCGATGCCTGGAAGTCCCAGGTCAAGGCGACGGTGGCGCCGCGCGTCGATTTGCTGAAGACGGCGACGCCGAAGCCCATGCGGTACCACCTGCTCATCGACGACAAAAGGTACGACCACAAGCCGCCGCCGAAATCGCCGACGACGGGCAAGCGCCCGACGATCCCGTATTCGATTCGGGTGACGTCGGCGTCCACGCACGCGCGGCGTCTCTGATCTGTGTAATGTGATTACTACAATTAGACAACAACAGTCGCGTCGGGCGAGTGGCTTGGCGAGCGCCGGTGGAGCTGTCCCACAGCGCCGAGCGTCTCGGTGGGCACGAGCTCAAACTCGTTCGTGGAACGCAGCCGCCGCTCATCTGCTTCAAGCGTCAGGGTGATCGACGCGTTCACCAGGGAGCCGACGCCCCAGCCGAACACGGCAGCGTAGACAAAGGCCCTTCGTCGGCCGTACTCCTTGACCATGCGCGCGATGACCACGGGGCCGAAACCTTTCCCGAGGTCGTCGAACAGCGCAAAGACTGCAAAAGCCGAGGCTCTCGCCCGGGGTGCGGTCGTATTGGTCAGGCACGCGCGAACAATTGGGCCGGTTTGCGTGGCCAATAGACCGAGCACCACGGCGACGGGTGCCAGTCTCGCGAGGCTGGCATCCGCTTTGGTCGTCGTGAGAATTACGACGAGTGGCGGGACCGATAAGAGCTCGGCTATAGACATATGCCAGGCCGCCGCCGGCTTCCGCCAGGTGTATAAGCGTTGGCCGACCTCCCCGCCAATAAATTGGCCGCCGAAGCCACCGATCGCGAAGCACGTGAGCACCATTGCAGAGCGTTCCAGGCTCAGGCCGAGGTCCGCTCGTAGGTAGTCCTGGAGGAAGACGATAATGACCCCCCATGGCACGCAACCCGGAATGCCTTGCAAGAAGACCAGCAACGCCGTCGGCGTGCGGAACACCGCGGCCAGATCACGTCGTGCCGTTTCGGCACGAGGCTCGTCATCATCCGAACCCGTGTCATCGAAGGCGCCACGCCTCGGTTCTACGAACGCAATCCAGACTACCGCCGCAAGGGTGACGAACAGCACGCCAACCACTACAAAGGGTGCCCGCCACGAGTCTAGCGCCGCGCCCAGAAAGCCACTCATCGCTTGTCCGAAGCCGACACCGGCGCTCATCGCGACGCCCACGCGACCGCTCGCCGCCGTGCGCTGCGACGTTGGGTACATATCCCCCACGAGCGAGAAGGTGACTGGCAAAGCCGAGCCCAGGGAGACGCCAGTGAGAGCCCGCATCCAGAACAAATCAGAATAGCTGCGTGCGAGCGCCGTTCCTAACGACGCGGCGCCGCCGACGAGCAGTATGAGCACGAGCAGCAGTTTTCGCGGATGGCGGTCCGCCATTGCTCCTATAGCGAGAGCAGCCGGCGCGCCAAGCAAGAATAATCCCATCGCAAGTTCACCGCCGAGCTTTTCGTCGCGCTGGACATCATTCATTCCGAATTCATGGGCGACGGTCGACAGGTGTGGAGCCAGCAAATTTTGATCGCTTTGCAGCAGGAAAAAGCAGGCTAGGAGCAAGAGGGTGTTTTTGTCAAACAGGGACTGTGCCATCACGCGGTTTGCTGCTCCGGCAGTGCGTACGATTCGACTTGTCCCGCTCACGATCGATGCGATCAAACGATGCGGTTTTGTGCGATCCACAGCGTTTTTGAGCGGCGCCGAGCTAGCGTCCTGTAAGACACTAGGAAGCGCAAGCTGTGGCAGACCAGCGCAGTGGTGCAATAAGCAGCACTGGTGGCCGCGGATATCATTCACAGCACCAAAAAACACAGCGCAACTGCGCCACCGCAACAGCTGAGCATGAATCGACTGCTGCTGCTAGGTTGCATTGCAGGCAGTGCCAGTTCATTCATCGCTGCGCCATCGTCGTCGCGCGGTCCACTGCACGCCGCGGCGCTTGCTGAAGAGCTGGACATTAAGTCGTGGTGCGAGACAGCTGGTGTGACAGCCGACAAATTATCATTTGATGAAGACGGCGGCGGTGCGACGGTGACGCAGGACGTCGCCGCGCTAGAAGTGCTTGCACGGGTGCCGCGCTCGCTCACGCTGTGTGCACCACGCCGCAAGGACTGGCCCGGGAAGCTCACGGCGGCTGCGATCGAGGCCGTGGAAGAAGGCGGTGACTTGGGAAGCTACCTCCGCTCCTGGCGAGTTGGCGGGTGGGCGACTTCGAGCGACGACCTAGAGGCGCGCGACAAGGAAACTGTCGATTCTCTCCTCGCGACGGGTAGCGACAACGATTTCGAAATCTTCAAGAAGTTCGGGATGAAGTGTCATCCGGCCGTGGACAGGGCAGCATACAGGCTCTCTGCATTGTGCCGCCACCGGAACGAGAAGGCTGCTCGAGCTGCACTCGTCGAGCGAGGTTATGCGTGGCGGGAGTGCAGAGAGGCACTCATCCCGCTGGTCCGAAATCCGACGCGGAGCGAAGGAACGGCGCGGCGGCGGCGCGAGCTCGACGCGGCGGAGCTCTTCTCTCGGGCGCTCTCTCGAGCCGCTCGCGTTGGAGATGATATTATTGTCTGTCCACTGTACGACACGCTGGCTGACGGCTCCACCGGCGCAACAGCAACGCTCATCGAGGACCCCGGCGGCGACGACCTCCTCGTCGTCGCCTCGCGAGCGCTCGTGGCGGGCGACGCTGTCACCAGGGATTATGGGAGGGCCCCTAGCCTCGGCTTCATCGACGGCTCCGACGCGGACCCAGCCAGCGAGAGCGAAGTCCTACGGAGGCTGCTCCAGTTCGGCATCGATCCACAGTGGTCCTCCTAAGAGTGTATGTATCTTACGTGGGGAAAGCGGGATACATCCATCACGCCGCCGGCGCCGCGGCCGGCGCTTCCGCGGGCGAATCCCCCGCGGCCGCGGACGGAGGCCTGCTCTCGCCGCCGTCCGCCGCGCCCGTCGCGGTCTCGGGCACGGAAACCCCGCCGCCCCCACCAGCGGCTACGGGCTCGGCCTCGGGCTCAGCCGCTGGCT
>JACLAA010004164.1_pt1 | contig 13645 bp, 12 predicted proteins | sample 8027891 | NCBI WGS metagenome assembly JACLAA01 (sample SAMN15724900, study PRJNA655200) | protist metagenome | isolation source: fluorescence activated cell sorting (FACS) single amplified genomes of... | place: Spain: Blaines Bay Microbial Observatory, Mediterranean Sea | collected 2016-01-19 | reverse complement strand
TTTACGAGTCGTTCCCGGCGGCAGAGCTTTTTTTCCGCCGTCTGTTCCGAGACCTAGTCCGCGCAAACTGTTCAGAATGTCATCCACACTTCCCGGCGCGGCTTCGTTTCTGTTCGGTAGCGGTAACGAATCGTCGCAGAAAGCGCCATAACCAAGTCCAGAATCGTTCGTAAACCATTCTAACAAATATTCTCCATGACCACCAGCAGCGCGTCGTTTATTCCTCCGTTCTTCTTTCTTTCGGATTTTCTCCATCGCGACGTCCGTCGTTGATCGAACGGAGACGGCAGATTTACTTTTCGCATAATCATCCTGGGCAGATTCTTCTGGATCAAACGCTTCTTTTAAAGCTTGCAGCCGTCGTCTGATGGCATCCGCAAGTTGACCTCGTCTTTCGCAAACGCTCGCGACGAGATCAAATCCACCATCACCGAGTAAATCGAACAACTCAGATGCAACTTGGTCGTCGCTGCTCGAAGTGTTCAAGCACACGCGACAGATATTTCCGCAAATATCCGTCCAACCTGCAAATGCATCTGAATTCTGATTGTTTTCTCTAAATATTTCGCATTGTTCGCGAAGCCAAGATAGAATTGAGCCAGAGCCGACTTGAAGAGAAGTTGACACCTCGCTCTCAGTACCTAATGCGTCCAGCTCGTGGAACGAAGGAGTCCTCGACCGTTCTAGCTCTAAAGATGCGAACGCATTCGCGCTATCTAAACCGCGCGTCATATTCGATAAAATTGTAGATTCTAAGCCACTGGATATTTGGTCGCAGTGTTGATTACTGCTGTCAAAGTCATTCGCTCCGTAAAATCTCGGAGGCACGAAAAACATATCCTCCCCGTAATACGTCTCTTTTTTTTCCCCTAATCCCATCGTTGTGCCATTCAAATCGCCACCAGTACTACTCGTGCTTCCTACTCTTCTTAGTGCGTTTGCGCTTTGCCAAAAATCTTTCCATCGCTGCGCGGCTTCACCGGTTTCGCTCAACACGCCCCCTAGTCTCGCTTTCACAAAACCGAAAGCTTCTCTCTCGTTTCCCCTCCTTTTCCCTTGCACTTTCTTTCTCTCCAATTCCGGCGCGTTCGAATACTCAACGACATCTTCTAAATCTGCCTCCAACTTCCAATCTACATCGCAATTCGTTGCCACCGCTGCATACAAATCTGCCGGCGCTTCTGAAAGTTCATCCGGCGAAATCAAGTCATTCTCCAAACGCAACAACTGTATCGAAGCGTCCGCGACTAAATCGAGCGCGAGCCTCGTCTCCTCGTCAAAATCCTCCAAAGAAGAAGACAAAGTTTTCAAAGCTACATCAGATAACTTCAAAAGTGCCAAATCTCTGTTCTTGGTCGCTTTCTTTGCGGTTTGCCGAAAGGACGATGATGGTGATGATGTCTTTGTCGTCGCGCTCCCTATTTGCTTTGCACGAGCCACGTACGCTTCATCCACATCGCTCACGTACCAATATCTATCGATATTATCATCGCTTCCATCGCCACTTTTGCCTCCACACTGCGCTCGCAAAAATGTCGTCAGACGCGGTGGTGGTCTTCGAGAGGAAGAGGAGGAGGAGGAGGAGGAAGTTGATAATGGTGCCATCGCGTGTGAGGCAGAGGAAGAAATCACCTAGATATTGAAAAGATGCACTTTCATCTTCATCCGCGCTTTACTCTTCTTCCTTATCATCATCCCTTCTTCTTTCGAACTTGCAGAGGAAAAAACTGTAACTTTATCTTTTCCTTCTTCTCCTTCTTGTTTTGTGCTGCTTTCTTCGAAGCGCGAGTGTGATGTTTAGCAGGCACTTTTTGTTTTGAGTGTGACGCACGTGCGAGAGGGTTCTGCAAAGTCCCCATACTTTTTGAGCACGACGAACGAAACCACTCAGGACGACTTCTTAAGAACATGTCTTCTCGAAGGAACGCCAACGAGAGCGATGAAGACGAGACATCGAGCGCGTCTCCCTCTCCCTCTTCTTCTCCTTCTGCCGCTGCTGCACTCGAAGGCATGGCGGAAGCCATCGAAAAAGGAGCACATCTCCCTTCCGTGGATGAAAGAATAAAACACGCTTTAGAATGTCCTTGCGTGAAACCATTGAGAGATACGTCGTGCAGAGAAGAGTTCGACCTGGCGTTGACGTGTTTTATGAAAGCAGACGAAGCGACGAGAGCGAGCGATTGTGCGGACAGGTTCGTTGCGTTGCACCAGTGCATGGTTAAGCATAGCGAGGAGTTTAAAGAATTCGCGGAGGAGCTGGTGAAACATAAAAACGTCGAAGGTCCAGCGCAAGTGTAATGTGTTCATATGCAGGAGGAAGTTTCTAGCAAGAGATAGATTAGATAGATTGAGAAAAATACGCAGGTATATTTCGATGGAGTATGATAGTGATAGTGATATAGTGCGGTAGTGGTAGTAGTAGTAGTAATAGTTTGCAATTCAATTCATTAAATGGTTCTCAACTTTTGGTGATATTTATTGTTGTTGTGTTTCGAACGTCGTTTACAACGAAAGCGTCATCCACTGCGCCGCTTTTGCCGATACCGACGCCTTGGCCGTTTTCAGTTTAGCCGCTAAAAGAGCGTCGGCAATCGTAAACGTACTTCCACACACGTAGTCGTTCGCGCCTTCCAACGCTTTTTCGACTCTCGTGACAACCTCGTCGACGTTGGCGTGATGGAACAACTCAATAAGAGCTTCGCACTTGGCGTTGTCCTTCGCGGCGGTTGGTAACAACGCGAGACTGGACGCTTGCGTCATCTTCGCGAGATATCTTGCAATAGCCGTAGCTGACGTCAACACAAAATCACCGTCTGCGATCATAGCCGGACCAACGATGTTTTCTGGGTCTGGAAACAATCCTTTCTCTTCCTCCGTGACGTCCACGGCGATGGATTTTTTCGTCGCCGCGGTGTCCGGAAGCTTTGATAGAATCGATTCCAAAGCCATGGACCCGGCACAATCGCCAGCGTTGACAAAAACGCTCAAAGAATTCGCGGAATCCGCACCATTCACTCCACCAAACAACGGTGCCGGCGCCGGTGAAACCGCTACCAAACGTTTCTTCTTGTCTAACTTGCTCACGAACGGAATGAACTCGATGCCGCACATCCAAGGGCGCAACGCGGGAGGTACCACCAACCCGTCTGGGGTTTGCCAGTTCTCCAACAAGCAACACAATGATCTCTCCGTAGCAGTTAACGTCGAATTCAACAAGTGCACGTATGACTTGGTCTTTTCCGGGCCTTTCTGCGGAGCGCCGTAACGAATTTCCAATCGTCTGGATTGGTAATCTGTACAGTTCGAGCAAGACACCAACTCTCGGTGAGTTCTAGAGGACGGAAACCACGCTTCTAAATCGTACTTTTTCGCCGCGGCGTCGTTTAACTCGCCGGAAACTATATTCACAACGTTATACGGAATGTTCAAAGATTGGTAAAAAGCCTCTGCGTTTCCAATCAATCTGTCCATTTCTTCCCACGAAGCGTTGCCTTCCGGCGTCACGGCTACGAATTGTTCAACCTTCTCGAACTGATGCACGCGAAAGATACCGAGCGTATCTCTCCCGTGACTCCCAACCTCTTTTCTGAAACACGTGGAATACCCAGACAAACGAATGGGTAAGTCCTTCTCGTTCAACCATAACTTTCTTAAATACGAGCAGCACGTTTGTTCGCTAGTAGCGATTAAATACTTATCGTCACCTTCTCCGGTCACTTTGTACAACTGCTCGTCGAAATCGGCTAATTGCGCGCACTCTGCCATTCTGTCTTTTCTCATAAAAAATGGCGTCGCTAGCGGAGAATGCCCTCTCGCCGCCAAAAACGACAACGCGTAGTTAATCATCGCTTGGTTCAACAACACCCCGGCTCCTTTCAAATAATACCCTCTCCCTCCAGCCACGTCTGCGCCTTTCTCCAAATCTGCAATATCCAACATTCCAACCAAATCTACGTGATTCGGTAAATCCTCTTCCATTCTTCTTTCCCCCCACGTCGCATGCACCGTGTTAAATTCCTCGTCGTTATTCACCGGCACCGAGTCGTGGACGATATTCCCAATCTTCAACAACAACTCGTTCGTTTCCTGTTCCAAAGTCTTCTCCAGCTCCACGGTGTCTTTTCTAAGCTGGTCCACTCGCTTCACTTCTGGCATCAACTTTTCCGCCTCTTCCTTCTCCCCTGCTTTCATCTTCAACGCCACCGCTTTGTTCGCTTTGTTAAAATCCGCATTCAACTTATCGAGATCGAATCGTACCGAGCGCCATTGCGCGTCTTTTTCGATGCACTGGTCGACAATTTCCACGGACTTGTACCGACGTTTTTGCGACTCTTTCACGACATCCTGTTTAGATTCAGTAATATTTCGCGCGCACAGAAGAAGTGAATATTATGAATACTCGTCAGTCCTTGATATCAGAAAGAGAGAGAGCTAATAAAAACGAGATGAATAAAAATCCATGTCGGCGCTTTTTCATCAAAAATCGTCTCCAATCATCATCGCACGACGTAAACGACGACGGAATGACGAAGAACAAAGAAAAACATCGAAAACAACAACGAGCAGCGAAAGAGGTATAAAAGTGGTCGCAACAAAACGCACCGGGTCGCCGCCTTTCTCCGGTCTCAATAAGTTTATATCGAGCATATTTTTGTTTTGAGCGTGGTTTTCTGTGGAAACTGTGTTTTGTCCCACAACTTTCATTTGGGAGGATAAAAAAAAGGTTCGTTCACTCCTTTAAGCAGTCGTCCACCCCTCATCGTTGCACAGTTTTTGCGCGCATACTTAATAATAATGTCGAAACCGTCGAGGTTCTCCAATCGCGTGCCTACGACTAGTACTACTACTGCTGCTGCTGGTGGTACTATGAGTACGTATGCGAATAGTATTATGGTGGAGAAACCTTTATCCTACGAAGGGCCGTGCCACCGGTGTAACAAACTCGGGCACCAGGCGAAGGATTGTTCGAAACCTCGGATATGCGGGAAGTGCGGGCAGAAAGGGCACGTGGAGAGAAACTGTGATACAGATAATAATTATAGCAACAACAACAGCAACGCGCATCATCAAAAGAAGAAGCAGCAAAAGTATCGCTCGGTGTGTAAACGATGCGGTCAGAAAGGCGGACACTCTTCTTCGAGGTGTCCGAACGTTTCCAGGTGTAAAATATGCACGGAAAACCACGAGACGAGAGAGTGCCCGAGAAATTTAGGCGGGACCGTGAGTAAGAAAAGGAGAGAGATTGAGGAGCAGCAGTCGTTCGTGGAGCAGAAAAGACGAGCGGTGATGATGGAGGAGGTTGGTGGTGGGAGAAGAGGCGACGGCGTCGACGAGGAGACGGGCGTCGACGACGGCGCCGAGAAACGATTACGAAAAGGGGGCGTCCTCGCGAGGAAGAAGGTGAAACTCGTTCGCGTACAGAAGATGAAGCCTCCGTCGTCGGCATTTGAACAGGCGAAGGAAGGCAATAAGTGCGTGCCGCTCGTTGATTACGCTTCGTCCTCGGATGAATGATAGAATTTTTTTGAGAGCAAAGCACTGCTTCTGCTTTAGGGAATAGTAAATAGCCTCCGAAATTGTGAGAGAAATAGATGCACGACGCAAACACACGTAGACGGTGATGATGATGATACCTAATACATACTACTAACAACAGAGTTTACACTCAATCGTTCTCTTCTCGATTTTATCTCTCGACTATTTTATATTCTACTAGTATTTTGATGCGCATCAATCGAATCATCGATTTCACACGAACACGATCCTTGTTCTCTCTCCGCTCTCTCTCTTCTAAATCGCCATCAACTCTCCAAAAGCTCTCATAAACACCACGGACCCGAAAAAGATGGCCGCCGAGCGCATTAACTCCACGTTCGCTCTTCGCACTTCCGGCGACGCGTGCGTGAACTCTCTGTCGATGATGTCTTTGACCCCCATTTTTGTTTATTCTTTTGAAGCACTTTTGCGCGTAAAAGACGAGAGAATTTGTGAAGTTATTCCACACACATAATTAGTCCTCAACACACGTATAGTCCACACTGACACACACTGACACCACGAAAGAGAAAGCACGCGAAAAAGCTTTTCATGACGACGACGGAGGAGAAGTCTTCTATTTCTTCTTCGTTCACGGAAACGCTCTCCACAGACTTCATCTCCCGGGAAGAAATCGAGTCCATGGCGAGAACGCAAAAAGAAGCCGTCCAAAAGTTGCAAAACGCGAGTAAAAAACTCGACCTGTTTACGCATAAATCGAAAGAGAACATGGCAGACTCGAAGGAAAAACTCGCCGAAGCGGACGAGAGTTTACGAAATATAGCGGAAGATTTGAGGTGCATACACGGGGTGTGTGCGCGCGTGAAGAAAGGGTTGAAGAGTGCGAGTCAAGCGAACCCGAGAGGAGTTTGAGAGAAGAAGGTTGTTAGATACTTAGAGAGAGAATTTTAGAACTTAGTATTAGTACATGTAGCTTTATTTAGATCTTATACACGACGGCATTTCGGCCTTTGAAAGGTAAAAACGTAACTTTGATATCCTTATCTTTGCGGAGTAAGTAATCGACGAACTCCTTTTGCGTCGTGACCGTCCCGCCGTCTTCGGTGAGTCTGTCTGGAAACATGGTCGGGAAGACGCAGCAAGGGACCACGGCGAAGGATTTGTTCAGTTCGAGAGCGGCGTCGACGATGCTTTCGGTGGCTTGGTCAGAATGTAAACCAACCAGGACATCCGCAGACTCCAGCTTATGTCGAGTTCTTTCGTTGACGCCCCAAAATTCTTCTCGCACGTGCTCAAACGTGGAGAGCGCATATTCTCCTTCTTCTTTGGTCTCTACTAGAATTGGAGGAATTTTTACCGCTTGCTTCGGAAATGTTTCTAATTCTTGATTCTTATCGTATTTTGTTTCGTAATACGACTGATAATCAGGAGTATCAACTTTGCCGTCGCCGAGATTCGTGTACGCCAAAACGCGCTTCTCGTGTTGTTTCAATCTTTCCTCTTCTTCCTCGTTGGCGACGAGCATCCAGTTTTCTAATCGTAACCACTTCTGAACAGATGACGCGTTATTATCATCATAGCTATGTTTATTATCGCTGTCGCTATCGCTATCGCTATCGCTGCTGCTGCTGCTACTGCTATTTCTGCTATCGACGCTTTGTAATGCTCTTCGACGAGCGTTCTTAATCTTGGCTTGAATCTTCGTCAACGCGACACACCTCGGCTCCCAGAGAATGACATTCTTCCATTTTTCCACGTTGAGTTCATACGATAACGTTCCTGAACCTCCAGCGACATCTACGAAAGTTTCAGCTTCCGGAAACGTTTCGCATAAAAACGTCGCGAAGAGACGTTCTGCTTCGGCTTTATTCTTCTTATTCTTCGCGTGGGCCTCTTGTTCTCCTTCCACGTACGCCGTCTGCGCGGCATAGCTTTTTCCTCTCTTCGAAGCGTTCACTCTACTTTGCTGCATCGCTTCGAGCAAATCGTCGTTCGCGTAGTGTCGTTTCGTACATAACGGGTCGTTGCACTCGGCGCCCAGTATAAACGTGCGACAGACCGACGGCGATATCAACGCCGCCGCAGTCCCATCGGGAGGAGTCGAAGATGACGAAGCGCCAGATAAAGACGAAGAGGAAGTGTTCTTACCATCCAAATCCGCCAAAAACTTTCTCGCGTTCACGACCATCGACGCCGGCGCCATATCCAATAACTCCGGCACATCTTCCGTTTCTACGTACACCCCTTTCGTCCTTTCGCCTCTTCTCCCGCTCGCGTCGTGGTCGTATTCTTTTCCTCGAAAACGAACAGTTGCTCCCACCCTGATGCGCTTCGTCACGTTCGGTTCTGTGACTTTCAAATAATAATATTGCTGCCGCTGCTGCTGATCGTGTTCGGCGACGCAGACGACGTCGAGAAACGTGAGACGTTTCCCCAACGTCGCGCGTCTCGTCACCACGCCTTGATTCGTTACCACGTTCTCAAAACTTCCCTCCCACGATGCATAAAAAAGCGCATTGGTCCTCTTGTTCTTCTTCTTCGTCGTCCTCGTCATCATCATCATCCTCGTCAGTGGCTTTCGCAACGACGACGACGACGACGATAACGACTTCGAGAGAAGTAGCATTTTTCAGTTTCTCTCTCTCTCTCACCGTCGTCGTCGTCGTCAACAATCTCCTTTTTTGTAGGGGGGCAGAATTGTGAGAAATTTAACCATCTGACCAAGTGGCGGCTCTTCTTGGTGAAAAGAATTTTCTTCATTCCTTTTGCATTCATCCAAACTCATTACACACACACCCTTAGCGCGCAGACGTAAGAAGAGAATACCCTCTCGCCGATCGCTCTCTCTCTCTCACACTGTATATATATATGGTGCGTCGTCGTCTCACTCCTCTCTCTCTCTCTTTCTCTTTCTCGAAATTTGTTTTCTGAAAGAATTTTCCCCTCTCTCTGCTCGTGTTGTTGTTGTTTCGAAACGACGACGACGACGACGACCGACGACGCGTTTTCATCGCGTCACGGCTGACATCAACTCTTTCTCTCTTTTGCTCTGTTTCCTCTGTTTGCGATATAAACAGGCCAGGAAAGGAATCCATCCTCTTCTTCGCAGAGTTCAGTACGTCGGCACGAACGGACAAACCTATCAGTTGTGGTCGACGGTCAAACACCACCAGGATCGATTTTTCTTGTCGCAAGACCAATACACGCATCCAGCTTGGACTGGGATTCCTCCGAAAAGCGCGGCGACGGGACAGGCGGCGAAGTTCAAGAGACGAGGGTTTGACTTTTTGAGCGGGTTGAAAGGGAGAACGAATACTCAGCAGCAACAAGGCGCGAAGAAACAACCAACGAAGAAGTAAAGAAAGAAAAAACATCGATCATCGTTATGTCGGGTAGTTTTGTTCGCGAGACGACGGCGTCGATAGCTTGGAACGCTCGAATTTCAAAGAATAGTAAGAATAGCAACAACAAGAAAATGTCAACACCATCAACCGTGAGGAGGACGAAAAACGCGTATACATTTCGCGTTACCGCAACCGGTGGTGACGGCGATGAAAAACCAGATCCGAACGAGTGGATGCAAAACGCGAGAAAGGATACCGAACGTCGAGCGATGCAATTTCGCAAGGCGAGAGAGGTTAGCAGTGGAGCAAAAGAAAAACGCGAACCGCGAAGGTATTCTCGAGCCGGTCGCGATCTGGACAAGATTAGAACGGCGATATCCCGAGGTTGGGTCCTCGATGAAGAGACGGGCGAGTACGTAAAGCCAGAATCCTCCATCGGTGACTTTGAAGCCTCTTCCTCCGAGGAAAACGGCGTAGCCATTGATGTGCCTGGCATCTGGGAACCTGATATGGTTTCCTCGAAAGAATGGAAAGACCAGTGGACGATGACGTACGACGAATGGAAGGTGATTCAAGCGGAAGCGAAAAACGCCATCTTTCCGCAAGATTGTTTGAAAGTTTTCGAAAATGGCGGCTTGCGTCGCGTTTCTCCGAACATTGCCGGTAAAATGCTCCAAATTTTGGGAAATAAAGTTCAAAGCGTCAAAATGGATCGGTTTGAACGCGCAGGGATTCGACGAGACCCGCGATTCGCACACTTGGTTGGTTTAACCGTCGCCGCGGCGCGTCAAAATTCCGAAGAGTTCAAGACGTCAGCCGTGTGTCAAGCAATTTGGGGTCTCGCCGTCGTCTCCGGCGAGGCTGCCAATGCGGCCGAAATGGAAGTGTTGTCGAACCGAGCAGCACGTTCGGTGGTGGAGATGAAACCAAAAGACGTCACGAATGTTGCTTGGGCGTTAGCGTCATGTCGACACGCCAACGAAGGTTTGTTTTCCGCCATTAATGAATACGCCGAGCAAGGCGGATTGAAAGGATTTGACTCCTTTAAAATCACAACGTTATGCTGGGCCACGGCTCACTTACAAATGGATGGCGATGGAATCATCAAGGGAGTCGCGAAGTGGGCTTCCAATGCCCCAGGATCAAACGAAGGCGAAGACGGTACGCAACAAACCGTGAACAAATTGAAAGGCGCGCAGCTTTGCACGTTGAGTTGGTCGCTCGTGAACTTGCGTAATGACGTGGGATTGAACTCGGACATTTTGAAAACTGTTTGGAGTCACGTGTGCTCTCAAGAAGGTATCAAAAAGTTCATGGAAGACGATAGCATTCGAGGACGAGACTTGAATCAGCTGTACCAAACAGCTATGGCGATTTCATCGTCCGATACCAATAAAAACGCGACTCTCCCGGATGCTTTAATGGAAAAGTGCTCCAACGCGTGGGCCGAACAACGTCGTCCGCCGGTTATTTCTTGGTTTCAACGGGACGTTGCGGCTATTCTCTCGTACATGGGTGAAAAGTACGAGGAAGAAGCTATCGTTGCGGGCTATCGCGCGGATGTTTTGCTCGAATCCATCGGCGTCGTTCTCGAAGTCGACGGACCTTCGCACTTTGCGCGCAATGTGAAAGATCACGCGCTCGGTCAAACGAATTTGAAGCGCAACTTATTAAAAGCGGCTGGATATAAAATCTTTCCCATCGCTGTGACAGAGTGGGATTTGTTATTTAATGTTGAAGATAAATCTGATTACGTTCGAGCTGGGTTAGATGCGCTCGCAAATGGAGAAGACATTCCAGACATTGTGCCGAGCGAAGATTTCTCCTCGGCGCAAAGGGACAGTAAAAACGAAGGCGATAGGGGTGGATCTGCTTGGAACAGACGTCAAATGAGCACAATGTAGATATTATTAATAATCGTTGCTGTTGTACCTAGGTGATTACACCTTGCATATTATTTTCATTTATTATTAATATTAATTCCTCCCTCCGCTCTTTACACTCTCCGGCGAATCTGGAGCAGCGCTCGGCTGACTCTTCGATAAAGATTTCAAGGACGGAAGTGGAAGCAATCTAAACGACGACCCGACTTCACGTAACCGTAACTTATTCCATTCGACCCATTTTCTTTGCTTTAAATCCGGCTCGATGTTCTCAAACGTTGCCGTCACGGCTTCTAAATCTGGATAACTCACTCTCAAACAGGTCAACAGTCTCTCCGGTAACTCTTTTTCGTTTTCGCCTTGGACAACCACCCCGATATCTAAAATCAAATACTTAAAGAACGCGTGACACGTCCTCAACGAATTCGTTGCCAACGGTTTGAACGCGTGTCCATCAATATCAATTTCAAAGCACCCTCCTCTTTTAGTAAAATTCCCAGTTCTATCCGTCATGAAAGGTTTCCCGTTCCCTTTTGAAAGCGCCATGCGTACCGGCCACGGCAACTCGTGCTGCCCTCCTTTCAACATGACCACCACTTTCGTTTTCTGTCTCGTCACGCACTGATGCGGTGGTCCATCGAACCCATCCTTTCCATCTGTACCTTCGATGTATCTCAACAATAAGCTCAACTCTGGTGGTAAATCCTTCCAATCTTTCGTATTCTCAAATGCCTCTCTCGCCCAATCCGATATCTTGCACACCATCGCCACTTGATGACCTTGCCCATCCGGAGGTATTTTCGCCAATTTACTAAACACACCACCTTCGGGAGGATAATCTGGAATCATCACGTTCACAATCAATACCGAAGGTACCCTCTCTCTAATCAATTCTCCAACCTTTTTACCTAATATCTTCTCGTGTACGTCCATCACTTTCTTCTCCGAGCGAAACACCAACAGTTGTTGCACCTCGTACGTCGAAGATTGACTGGTAAACTTCTTTCGGTCTCTTTTATAATGTTTCCCTCGAAGTATAAACGTGTGCGAATTCCCAAGATTTCCAGACCACGTCGATGGCTTTCCTACTAACGGTTCGTTCACCGGCGTGTCGTATCGCGGTATCGAAGCGCCTTTCATGGAAGTATCGCCTTGCAAGTTGCCTAAAATCGGATGCAAGTGGTGCGCGTACGGTTGAAAGGATTCGTTTCTATCCTTCACCGCGTAATCTGGTGCCGATATGCCATCGTCCGCGTCGTGGAACGCGTCGGTGCCGCTGGCATCTAACGACCTTCGTGTTTGCTCTTGTTTTTTGCCGAAGGATGTTTTCTTCTTCACGAGAGATAAAGATCCTCCCCGTTTCTTGTTATCGGAGGAAGAATTTACGTTTCCCCTGGCGGCTTTATCGTCGTCGGTTTTGTTGTCTTTACTTCCACCACCGAAGCAGCCGCACCCCATTTTTGATGATGATAGTATTTCTCTTCTCGCGTGCGTGGATCAGTTCGCGCGCGAGAGAAGACGATGATGCAGAGACACTATTGATCCGCGACTACCAAGCAGCGCGTATCAATAAAATATTCTCTGACGATGATTTGAGAGGAGGGGGGTTATTAGAAATAAGAGCAAAATTTTTTTTTTCAAAAGCTACTTTTGTACGAGATGCATTTCTGCAAGCGCAAAATAAAATGTGTGTTCTTCTTTCTTTCTTTCTTTCTTCCTTCCTTCCTCGAGAGAGAGCGTGTGGTCGGTCACATGATGCTCTCTTCGCGCGCGAGTTCGTAACCTGGCGGGACACTCGGAGCGACTTCTTCCATGGAAGTCGAGGTGAGATAAACAACAGCTGGACCCTGGCGAATGAAACCGTGATCTTCCGCGGCTTCTAACTCGCCCGGCTTCAACACCGGGCCACTGGCTTGGCCGTTCAATTGAGCTTTCCAAAGCGTTCCGAGTGATTCGAGTTCGTCCCGGCGGATTTTCTCTCTCTTGTTCACGCGCTCGCAAAGTAAACGCAAAGTTTCCAAACCGACTCTCGCGCGTTTGAGCAAGGTGATTTCCTCAGCCGTCGGCGGTCGTCGCTTGACGCTAGATTTGACGTAAGACGATCCTTTCGTAGCAATTCCCTTAATCTTACTCGGCTTGATCTTTCGGCCGGCGTCCCGTTTAGCTTGCGTCGAATGATTCTTGCAATAGTGTCCAACCGGCGTGCCTTCGGTTTGCGGACCGTACTCGATGTAGTAATTTGCGCGTCTCGCGCAGAGCGGGTGAAAGTACATGCGACAGCCTTCCTTGGAGCACTGGACTTTTGCACCTTCTTTACTACTACACACCGCGCACGTCGCTTGGAGCAATCGCGAAGGGACAGACTCTTCGCCACGAATAGCTTCCGGCTCGTTGGAGAACAAATCGCACGATATACCCGGCATCCACTTTGCGCAGACAACGTGCGCCCATTTCAGCTTGTGCGGACGCATGTTAGCCGGAGAATCGGTCTTCGGCGTTTGATTCACAAGCGCTTTCGCATCGTCTTTAAGAGCGGACAGCTTTTGGGAAGCGGGCGAAACCATTTCTTCCTTGGTTCTATTCATCGGCGTGTCTTGTTGTGTCTCCATTTCAGGCTGCTCGGCATCTGTCATAGCAACGTCTTTTACATCGACATTTTCCATCTTAACCTCCACCTTTCCACCAGGCGTGCTTGAAGTAGTTCCCGGGCGAGGGGAAGAATTCGGGATTGACGCGCATTTCTTCATCTCTGAAAGTGGACTCGAAAGTTTCGCCGGAACCATCGCGCGCATAGCTCCACGCATAACAGGGCAAAGTTCGCACTTCACTCTCGGATCGTACATTAAACCATCGCCAGCCTCGCGCATGTATCTTGGAGGTCTAGTTCTTGGCGCGTTCATTTCTCTCTCGCGGTCTTCGACA
>JACLAA010003964.1_pt1 | contig 13652 bp, 13 predicted proteins | sample 8027891 | NCBI WGS metagenome assembly JACLAA01 (sample SAMN15724900, study PRJNA655200) | protist metagenome | isolation source: fluorescence activated cell sorting (FACS) single amplified genomes of... | place: Spain: Blaines Bay Microbial Observatory, Mediterranean Sea | collected 2016-01-19 | reverse complement strand
AAGTCTACGCCGTCGCTCCTGTCCTCGCCGTCAAGCTCCATGCTTTGTGGGTGCTGTTATTTGCGTGCAGCGACCGCTGTTTTTCGCCGAGCTTTTATGAAAATATCTATATAGTATGAGTAATTGCAGCCTCAATTTCCCGCAACGTATAGATAATGGCAGGCTACGAGAAGGTAAACTTTTGCTACAAAGGCGCTTGGCGTTTGCTAGTGTCTTACTGCCGCTAGCAGCTACCGGTACCGCATAGGTATGTAAACATATATCTCAATAATACCCATCTATAAAATAAATTACACACCAAGGACGGGGATTTCGCTCCACGCCCCCCATGTATATACGTACGCAATCGCGGCATCTGGTAGATACGTGTAGGTACTTGTACCTATCGATCCGTGTAAAAAACGGGTATTTCTGGGTGCGGGCGCGCGGCGCCACACGGCCACATTGCTGGCCTTCTCATCGTGCTGACCATCGACGGGCAGCCTTTGGTCCTCTGGAAGGCGCCCGCATCAAAAAAAGGCAGCCCTCATGGCGTGGCACAAAGCTGCAGCCAAGGCCACGATTCACTATGGCCCACGCGTGTTCCTGACGATCGGGAGCATCTTGATGGGCGCGCGTATTCGAGTGCGACCCATCCCGGACGCGCCCGCGATGACGGGCCACACGCTGGCGGTATGCGCGAGCGCCGTGTTCCTCGGCCGCACCGCGGCGACGGTCGGCTCGGCTCTCTACGCCGTCGCGGCGCTCGCGGGCCTGCCGGTCTACACGGGCTGGCGGCGGGGCGTGCACAAACCTACCATAGGCTACGTCGTGGGTTTTAGTGCGTGCGCGTGGCTCGTCGGCAGCGGTAAAAATAAACCGCTGGCCGTCTTCGTGCGGTGCTGCGTCGGCCAATTCGCGACCCTTTTGATCGGTTCTGTGTGGCTTATATTTCCGGGCTACGCCGAGACGCTGCCCGCCGCCTGGACACTCGGCGTGCGGCCGTATCTGGGCGGAGCACTCGTCAAGGCGTTCCTCGTCGCGTCGGCGGTCGCGCTCGGTTCGTTGACGCCGTGGCTGACGTGGCGAGCGGGCAAGTGGGGCCTCGGAGTCCTCACGCCGCTCATATTTTGGCGCATCATCTGCTCGGAACCGGTGCAGAGGTTGATTGCGTGGATCGACGAGACGACGGTCGCGGACGTCTGGGCCTGGGAGCCTGGTGGGGGTATTAAGAAAGATTGATGTTAGGAAAAAAAGAAGAGTGGGGGATGCTATGCGTCATACGTCGCCGCCCCCTGCTGGACGTCGCCGCAGGCCTCGAGATCCTTGACGTCGTCGACGCTCCCGCAGAAGTACGACGTTCGCGCGTGGATATCGCGAATGTCCATATCCAACACATCGCCGACGCCGTCTGACGCGTAGCCGCCACACGCGTTGGCCACGAACGCGAGCGGCGCCGCCTCGTAGAGCGACCGGAGGTGCGGCCGCGGATTGCCCGCCCACCCGCCGGTAATCAGAGTCCGATGGACGTCTGCGACCAAAGCGCAGACGTAGCGGCTGGAGTACTTTGTGCCCGCAGCGGTCTTGCCACGCTTGGCGCTGTAGACCCACGACTGCAAACCTGCGGGCCAGTCCGGCTCGCGCGCGTCGTTGAGGCTGTAGTAGGGCCCTCTTTTGGGTGTCTCTTGCATCGTCCCCGCGTCCCTAAACATTATTCCGTCGAGGTAGAAGCGCCGCGGTAGGCCGTCGTCCGCCGTCGCGACAACAAACTCGCACGACGACGAGTAGAGGCAGTAGCCGGCCGCTACGAGGTTCTGACGCGGTTTTCCGAGGAGCGCGTCCCCTTTGAACAGGCCAAATATCGTCCCCGTTGGGAGAGAGACGGCAACGTTCGAGGAGCCGTCCAGCGGGTCGAACGCAATGCTGTACGTGTCGCCCGAACCCGCGATCACGGCGTCGGCTTCCTCCGACGCCAATGTCTTGGCGAGCGGTCGCAGCGCGTCATTGAGCAGCGTGTCGGCGAACACATCCATCGGTGTTTGCCGCTCGCCCTGAACGTTGACGCCGCCGCCGCCTGAAGTCTCGCGGACCAGCGGCGACGAGACCCGCCGCGCGATCATGGCGCAGCAGTCTGTGAGGAAACGATTGCCGGTTGGACGTGGCATCGATGGCGTGGAGCAGAGATCCAGAATATAATTGAAGGCACGTCTTAGGACGCCGCGTCGCGCCGGCCGTCGTCGCGACGATGTCCACAAGCTCGGGCTCCCAGTGGTTGAGCGCCGCGCGCACCTGGGGCTGGAGCGCCGAGGCCACGGCGGCCAGCGCCAGGAGCCGCCCGCGCGTCGAGTAGCCGGCAAAAAGCACCGAGACCGCGTCCCTTAGTCGTCGCCCGACCTGCGCCATCGGGTTCTCCAGCACTGAATCGTCGCCGCCCTTCCAGCAGCTGTGGATGCCGTGCCCCTCGACCTCATGTAGAATATGCGCCCGGTGCTTCTCCGTGAGCCGCTCGCCGGGGCGGTGGGAGTTCCACGGCGGGCAGGCCTCGTGGAGCAGGGCCGCGGGCTCGTCTGGCTTACAGACGCGGACGTCGGGCGGCTGGCCGCACCGCATGTGGCCGGCCTTGACGAGCATGTTCCCGTTGATCCGCTGCCCCCTCCTGCCAAGGGATTGGCCCGCGTGGCGCAGGGCCAGAATCTCCTGGCCCAGGCCTTTGGATTGGGGCGCGTGGACCGTGTCGTAACCTTCACTTTTAACACGCTCGAAGCGCTTGCGCATGGGCTCGCCGGGGCCGCGGAACTCGTTCTCCGTCTTGTAGAAGCTCTTGTTTGAGACTTGGGTATTTTTGGGGGCGTTCTTGTTGAGCACCAGCACATGACCCGTGTAGATCGAGAGGCCGCTGCCCGGCATGCGGTAAAAATACAAATTCTCGCCCTCGGCGCCGACCTGCGTGGAAATCAAACTTCAGGCGCCCCACGCTGTACCTATAACTGCGTCTGCTCGATGGCGTACAGTTTCACGCCATCGACGCGACGTTGTTCCCATGACCGCGTCTGGTCGATGGCGTGGAGGTGCACGGAGGTCTCCGTAATATTTCTCAGGCTGACCTCACTCACAGGTTGATTTCCACGCAGGCGCCGACGGGGCAGTGCGTCACCTCGACCCACGCGTTCGACGGAAGCCCCCACGGCTCGAGCGGCGGGTCCCGCAGTTCCGGCGCGTTTCCTAGTAAAGTGGGCACCATCGCGGAGTCCTTGTACTCGTAGGTGAACGGGAAGTACAGCAGCCGCGGCGGGATGGGCCGGGGCACCATGCCCTTGTCTCCACATAAATGGATCGTTCTTAACGTAGCGTTGTCCATGAGCGGCAGCCAGAGCAGTCGTAATTGTGAGCAGCGCGGCAGCTTGTGCCGCGCGCCGTAGAGCCGCTCGCTGTACGAGCCGTTATTCAATTCCTCGTAGAGCGCGGGGAAATCGGGCGGGAGGCCGGGGCGCTTGGCGCAGTCGTTTTGTGAGACGTTCGTGCCATTTATCGTGCGGCTCATATTTTGCGCTTTCGCGAGCAGCAGGAGCGTGAAACCGACGAGTCTCGCGAGTTTCGGCATCCTTGGCAAATCCTCTGAAAGGCTTGCAAGCTGGTTACCCGTGGTTTCGGCAGCCGAATGCGTAGCGCGTCGACAGTATAACGCTGCGAAACGACTCCTGCGTCTGTCCCGGGACGAGATTAGCACGCGTATCAGTGCATAAGTGAGCTTTTTAGCTTCGGGCTGTCTTCCTAGTGCCTTACACGACGCTAGCATTTTCCGGCGCGCTCTTTTTGGCACGTTAACGACTAAACGCCTGCAAACGTAGCACTGCTACTGCAGAAATCAAGCCAAGAGAGCACGCCATCGAGCAGACGACAAGCACCACTATGGCCGACGCCGGAGAATCCCCAGCCGCAAAACGAGCCCGCCATGAAGCCATCGGAGCACGAGCACTAGCCCAGTGCCGCGGCTACGGTAAGCTCATATTATTCGGAGAGCACTTCGTGGTCTACAAGGTGCCCGCATTGGTCGGCGCCGTCGCCGCGTACACGGACTGCGACTGTGAATTTGTGGAGGAGCCGGGCTTGACAGTGATAGACGAGCGGCCGGCGGTGCCGCACTACAAAGTCAAAAAGGCCGACGAGGCCCAGGAGGCCATCCAGCTCACTCTACGACATTTAAATGTGGATACTACTAAGAGGGGAGTAAAACTTACGTTCGGCGGCGACCTCTGCGCCGTGTCGGGCATCGGCGCGTCGGCGGCGCAAGTTGTCGCGTTAGCGAGGGCTGTTGGACGCGCCCTACCACTGAAAATGAGCGAGGACGAGATAAACGCGGCCGGCTACGAGGGCGAAAAGGGCTACCACGGGACGCCGAGCGGCATCGACAACACGGCGGCGACGTTTGGGGGGGTCTTGCGCTTTTGTAGGACGGACGGCGCGCCGATCTTCGAGAAGAAGAAACTGAGAGAACCGATTAGAATTGTCTACGCGTCTACTGGTATCACGGCGTCGACCACGACTGTAGTTGGTGATGTTAGAGCGAAGAAAGAAGCTGATGAGGCCTGGTTCGCGGGGTTGCTGACGAAGTACGAGGCTCTACTGAAAAGAGGGGAGAGTGCATTGGACACAGGCGACCTGAAGGCACTCGGGAAATGCTTGGACGAGAACCACGCGTTGTGTCAAGAGCTCACGGTGTCGTGCCCCGAGCTCGACGCTTTAGTGGATGCGGCGCGGTCTGCCGGTGCTATTGGTGCGAAGATGAGCGGCACCGGGCGAGGGGGGTTGATGATCGCGCTGACGCCGTCGGCGGCGGTCCAGGACAAGGTGAAGGAGGCTTTATCCAAGCTCGCGCCCCAGGTCTGGACGACGTTCCTCGCGTAATTTAGGATCACTTATTTTAGTAGTAACCAACGTGGAAGGCGTACTCGACGACGAGGCGGACTATCTCCGGCGGGAGGCCGCGGTGGGCGAGTTTCGGGGTGAACGTTGCGGCGATGGCGTTGAGGTGGTTGCGCTCGTACTGTTGTATGCCGCCCGCGGCTCTCACTTTCCGGATGTACGCGTTGGTCGCAGCCCAATGATCGAAAAAAGCCGATGTAATATTTATTGTTGGCCAAGTTGTGCGAGACAGCGGGCTCTGCCGCGGAGCGTGATCAATGCGCGTCTGTAGAGACGCCACGGTCACCCCGCGAACCGCTAAGTGAGCTCGGGTAAAAAAAAGTGGGATTAAAGAGCTAGCGCTTTTAACACACTAGTGCCGGTTTGCCGCTCGAGCTCTTGTGCGGCGTATACGCCACAGTAGTGCTGCCCCCGAGGAATCTGAAACAGTTTCGATGCGTTCTCGGTGAGGGGCAGCCTGGACGACACCTGCGGTGACAGCTCGTGACAAGTCGTGATCGAGGCAGGCAAGCGCTTAAGCCAGCAGCTTGCATAAGCTGTGCCAGCCTGGGATTCAGATTGGAACAAGATGTCGGAGCATGGCCGAGCGCCGAGGGGCAGCCCCGGCTGGGCCCCGGCAGTCGGACGACGCATTGCAAAAAACGCGGCAGCAAACGCGGCCCTTCTCGCACCTATCACGGGCAAATCGGCACATACTCTCCTCTACGACGACACCATGGCTGCCAGCACCCTTCACGTCGCGGCGGCGGCTGCCAAGGATAAGACGAAGGGAAAAAAGGCCGCTGGCCGCCTGTTAATGTTTGCTTACGTCGCCGCGGAGGCGCTGGACGACGTCGAGGCGGCGAGCGACGCACATGCTGCGGCTCGCGAAGCCGTCGACAAACTGCGCATGGCGGTGACGAACGAAGACGGCGATGCGGCATGTGAACGTGCGAGGGAGGCGGCCGCTGCGGCCCTCACGGACGCGGGCCTCGGCGACGAGATGCGGCGACGGCTGAAACGCGCCCGACCCGGGAAATTTGCGCTCGTGCACCAGGTCCTCGAATATTTATACGTAGGCGGCTGGGCGGCTCTCAACGACGACTGTCGCGTGCTCCGAGAGCAGAAGATCAGTCGAGTGTGTTCCGTGGTAACCGCGGACACGCCTCGTACGCTGCCGGCGTTCGTGACACACCACTTGCACGTCGTCTGCCGCGACGACGAGAATGCGCCCCTTTGCACCGCGTTCCCACAAATCGCAGCTTTCCTCGACGAAGCTCGACGGGCGCGAGAAATCGCGTACGTCCACTGCGGGGCCGGCGTGTCGCGGGCATGCGCGTCCGTCGCCGCCTATCTCATCTGGAGCGGCTCCTTGTCCGCCGGCGAGGCGCTCCGCATCGTCCAGAATCGGCGGCCGCAGTGCCGCCCGAACGCGGGCTTCAAAAAGCAGCTCGGGGCGTGGGCGGAGCGCTGCCGCGGCGGTGAGAAGCCTGCCGCTTGTGCTCCAACGGCCGCGCCTTCGGGTCGACGGCGCGGGACGGTGGTGACGGTCGTTCGATGTGATATGTCCGAGTAAATAGTTGTTAGAGGGGAGGGGCTTGTTGGATCAGTTCGTCTTCTTCGCGACGCCTTCGTTGAATGAGGCGACGACGGCGGCCTTCTGCTCTTCCGTGAGGCCCTTGGTCGTCGATTCCGCAAGCATGCGAGCGTCGCGGCGGAGGAGCTGGGGCTTGAGGCCAAACACGGGCACCAGGATCCCGCGGAAGATGGAGTCCGCGCCGTTGAACACCTGCGTGGCATCGAGCCGATGTCGCGTCGACGGCGTGATTTCTGCATAGAAGTCAAAAGAAAAACGAGGTGTCTACCCCCAGGGGCTCGGCCTACTTCCCTAGCACCGTAAAATAACAACAGTTTAATTATTCACTCAGAAGGAAGAAGACAAAACCTCCGCGGACAACGCCTCCAGGCACCCGAACTGCACCGCGCAGACCAGACGTGCCGAGTCGCCCGCCCGTACCGGGAAGCCGGGATGGAGGACGCACGCCGCGCAGCGCCAGTGCGACAGGGGCCCGCCTTGATCCAAGTCGGGCCGCGTCGAGATCGACTCCGCGTCGTAGCCGAGGCGCCACCAGTACAAAAGCGCGTCGGCGACGCCCGTCGCCGCAACGTCGAGGGCACATGCCTCGGGCACCGCGGCCGGGTCCGCCCCGCCCGTGAAGTCGACGCGGCGCAGCGCCGCCGTCGCCGTCAGGTACGTTAAATCAGAGAACGCGCGCGGGTCGACGTCCCTTGCAATAGGCGACGCGAAGGCGTTTAGCGGCTTGACGTCGAAGCCGAGCGCATCGTCGCAGAAGTATGCCCGTCGCAGCGCCGGCGACCTGTGCGGAAATCAAGCAGTGAGTTAGGTAACATCGCGTCGATGGCGTGGGGCGCCTGAATTTGATTTCCACACAGGTCACGACGCGACGAGGCGGCCGACGCAAGTCACAAAACGCGGCACGACGCGGACGGCCCGCGCGAGCGGCAGGTCAAAAGCATCCGGCCGCAGGAGCCCGGACGCCTCGACGGGCGCGTGGGAGACGACGACCTGGGCGCCTTCGTGCGGCTTGGACCCCGCAAACAGACCGCACTCGCAGACCGGGGCGTTCGTCTCAGTACACGCGCGCTGCACGGCGCGCGAGTGCGCCGCGGCGTAGACCGCGTCGTTGGCACGCTCGACGTCGTCGGCGGACGGGGCGTCGTCCGTCACAGAAGCGGTCGCTTGGTAGGGCGCTTCATTAATACGGTAGGCCAGCCGCAGGACGTCGATGCCGCCGTCGGGCGCGACCGACGCTCTTAACTTTAAAACGTCGCCCGCCTTGACGACGGGCGCGGCGTCGACGTGGAAGAGGGCCTGGGTCCAGGACGTGGAAGATGGTGTACTACCGGCGTAACAACGTGGAGCCGTCGTGAGCCGCGCGTCGCCGTCTCGCAGCTCGAAGTACACGGCGAAGCCCTCGAGGCGCCCCCCTTGCGTCACAGTTGTTTCAGCCTCGCCGAGCAGCGTCTCCCGTCTGCCCTGCAGGGCGACACTTACCAAGTCGAGCTCGCCGAGGTCCAACGTCGCCAGTTTCGTATGGGGCGTCGCGTCGAGGTCGCACACCGTGTACGGCTCGCGCGCCCGCGCGGCTCCGGCCGCGTAGCGGCTCCGGAGCTCGGGCGACTGCACGGCGACGGCGTACAACGCGGCTCGACGCGGTATAATTTTCGCTGTATCGTGCGCCAACCGCTTTGAAACATCAGCCAGCGTCGCGAGGCAGCCTTCGCCAAACAAAGCGGCGTCGACGACCTCGGCGACGACGACGTCGTACCTTATATCCGTTCCGTAGCGCGTCGACTCGGCGCAGTGCAAATTCACACTGCTACTATTCAGGCGCAGCACCTCGCCGCAGACGCGCGCCATCGCCGGGCACCGCTCGACGGCGTCGACGCGCGCCGCGCCGGCCCGCGCCGCGGCCATCGCCAAGAGGCCCGTGCCGCACCCGACGTCCAGTACGGTCGTTGCCCCGCCGGCGATGGCCCGCGCGACGGCGCTGGCGAAGAACTCGTTTCTGGCGGTGTCCGCGAGCATGCGCCAGTGCCAGTTTTCTATCAGCGCGGCGCCGCACCGTCGCGCCGCCTCGGCGGCTACCGCGTCGTCGAGCGTCGCGGCCTTCACGAATGCCGCCCGCGCCTCGACCAGCTTGCCGCGCGCGTGCGCCGCGACGCCGAGGCGCGTCAATAACAAAGCATTGGCGGGGCAGGCGTCGATGCAGGTCAGGTAGGCGCCCGCGAGCGCGCGCCACGCCTCCTCACTACCTTTGTTTTGCGACCGGTGCGTGGCGAGCGCGTCGGCCGCCTCGGCGAACTCCTCCGCGAATGCACTTGCCAATTGCGGCGCTAGCCGAAAGGCTTGGGTGAAGTGGGCGGCGGCTTTGTGGCATTGCTGCTCGTCGTTTAGGAGGTTTGAGGCTGTGATGATTGATTGGGCTGCGGCTGGGGGCACTGTGTCTTCGTCCATTGCTGCACTTGTGCTTGCGCTTTGCAGCCCTTCTTGTTCAATTTGATATTTGTGGCCTGTCCGCAATCGATGAGGCAATCCCTGGTGTGCGGAGCGACTTTGTTTTTTCGCCTCTGCCACAAGCTAGCGCTTGTAAGACACTAGCGTAAGAGCGCTCGCTAGAACTAATCAGGTATAAGAACGCTTCTCTCTGTCGTTGAAAGTGTAACGCACAGACACTCGAGAGCTCCGAGATTTTGTGTTTGGAGCTGCTGTGCTCGCAAAAATCGCACGAATACAACCATTAGAGTCCGACGGCGCCGCGACCGCGTCCGCGGCGGGCGCGGCGCTCCTGGGTCTCGCCGCCCTCGTCTAGAAGGCCGTCGACACCCCGCCCCCTCTCTCCCATCTCTCTCCGCATCCCTTCCCCACAGCATAAGCAATTATGCCCAAGTTGTCTAGCGGTCTGTAAGACACTAGCAAGTCCACAAGCTTGGGCAGGCTTTTGGCTCGGGAGCTCGAGACTGGCTCGCGTTGACATTGCTTGCACAGTAAAAACGTAGTAATCTGTACTGCAGAACAAGCCCTCGCGCAAGGAGCGCGCGTCACAGCGGCGTGCCATCCGTGCGGCAGAGCACACACACATTTGGTGCTGCTCAAGAAGCCGCATTGATCGCATAAATGACCGACACACCGCCAACGAGCCCCAGCGCCCAGCGCAAGGCCTTGGACGCCGCCGACGAAGTCGTCCTCGAATACGTCGCCTTTCGCGGTTTCAACGAGGTCTTTCGCGCGCTCAACGCCGCGAGAGCGGACGACGCCACGAGACGGGGCGCCTACGACGCGACCTTTGCCACCGACGCTTTATTGAAACCTATCCAGACGCTGGACCACGCGGCTTTGCTCGACGCCTGGGATTTCCTCAGTCAACGTTTCTTCCGGCGCCTGGACGCCGAGATGACGGCGCACGCCCAAGCTTTAGAAAGGGGTGTGTACCGGGCCTACTGCGTCGCCGCCGTGGAACGAGGGGAAAGAGCCAAAGCCACGCAGTTACTGACGGAGCTCGCGCGCCGAGACGCCGCCGACGCGACGACCAAGCCTCCCTCAGCACCAAAGCAGGACGCCGAGGTCGTCTGGGCCTTGTACGACGACGACGACCGGCCGTCGAAGCCGCCGCCCGTCGACGCGCGGAACGGCGCGCGCTGGCGCGAGTGGTTCGCCATGCCGCACGTACCTAGGCCCGACCGCGACCCCTTGTTCGCGCCCTACTTCAAGCGGGAGTGGCACGACGCCTTGGTGCTTTCATTGAGAAACTTCCTCGCCACCGTGTTTGCATCGGCGCCCCCGCCGAAGCTCCTGCTGTTGCAGACGTGGCACTCGTCCCAAGCTCAGCAGAAATTAAGGGAGGAGCTGCAGAGCGCGCGGGCGGAGCGCGAGGCCCTCGTGGAGGATTTGGTGCGGACGCGCGCCACGCGCGACACACTCGCGGGCACGGTGCGCGATTTGCTGGTCGCGCACCACCACGGCCACCGCGCGTCGCCAGCGAAGCCGCGCGGCGGCCTCTTCGACGACGAACCCACGGACGCGGACGACGCTCGAAAAGCTGGCGCCGACGCCGTCGAAGCGGCCCGCCGCGGCGGCGACAACGCTGCTCTGGACGCTTTGTGTGCGAAGGCGGGGCGGTACTTGGATCTCGTGCGGGGCGGCGGGTAAATTGTTGACACTATTTGGACACTACTACTGCGCCTAGCGCGTCGTGTGTTTCATTGTTTGTTTGAGAGAAAAACAACAGAACATTAGGCCTCCAAGAGATGCGCCTCGAAGACTACCGGCGCCATCTCGCCGGCCTCGGCGGCGCTGGACAAACCTAAGGATCGCAGCGTTTCAGTTCCGTTGATCCCAACGTCCGTGTCCGGCAGGCGAAAGCTCAACTTAACTCGGCGCCCTTGGTACACTCGCGCGACCACTTCGGAGAGGGCGTCATTCATCAATCTAAGGTAGCGTTTAAAGAGGATCCGGAGACACATTTTTGCATCTACAATAAAGTGAATAATCCTCGATGTTGTAGCGGGAAGACCAGAGAACATGTCAACCACCTCGATGATTATCTTGCGACCCCGGGAGCCCAGTAGAGTCTTGAGAATTACACCTTGGACATCAGTAGGCAAGCGCCGATGGCGTGCAATGAGATGCACAGCCAGGCACCCGCGGTAGCGTGTCTCCTTGTAGGTGTTAAAGCCTCCCGACTCGTGCACGCGTCTTAAATACTGAATCGTAATGGGACAATTCTCGACTCGGCTCCGGGGCACGAACGGAGAAGCTCCAAACCACTCAGGAATCACATTCATTGGATGTTGTACGCCCGCTATCTCCCGAAGCTCTGCCCCGCTGCGTAAAAGCATCAAAACCACGTCAAACCTCCCGCGGTATGCCGCCACATGCAGACCGGATGCCCTCGGGTGTCCCGCATTCGGATTGGCGCCCAGGGAGAGCAGTTCAGAGGCGACGTCGAGTCTATTTTGGCTCACAGCCCAGTTCACCGCTGCCCATCCTAAATCGACCGAGTCGATGTCCGCGCCCGCGCGGAGGGCCGCACGGATTCCAAGGAGGTAACCCGTGTCGACGGCGGTCCACAACCGTCTGTTAGCTCCATGAGCGACAACATTATCAGGACCTCTCGCGTCTCCCGTGACCTGAGTGTATAGGATGTGCCTTCCCATCCAGGTAGGGCTGAATTGGCCACCCACAGCATCAAGTCGCGCCATGCAACAGCCGATGCAGCAGTGCCTTGAGCACTGGCTGCAGCCGTATGGTAGCAGCTGGACGGCTCCGCGCGCAGTTCGTGCGCGTGAGCCGACCCAAAATCGAGCTAGCGTCCTGTAAGACACTAGCAAGTATCGTTTTTGCCGCTTATCTCTTTGCTTAGAGCTAGGCCGCCTAGCCTCTCTAGAGCGAAAATTACTTACTTAATAACCTACGCCACGCCGGCATCTCGCATAAACGTGAGCGTCCCCGCGTAGGCGCCCAGCATGTGGAAGTCCGGGTCCACGCACAACGATAGCTTGGTCTTCTCCGTGAAGTAGGGCACGTGCTCCCGGCTCATGCGCCTTAACCAGGAACCGTGCTCGTGGTCGACCCACTTGTCCCAGCTGTAGCGCCACAATTTATCATAAATAGCCCAGTACTTGGCCTCGCCCGTCACGGTCGCGAGCATCGCGGCCGTCCCAATCGATTCGCACTGGACCCAGAAGATCTTGTCGCCGTTGCAGACGGCGCCGTCCAAATCGATCGAGTAGCACAGCCCGCCGAACTCGTCGTCCCAGGCTTTACTAACAGCGACATCGAACAAAAAACGAGCCTTCGGCACGAGCCACCACACACGCCCTTTACAGTGCCGATCAATGGTCAAAAGGAACCGAGCCCATTCCACCTGGTGCCCCGGCTGGAAGCCCCAGGGCCGAAAGATCTTGAGAGCTTCATTATCGTTGTCAAAATCTAACTGGGGAGTCCAGTTCTCGTCGAAGTGCTCCCAGACGAGACCCTGCGTCTGGCCCGCCGCTTTATTGCAGATCCGGTCCGCGACCAACAACGCGCGCTCCAAGAACTTCTCATCGGAAGTTGCTTCATAGCACGCGATGAGCGCCTCGGTCATGTGCAGGTTGCCACTTTCACTTCGGTATTTATCAATCTTCCAATCTGATGAGGCCTCCTCCGCATACAAACCGTCCTTTTCCACGAACAACCTAGTTTCAAGCGTCTCCCACGTCTCGTTTAGGTAAGGCGCCGCCGTTTTACAGCCCGCCCTGAGTGCTGCGGCGTAGGCGAGCAAACACTGGGCCAAACCATAGGTGAATATTTTAGAAGACGTGGGCCTGCCGTCCTTCAGCGCCCAGTGGTACGCGCCATTCTCCTGATTCCGCAGCGGGCCTCGTGCCAGGTACGTGACGCCGTGCTCGACCGCTTTGAGATATTTGGGGTCTTTTAAATGTTCCGCCGCGACGGCGAGCGAGAAGATAAATCTAGCTTGAGTGACCAACACTTTAGTGTCCGCGTCGAAGATGCTGCCGTCCTCCGCGAAAAAGTGGAAGTAGCCACCACTCTCATCAATAGCTCGTTCGGGCGAGAAGAACTTCATGCTGTGCCGCATCTGGTCGAGGATGAATGCTTGCGATCTTAATTTCTTCGTTGGCGGGCAGGGCGGCTTCGCTTTCGCGTCTTTTTTGGTGATCAGCAAGCCGTGCTTCTCATCTTTTTGGTGAGCTTCAGCCGCGGCGTCGCGCTCTTGGGCTCTGGCATGATCGAGGAGAGTCATGAGTGCAGTAGCAGCTACTGTGCTGTGAATTGCAGGTGTGATGAGCTTCCGTTCGCGCAGTCAACGTGCAGCGGCGACGATAGATGGCGCGTGCAAGGTTTCCGCTTTATTTGCTCTGAGCTAGTGTGTTACAGGCCGCTAGCCATGGAAAAATAACCCACAATTTGCAGCGTCGCTAGCGCATCGGTGACTCTCACTGGTCGATCAGGATTGCATTCCAGCGCTGCACACTGCAGCTTGGCTCTGCGGCTGGCTCTGCGGCTGTAACTCGGGCTAGAATGGAGCGCAAGCGCAGTGCTGCTGCAGAGGCACGGCGTGCAGCCAAACGCGCGGCCCTCGCACCGGCACCGGCACCGGCACCGGTACCAGCAGCACCGCAGATGACGCGCCAAGAGCAGTTCGCGAGACAAAGGGCTGAGAAACGCTCACCCGCGGCGATGG
>JACLAA010007358.1_pt1 | contig 13658 bp, 9 predicted proteins | sample 8027891 | NCBI WGS metagenome assembly JACLAA01 (sample SAMN15724900, study PRJNA655200) | protist metagenome | isolation source: fluorescence activated cell sorting (FACS) single amplified genomes of... | place: Spain: Blaines Bay Microbial Observatory, Mediterranean Sea | collected 2016-01-19 | reverse complement strand
AACTGAAGAAGATGTGAACTTTCCAATTCCCTCGGCTCGTGAAACCCTTATGGGGAAAGGCGGTCTCCGTCGATAATGTTTGATTTTCCTGTCTTGGTGTTTTCCTGAAAAAATGGATAAATTCCGCTATACTAATCATATAGCGGGATAGAGCAGTCTGGTAGCTTGTAAGGCTCATAATCTTAAGGTCACAGGTTCAAATCCTGTTCCCGCCATTACATTGACATTTCGATTAACAAAATTGCACATAGGTATTACAGTTGAAACATAAAGTGGTTGCAAGATAAATATCTTGAGGAAAGTCCGAACTCTCACGATAATGTACCATAACGTGATAAGTTCACGTACAGAAATGGGAGGAAAGTGCCACAGAAATTAAACTTGCTTCTTTTGATAAAGGAGTGGAGGTGTAATAATGGTTTATTTGTAAAAATAAATTTTGGTAGACCCTTATGGAGAGCAAAAGGTAAATTATCTTGATCACATTTCTTGAGATAATGAACTTGCTAGAAAATTCCAAATATGGAATTTCCAGATAAATAACCACGTAAACAGAATTCGGCTTATTTATGTTTCCTCTACTTAGGTGCATTTTGGGAGTGTAATGTAAGAAAAAATTTTTAGAAGCTCTAGACAAATCCATATCTTTTGATATGATATACATAAGCGGGTATAACTCAATGGTAGAGTGCCATCCTTCCAAGTTGGACGTTGCGTGTTCGAATCACGTTACCCGCTAAAAATACAAAATTCTCTTAAAGTGTATAGACAGAGTCTCTGAGATTTGATATCCTCATATACAAGTGTCTGGCGGGCGTAGCCAAGTGGTAAGGCAATGGACTGTGACTCCATCACTCGCGGGTTCGATCCCCGTCGTTCGCCCGGAGAATGATGTGATCTTCCACGTCTCTTGACGTGTGTGGCGTTTCAAACTCAATAATTGAATTCAAATGAGGCCTGTTATGAAAGTTCGTTCATCTGTAAAAAAAATGTGTCCTAAATGTCGTGTAATTCGACGTCATGGGCGAGTAATGGTAATTTGTGTAAATCCAAAACACAAACAACGTCAAGGCTAATTCATTTTACCTTGATTGCCCCAATTCTTTATTTTGGGGCATTTAATCAGTTGCATGAAACGGATCTTATCATGTATACTGTGTATAATAAAACAAGGGGCTATAGCTCAGTTGGTAGAGCGCTTCGTTTACACCGAAGATGTCAGCGGTTCGAGTCCGTTTAGCCCCATCTAAAAAATTACTTGAAAAATATGTATTCTGTTTTGGCATCCTCTTTGAACTTATGCTATACTTTCGTATAGAAAGTCAATTAACTAATATTAGAATATTAAAAGAGGTAGCTTATGGGATTACCATGGTACCGTGTACACACGGTTGTATTAAATGACCCGGGTCGCTTAATTGCAGTGCACCTTATGCACACTGCACTTGTAGCTGGTTGGGCTGGTTCAATGGCTTTATATGAATTAGCTATTTTTGATCCATCAGATCCTGTTCTTAACCCAATGTGGCGTCAAGGAATGTTTGTACTTCCTTTCATGACTCGCCTTGGAGTAACAAACTCATGGGGTGGATGGAGCATTAGTGGAGAAAGTGTAAGCAATCCTGGACTTTGGAGTTATGAAGGAGTAGCGGCATCGCACATTATTCTTTCAGGACTTTGTTTCCTTGCTGCTATTTGGCACTGGGTATTCTGGGATCTTGAACTTTTCCGTGATCCACGAACACAACAGCCAGCATTAGACCTTCCAAAAATTTTTGGAATTCACCTTTTCCTTTCAGGGGTACTTTGTTTTGGTTTCGGAGCTTTCCACGTAACAGGTCTTTATGGTCCTGGTATTTGGGTATCTGATCCATACGGACTTACTGGAGGTGTTGAGCCAGTTGCACCGTCATGGGGAGCTGAAGGATTTGATCCTTACAACCCAGGTGGTATTGCATCGCACCACATCGCAGCGGGAATCGTTGGGATTTGTGCAGGACTTTTCCACCTTAGTGTTCGCCCACCACAACGTCTTTATAAGGCGTTACGTATGGGTAACGTAGAAACAGTACTTTCAAGTAGTATTGCAGCTGTATTCTGGGCAGCATTTGTTGTAGGTGGAACTATGTGGTACGGATGTGCTGCTACACCAATTGAACTTTTTGGTCCAACACGTTACCAGTGGGATCAAGGATTCTTCCAACAAGAAATTGAAAAGCGTGTACAGAAGAGTGTTTCTGGTGGTGCTTCACTCTCAGACGCATGGTCAGCAATTCCTGAAAAACTTGCATTCTATGATTACATTGGAAATAACCCAGCGAAAGGTGGACTTTTCCGTTCAGGACCAATGGATAATGGTGATGGAATTGCAGCAGGTTGGTTAGGACACGCAGTGTTCACAGATAAGCAAGGGCGTGAGCTTTTCGTACGTCGTATGCCAACTTTCTTTGAAACATTCCCTGTAATTCTTATTGATAGTGATGGTATTGTACGTGCTGACGTACCATTCCGTCGTGCAGAATCAAAGTACAGTATTGAGCAAGTAGGTGTAAGTGTAACATTCTACGGTGGGGAACTTGATGGATTAAGTTTTACTGATCCAGCAACAGTGAAGAAATATGCACGTCGTGCACAACTTGGAGAAGTTTTCGAGTTTGACCGTGCAACTCTTCAATCTGATGGAGTTTTCCGTAGTAGTCCACGTGCGTGGTTTACATTTGCTCACGTAACTTTTGCTCTCCTTTTCTTCTTCGGGCACATTTGGCACGGGGCTCGTACAATCTTCCGAGATGTATTTGCTGGTATTGATCCAGACTTAGATGAGCAGGTAGAATTTGGTGCATTCGCTAAGCTTGGTGATGTAACAACTCGACGTCAAACTGTATAATTACGAGGTAAAATATTATGGAAGCTATTGTTTATACTTTCTTACTTGTTGGGTGTCTTGGGATTCTTTTCTTTGCAATTTTTTTCCGTGAACCGCCACGTATTGCAAAGTAAGGTTTTTTCAAGAAGTTTACTCTTTATAACAACACATTAATTCTTTATAGTTACATATAGAGACAATTATGGGCTGCCTTATTTTTTTAAGGTAGCCCATAGTACGTACTCTCTTTTTTTATAATATATATATATATAAATATAGTCGACCGGGGATTAATGATTCATTAATCATAATTGGAATAGACGCAAGGTCGTAAAAAGCTACTCCCTAAATAACATAAGTGTTTATTTAGCCACTACATTTAATTATTAAGCTCATGATGCAGGTGATTCGAACAATCTCATTAATTCTCTGGCAAAAACTACTACCTTTTTTCCATTTTTTATGTGCATTTTTCCGTGATTTGGTTTTTGGCCTTATCTTTCTTACCGTGCTTACCATTCTAATGTATGGTTGTTGTATTAAAGCTGGATAAAAAATAAGGTTTTATTGATGTAAAAATTTGTGTTCTTTTTGTTTTTGATTTGATGTTTATGTTTTGTGAAAGAGGCAGACCTCATGTGCTTTTATGAGTGCCAGCTATACTCGTATATGGAAGCATTAGTTTTTCTAATCTTCTCAAACACATCAAGGAGAGTTTGATCCTGGCTCAGAAGGAACGCTGGCAGCGTGCATAACACATGCAAGTCGAACGATGAAGCATTCTTCGGAATGTGGAAGAGTGGCGAACGGGTGAGGAACACGTAAGAATCTGCCCCTCGGTCGGGGACAACTCTTGGAAACGAGAGCTAATACCCGATACGCTGTGGAGTGAAAGAATTTCGCCGAGGGATGATCTTGCGTCTGATTAGCTAGTTGGTGTGGTAATGGCACACCAAGGCGACGATCAGTAGCTGGTCTGAGAGGATGGACAGCCACATTGGAACTGAGACACGGTCCAAACTCCTACGGGAGGCAGCAGTGGGGAATTTTCCGCAATGGACGCAAGTCTGACGGAGCGACGCTGCGTGAAGGATGACGGCCCGCGGGTTGTAAACTTCTTTTCTCGAAGAAGAAACAAATGACGGTATTCGAGGAATAAGCATCGGCTAACTCCGTGCCAGCAGCCGCGGTAAGACGGAGGATGCAAGTGTTATTCGGAATGATTGGGCGTAAAGAGTCTGTAGGCCGTATAGAAAGTCTTTTGTTAAATGCCTCGGCTCAACCGAGATCCAGCAAAGGAAACTTCTATACTTGAGGGAAGTAGAGGTACAGGGAATTCCCGGTGGAGCGGTGAAATGCGTAGATATCGGGAGGAACACCAATATGGCGAAGGCACTGTACTGGGCTTTTCCTGACGCTGAGAGACGAAAGCTAAAGGAGTGATTAGGATTAGATACCCTAGTAATTTTAGCCGTAAACGATGGAAACTCACTGCCGAGCGAAATACAACGAGCGGTGGTCAAGCTAACGCGTGAAGTTTCCCGCCTGGGGATTACGCTTGCAAAAGTGAAACTCAAAGGAATTGACGGGGACCCGCACAAGCGGTGGAGTATGTGGTTTAATTCGATGCAACACGAAGAACCTTACCAGGGTTTGAAATCATTTCAAAACTCCTTGAAAGAGGAGCCTCCTTCGGGATGAAATGACAGGTGGTGCATGGCTGTCGTCAGCTCGTGTTGTGAAATGTCGAGTTAAGTCTCGTAACGAGCGCAACCCATGTCTCTTGTTGCTCACTGAGTGCTTAAGAGAGACTGCCGACCAACATCGGAGGAAGGTGTGGATGATGTCAAGTCAGCATGCCCCTTACATCCTGGGCTACACACGTACTACAATGGTAAGGACAATGAGCTGCGATCCTGCGAAGGCTAGCCAATCTCAAAAACCTTATCTCAGTTCGGATTGCACTCTGCAACTCGAGTGCATGAAGGTGGAATCGCTAGTAATCGCTGGTCAGCTATACAGCGGTGAATACGTTCCCGGGTCTTGTACACACTGCCCGTCACACCATGGAAGTCGACTCTTCCCTAAGTCGTTACTCGAACCCATTGGGACGAGGATGCCGAAGGCAGGGTTGGTGACTGGGGTGAAGTCGTAACAAGGTAGCCGTACTGGAAGGTGTGGCTGGAATACCTCCTTTTTAAAGATGAATTAAGCGCGCATTTTTCAACCTAGTTGGCTTGCCACTACAATATGAAAAATGCACCACGCTACGGGCTATTAGCTCAGGTGGTTAGAGCGCACCCCTGATAAGGGTGAGGTCTCTGGTTCAAGTCCAGAATAGCCCATGGCACGGGGGTATAGCTCAGTTGGTAGAGCGCTGCCTTTGCAAGGCAGACGCCAGCGGTTCGAGTCCGCTTACCTCCAGCCAAGCCTAAGTAAATGACTTAGGCATATCAGAATTGCGGTTATTTCAATACACAAAACAAAATCAATCAATAAAGGGCATATGGTGGAGACCTAGGGACCTAGAGCCGATGAAGGGCGTGACAACCGACGATATGCCTCGGGGAGCAGGACGTATGCACTGATCCGAGGATTCCCGAATGGGGCAACCCAATGCATTCCTTCTTGAATTCATAGAGAAGAGAAAGACAACTTGGTGAACTGAAACATCTTAGTAGCCAAAGGAAAAGAAAGCAAAAGCGATTCCCAAAGTAGCGGCGAGCGGAATGGGAACAGCCTAAAAGGACTTAACAGTAATGTAAAGACCAGGTCATGGGACCAAACATATGGCATTGTATGGCATGAGAAACGAAACAGCTGAAACCTGTACCATAGATGGTGAAAGTCCAGTCGTTGAATCACTACCAACTCCAGCCGTTTGGCTCCCGAGTAGTATGGGACACGTGAAATCCCGTATGAATTTGCGAGGACCACCTCGTAAGGCTAAATACTCCTAGGTCACCGATAGCGAATAGTACCGCGAGGGAAAGGTGAAAAGAACCCCTTTACGGGGAGTGAAATAGAACATGAAACCGTATGCTTACAATTTGTGGGAGGATGAACACATCTGACCGCATGCCTGTTGAAGAATGAGCTGGCGACTTAGAAGAAGTGGCAGGTTAAGATTTTCCATCGAAGCCAAAGCGAAAGCATGTCTGATAAGGGCTCTCGTCCCTTCTTCTAGACCCGAACCCAGGTGATCTAACCATGACCAGAATGAAGCTTTGGTGATACGAAGTGGAGGTTCGAACCGACCGATGTTGAAAAATCGACGGATGAGTTGTGGTTAGGGGTGAAATGCCAATCGAACTTGGAGCTAGCTGGTTCTCCTCGAAATGCGTTGAGGCGCAGCGGTTGATTATGGACTTCTAGGGGGTAAAGCGCTGTCTCGGTGCGGGCTGCGAAAGCGGTACCAATCTGTTGCAAACTCGGAATACCTAGAATGTTTTCAATCAGCCAGTGAGACTGCGGGGGATAAGCTCCGTAGTCAAAAGGGAAACAGCCCAGACCACCAGCTAAGGCTCCTAAATAAAAGCTAAGTGGCAAAGGAGGTGAAAGTGCAGTGACAATCAGGAGGTTTGCCTAGAAGCAGCCACCCTCTAAGGAGTGCGTAATAGCTCACTGATCAAGCGCTTTTGCGCCGAAAATGACCGGAACTAAGTTTTTTGCCGAAGCTGTGGCTACATCACACAGATGATGTAGGGTAGAGGAGCGTTCCGCCCAGGGGGAAGCCAAGCGCGTAAGCCGCGGTGGACAGGGCGGAAGTGAGAATGTCAGCTTGAGTAACGCAAACATTGGTGAGAATCCAGTGCCCCGAAAACTCAAGGGTTCCTGCGCAAGGCTCGTCCGCGCAGGGTCAGTCAGGACCTAAGGTGAGGCCGAAAGGCGTAATTGATGGCAAGAAGGTTTATATTCCTTCACTAGTCTAGGCTTAGTCCTGAGGGACGAACAAATAACACTCGGCACAATGGCCTTCCTTGGCAGGAAGGAACAACCCATTGTTGTTTGATGGTATTTTTTCCAAGAAAAGCTCATTCGACTTTGAGTCTAGACTACCTGTACCGTAAACCGACACAGGTGAGTGGGTTGAATAAACTAAGGGGAGCGAGATAACTCTCTCTAAGGAACTCGGCAAATTGGCTCTGTACCTTCGGAAGAAAGAGTGCCCCTCAGGGGGCCGCAGTGAAGAGATCCAGGCGACTGTTTACCAAAAACACAGGTCTCCGCAAAGTCGTAAGACGACGTATGGGGGCTGACACCTGCCCAGTGCCAGAAGGTTAAAGAAGTTGGTCAATCTTTGATGAAGCTAACGACTGAAGCCCTGGTGAACGGCGGCAGTAACTATAACTGTCCTAAGGTAGCGAAATTCCTTGTCGGGTAAGTTCCGACCCGCACGAAAGGTGTAACGATCTGGATACTGTCTCAGAGAGAGACTCGGTGAAATAAAACTATCTGTGAAGATGCGGATTACCTGCACACGGACAGAAAGACCCTATGAAGCTTTACTGTAACCTGGAATTGCTCTCAAGCTTATTTTGCGCAGCTTAGGTGGGAGGCTATGAACCTTTTCTTCTGGGAAGAGGGGAGCCATCAGTGAGATACCACTCTTGGTAAGCTAGAGCGCTCAGTCTTCACCGTCATCCGGTAAGACGACAGTTTCAGGCGGGCAGTTTGACTGGGGCAGTCACCTCCCAAAAGGTAATGGAGGTGTGCAAAGGTTCCCTCAGGCTGGACGGAAATCAGCCATAGAGTGTAAAAGCATAAGGGAGCTTGACTGCGAGACTGACATGTCAAGCAGAGACGAAAGTCGGCTTTAGTGATCCGACGGTGCTGTGTGGAAAGGCCGTCGCTCAACGGATAAAAGTTACTCTAGGGATAACAGGCTAATCTCCCCCAAGAGTTCACATCGACGGGGAGGTTTGGCACCTCGATGTCGGCTCGTCGCATCCTGGAGCGGAAGTACGTTCCAAGGGTTGGGCTGTTCGCCCATAGAAAGCGGCACGCGAGCTGGGTTCAGAACGTCGTGAGACAGTTTGGTCCATATCCTGTGTAGGCGTTTAGAGCATTGAAAGGATCTCCCCTTTGTACGAGAGGACCAGGTGGGGACAGACCGCTAGTGTACCAGTTATCCCGCCAGGGGTAAACGCTGGGTAGCTATGTCTGGAGTAAATAACTGCTGAAAGCATATAAGTAGGAAGTTCACCTTAAGATGAGTGCTCTTTTGTCTCAACCGTTCAGTTTTACTGGCAAATGAAAGACAAGGAAGGTCACGGCAAGACGAGCCGTTTGATAGGCATGAAGTAGAAGTGCAGTAATGCATTCTGAAGCTGACATGTGCTAATAGACCGAGGGATTTGATTTTGTATACCATAAGCAAGACTTGCTAGAATTTTCTAGGAAGCGATCGAGCTACTTTGTATCACAGAGTAGTTCTTTTTCTTGGTGTCTTCGTCGAGGTCGAGACACAGCATCCCTTTCCGAACTGCGTGGTGAAAGGCCTTTGAGATAACGATAGGATACGGGTAGCTGTATCTGAAAACATATCGATGCCAAGAAATATTCAATTAGAATGTTTGTTCTAAGATGGAGCTTTATGCTCCATCATAAATTCATAACTTTATAGACTTTTAAACAGAACTTTTTATAAAACGTACGTTTTAATTCATTTGTTTTCACCAGCAATTTCAAACACACTTTAAATAAATTAGATTAATCTATATGATTGTTATAAAACGTCTACATTCAAACTCTGTGTTAGTCTTTTTAGAAGACCCAGTTTCCCTGTATTTTCATTTTTTTTGTACCATTTGATTTACTCACTATGGTATACTAAAAAGTAACAGGTCTAAAACATTTTAGATTGTGTAACTCTTTATAACTATTTATTTCTTCTTTATTATGACTGCAACTTTAGAGCGTCGCGAAAGCGCAACAGTATGGGGACGTTTTTGTTCATGGATTACTTCAACTGAGAACCGTCTTTACATCGGTTGGTTCGGAGTATTAATGATCCCTACTTTACTTACAGCAACTTCAGTATTCATCGTAGCATTTATTGCTGCTCCTCCTGTAGATATCGATGGTATCCGTGAGCCAGTTTCTGGATCACTTATGTACGGAAACAACATCATTTCTGGTGCTGTAATTCCTACATCAAACGCTATCGGTCTTCACTTCTACCCAATCTGGGAAGCAGCTTCTCTTGATGAGTGGCTTTACAACGGTGGTCCTTACCAGCTTATCGTTTGTCACTTCTTCATCGGAATTTGTTCTTACATGGGTCGTGAGTGGGAGCTTTCTTTCCGTTTAGGAATGCGTCCTTGGATCGCAGTAGCTTACTCTGCTCCAGTAGCAGCAGCAGCAGCTGTATTCATCGTATACCCAATCGGTCAGGGTTCTTTCTCTGATGGAATGCCTCTTGGTATTTCTGGTACTTTCAACTTCATGATCGTATTCCAGGCTGAGCACAACATCCTTATGCACCCATTCCACATGCTTGGTGTTGCTGGTGTTTTCGGTGGTTCACTTTTCTCTGCTATGCACGGTTCACTCGTAACTTCATCTCTCATCCGTGAGACTACTGAGAACGAGTCTGCAAACGCTGGATACAAGTTCGGACAAGAAGAAGAGACTTACAACATCGTAGCTGCACACGGTTACTTCGGACGTCTTATCTTCCAATACGCTTCATTCAACAACTCACGTTCACTCCACTTCTTCCTCGCAATCTGGCCAGTAATGGGAATCTGGTTCACAGCTATGGGTATTTCAACTATGGCTTTCAACCTTAACGGATTCAACTTCAACCAGTCTGTAGTAGATTCAAACGGACGTGTAATTAACACATGGGCTGATATCGTAAACCGTGCTAACCTCGGTATGGAAGTAATGCACGAGCGTAACGCTCACAACTTCCCACTTGACCTTGCATCTGTAGAAGCTCCTTCTATCAACGCATAATCAAGTTTAGATCCTTCTTTCTTTTAGAAAGAATGTCTTTTCCTCTGGTTCCTTTTTGGAACCAGGGGAGTCTTTTATAAATCTTAGACTTCACAAAACTCCTTTCTACAAATTATTTTTAATAGTTTCTTTACTACTCTTAATTTATTTTTTATTTAGTTCTCTTTATTTATAACTCCTCTTTTGAATTCTTTTCGACGAAAAAAAGATTTTTAAAGAGGCAATTGAAAGTTTTTACGATGTTCTTCTTTATTAAAACAATTGATTAATAAAATTATAAATTTTATCGAAATTGTTACATATATATTGAATTCGTTTTTATTTTATTAAGTTCTATTAAATTATTGATATATGTTTGATTGAGGTGGAGCATGAAGTGTACTATGTACACTTCATTTCTACAAACATAAGTATCCTTATGACACAAAAGAGTTAAGTGCTCCAACTACGAATACTAAAAGGATCCAAAGGGCAGATCCAGATAATACAAGACCTTTTGATGATGCTTAAAATACACCAAACCACGACCAAGCAGTAATAAGAAGCCAAACTAAAACAAAAAACGAAAAAGCTTGTGTAAAAGCGAATGCTTCACCATAATTTTGAAACCATCCGCGCTCAAAAAAGTAACGTGTTACCGGATCTCGAAAAATACGTTGTTGTGGAAGATACCACATAATACTCATTATAACTACACAAATAATACTATTTGGATGATAGCCAAGCCAATGAAGAATCTGCACTCCCATTGGTCCGAAAATTGGGAAACTATAAATAATCAGAATAAGAACAAATCCTCTAATTATCTCTTTCATAATTGTCACAAGAACTTGTTCAGTAAACGATGTTGGTCGTGAACGCGGACGCCGAAAGTTAGATACTTTTTGGCTTGATTTTAAATTCCAAAAGTATCGAATGGATTTATAAAGATTTTGAATTGTTTCCAAAAAGAAATAAACGAAACGAACAACAAGCTCAATGTTTAATTCAATAAACAAAAGAAAAAAATCACCGAGCCAAAAAAGACGATTTAAAAGAAAAGCAAAAAATCTCTTCATATAGATATAAAGCGGTGGAATGACTAACAGGGGATTTTCTGTTGTTTTTCGGGTTATTAAAATGTAGTAAACCCGTAAAGCCTAAGAAAACGGCACATTTTCATAGGGGTTTTTTAGAACCCCTATGGAAAGATTTACATACTCATTTAAACATTTTTACTGCTTAAATGTTGGCATTTAAGTTTATCCAAATTTACCTGATGTAGATGCAATTACAAAGGCTGCGTATGTAAGAACAAATCCAACAGAGAAGTGTGTAAGTCCTACAAGACGTGCTTGTACAATTGAAAGTGCTACTGGCTTATCGTTCCACTTTACAAAGTTTGCGAGTGGAGTACGCTCGTGTGCCCATACAAGTGTTTCAATAAGCTCTTGCCAATATCCACGCCATGAAATAAGGAACATGAATCCTGTAGCATAAATAAGGTGTCCAAAAAGGAACATCCATGCCCATACTGAAAGACTGTTCATCCCAAATGGGTTATATCCATTAATAAGTTGTGATGAATTAAGCCAAAGGTAGTCACGAAGCCATCCCATAATATATGTCGATGATTCGTTAAACTGAGCAGAGTTACCTTGCCAAAGTGCAAGGTGCTTCCAGTGGAAGTAGAATACTGTCCATGAAACTGTGTTGAGTTCCCAGAATACTGCGAGGTAGAATGCATCCCATGCTGAGATATCACAAGTTCCTCCACGTCCTGGCCCATCACAAGGGAAACTGTATCCGAAATCCTTCTTATCTGGCATAAGCTTTGATCCACGTGCATCAAGAGCTCCTTTTACAAGGATAAGTGTTGTAGTGTGAAGTCCAAGTGCAATTGCGTGGTGTACAAGGAAATCTCCTGGTCCAATTGGAAGGAAAAGAGAGTTACTTGAACTGTTAATTGCTTCAAGCCATCCTGGAAGCCAAATTGATTGACTTGCTAAGTTAGCTGGGTTTCCTTGTGATGCAAGAAGTACGTCAAATCCGTAGATTGATTTCCCTTGTGCAGCTTGAATGTATTGTGCGAATACTGGTTCAATAAGGATTTGCTTTTCTGGTGTTCCAAATGCTTGCATTACGTCATTGTGTACGTAAAGTCCAAGTGTGTGGAATCCAAGGAAAAGTGATACCCAACTAAGGTGTGAAATAATTGCTTCTTTGTGCTCAAGCATACGTGCAAGCACGTTTCCTTCATTTTGCTCAGGATCGTAATCACGAATAAAGAAGATTGCTCCGTGTGCAAATGCTCCACACATAATAAATCCAGCAATGTACTGGTGGTGCGCATAAAGAGCAGCCTGCGTTGTAAAATCTTGTGCAAGGAACGCATACGGCGGAAGCGAGTATGTGTGTTGTGCAGTAAGAGAACAAAGTACACCTACTGAAGCAAGTGCAAGACCAAGTTGGAAGTGGAGTGAATTGTTCACAGTATCAAAAAGACCTTTGTGTCCAGCTCCAAGGTTTCCTGCTGGTGGTGTATGTGCTTCAAGAATTTCACGCATACTGTGTCCAATTCCGAAGTTTGTACGGTATTGGTGCCCTGCAAGAATGAATACTACCGCAATAGCAAGGTGGTGGTGTGCCATATCTGTTAACCAGAGGCTTTCAGTCTGTGGGTGGAAACCACCTAAGAATGTAAGAATAGCTGTTCCAGCTCCTTCAGATGTTCCGAAGATGTGGTTTGCTGTATCTGGGTTTTGCGCATATACAGCCCATTGTCCACTAAAGAATGGAGCAAGACCTGCTGGGTGCGGTAATGTTGTAAGGAAATTATCCCAACGTACATGTTGTCCACGTGATTCTGGAATTGCAACGTGTACAAGGTGTCCAGTCCATGCAAGTGAACTTACACCAAAAAGTCCAGAAAGGTGGTGGTTAAGACGCGATTCTGCATTTTTAAACCATGAAAGTGCTGGTGCAAATGTTGGTTGAAGGTGTAACCATCCTGCAAAGAGGAAAAGTCCTGCAACAAAAAGAAGGAAAAGAGACCCGTTATAAAGATCACCGTTTGTTCGCATCCCAATTGTGTACCACCATTGGTATACACCAGAGTACGCGATGTTTACAGGCGCACTCGCCCCACCACGTGTGAATGCTTCTACAGCTGGTTGTCCGAAGTGTGGATCCCAGATTGTGTGTGCAATTGGACGTACGTGAAGTGGGTCTTCACCCCATTTCTCAAAGTTACCTTGCCATGCTACATGGAAAAGGTTTCCCGATGTCCATAAGAAAATAATTGCAAGTTGTCCAAAGTGTGAAGCGAAGATCTTTTGGTAAAGCTTCTCTTCTGTCATACCATCATGCGTCTCGAAATCGTGTGCTGTTGCGATTCCAAACCAAAGACGACGCGTTGTCGGATCTTGTGCTAATCCTTGACTAAATTTAGGGAATTTAGTTGCCATAAGTCATGTCCTCCGCGGGTTATCCGACTGCAATAATACGCGCTAAGAAGAATGACCATGTTGTTGCAATTCCACCTAAAAGGTAGTGAGCAACACCAACGGCACGTCCTTGTGTAATACTTAAAGCGCGGGGTTGAATAGCAGGCGCAACTTTAAGTTTGTTGTGCGCCCATACGATTGATTCAATAAGCTCCTGCCAGTATCCACGTCCTGAGAATAAGAACATAAGGCTAAATGCCCAGATAAAGTGGGCTCCTAAGAAAATGAGTCCATATGCAGAGAGTGCTGATCCGTATGATTGGATAACTTGAGAAGATTGTGCCCAAAGGAAATCACGAAGCCAACCATTAATAGTATTCGCACTTTGTGCGAAGTTACCACCA
>JACLAA010003666.1_pt1 | contig 13691 bp, 10 predicted proteins | sample 8027891 | NCBI WGS metagenome assembly JACLAA01 (sample SAMN15724900, study PRJNA655200) | protist metagenome | isolation source: fluorescence activated cell sorting (FACS) single amplified genomes of... | place: Spain: Blaines Bay Microbial Observatory, Mediterranean Sea | collected 2016-01-19 | reverse complement strand
CAACAACAACAACAGCAACACATGAAAATTGAAACCGCCGGCGCTGGTTTGGAAGAAGCGTTGCGCTCAAAACCGCCCGGAACGCGTGGTTTAACATTTCGCATCACAAAACACCTCTACGACGCGTTACCACCTCGCGATCCGTCGTGGCGGTACAAGACGTGTGCAGTTGTCGGTAACGGTGGAGCTTTACTCACCTCGAGACATGGGAAAGATATCGACGCGCACGATGCGGTTTTACGAATGAACAACGCCCCGGTTGGCGGTCGATTTACCGATTACGTCGGCTCGAAGACGACGTTTAACATGATCAATTTTCACTGGGCGCGAGAAATCACGCAAAGAACGCCGGTTGTAGAAACCGACGCGTTCTTAGTCATGTATGAGTCCGTGTTGCACACGTTGAGAAATCAATTGTACCCGAAACTCCTCCGGATGCAAGCGCAAGGACAGCTTCCAGTTGTCCCGGTGTTGACCTCGCCGGATTTCACCGTAAAAGGCTACGGTATTTGGTTGCAGCTGAAAGACGTCCTCGAACAACGACGCGCGGCGGAACGCCGCGAAAAAAATGAAAAGTTGGTCAAGGAAGGTAAAGCAGTCGAGCAGCTGAAACATCCAGGTGCGTACAAGCGCAAACCAATGTCTGGTTTCTTTGCCATGTTGTTCATGCTGAATCTGTGCGACTCGGTGGACATGTACGGGTTCTCGAATTGGCGTCCGAGTCGAAGTAAGATTCCGTACCACTACTTTGATAAAGTCAAAGGGACGACGGCTGTGCACTCGTTTGATTTATCCATGGAAGTGTTTATGGAAATTGCCAAAGCGCACGACGTGAACATGATTGACTCCGAAGGGAAGAGTACGAAACTTCGAGATGATAAATTAAAATTTTAGCGCTTAACATTCTAGATAATACTACCAGCAGTACAAATTGCATATAGAAATACATCAGACATACGTTCTAACGGAACGCATATTCGCAAATCTTGACGATTATTTCGCCTTCATCCTCTTGACACGGATTCCGAACTGCTAACAGCGTATCTTTCCTCTTTACGTCTTTCACGCCGCTCTTCTCTCGTATGATTTTGAGAAACTTCTCGTGGTTTTGCGGGAATCGCGACGGCGGATCGGCAAGGAGAAACGTAAACGGCGACGACGTGGCGCCGTGTTGTTGTCGTCTCGACAAGGCTTTAAATACGATCGATGCCACGGCTTCGACGGCTTCTTCGCAATACAAACAATCGCACGCGATGACGACGTCGTACGCAAAATCATCCTGCTCTTTGACGAGATACTCATCCAACTTGAACCAATCCATAATCTTCGCCTCGATGCATTCACACTTTCGGCTACTTCTGCTACGTCTATCGACTACACCTTCTAACAAACCTACATCCATCTGCGCCAACCCGTCTACGACGCTCGCGTCTTCATCCAGCGCTTTCGTCACCGAGCCAAATCCATTCGCAACCGCACTCGCCGCCGCGCAATAACACGCGAACGGCTCTCTATCCGTCATGGTCACTTTCCTCGCTCCTTCCATCGCACACAAAACACCCGTTAACCCGACGCCGCAACCTAACTCTAACACTCGCTTCCCTCGCACTAACGAGCCGCCGCTCTCGTCCGAAACCAAGTATTCGTTCAACGCGATCCCGCCGTGCCACACATCCGCCCAGTGCGGATCCTCGTCCGGTTTTCCCAAAGCAGAGAATACGTTCGCCACTAATTCTTCCGACTCTGGGAGGATGACGGACATCTCGATTCCAACATTCTCGTCAACATTCTCGTCGTCGTCATCTGACGTATTTCGTTCTCTTTTGGTTCCCAACTCCCCTCCTGAAAGGCTTTTGGTACTGCCACCGTTAAAACCAAACGAAAGTTGCGCTCGAAACAAATCCAGAGGGTAATGGTCCGAACACGCGTGCTCGAGCTTCAAATTCGTCCGTTCGTATCTGCCCGGGGTCGATCGATGGCGCAGATAATCATGATGTTTGTCTTCTTCTCCTCCTCCTCCTTCCGAATTGGAAATGGATAAAAAACGCGGGGAACGCCCCCGAAGAGAAAGAGGAAGACGAGGAGGAAGATGGAAACGAAACGAAGAGGCGGAGGCGGTGGTGGAGAACATCTCGCGTATTCTTTTATTTTTACGAGCTTCTTCGGTAACGATGCATTGTTTTATTGATCGTCGTCGTCGTGTTATTCGTGTTCGTGTTATGTTGTAAAGAGTTTTTCAATTAAATATTCCTCCTCTTTGGTTGTATCTCTCCGAGAGAAAAAGAATCAAGTTTTCACCCGCGTTCTCTCTCTCTCTTAACTTAGTCTCGCAATCAATGAAGTTCTGCTTCCCACTCCTCGAGTTCCATTTCATCTTGTTCTTGCTGTTGTTGTTGCGCGGCGGCGATCGCGGCGGCGGCTTGTTGTTGTTGCAACATTTGCATGTGTCCTCCCGGGGCGGGACCGCCGCCATTTGCGCCTGGACCGCCTCCTAAACCGCCCCCTGGACCACCGCCCAAGATGTGGTGGAAATGGTGGTGGTGTGGGTGGTGATGATGCGTCGCCGTCGGTTCCGGCGCTTGCGTCGGGCACCCGTTTTCCACGGCGTACTCGTAGACGTCGCGGTGACCGTGCTTCATGGCCATCTTGCACGTGCGGTAATCCCAGTTGACGCCTTGCGATCGTAAGAAAATCAAGCACTGCAACTGTCCATACTCTGCCGCTTCGCTCGTGGTCGTCTCGTTCGCCATGCAACCGTTCGCCATCGCCCATTTCAACATTTCCAAGTGGCCGCTTTGACACGCGCCTCGCGAAGTTCCGATGTTCCACGGACATTCTCTTTGCCTGCACCACTTCAACATCTCAAAGTTCCCTTCCGCGGCCGCCGCGCTCGTCGTGTTGTGATCCCACGGCACCTTCTTCTTCTCTCTCAAAAACTTCAACACTTCCCAGTGTCCGTTCTCCGCCGCCTCCGCGCACGTCTTTTCGTCCATCGGACAATTTTCCTCGCACAAGTAGTTCAACGTCTTCATGTTCCCTTTACTCGCCGCTTCCCACGACGTCGTCGCGTCCCACCTGCACTGTTTTTCCTCTCTCGCCCATTTCAGCAACTCCAAATCGTTAATCTCGCACACTAAAGAGCAGAACTCCTCCTCTTCTCGCGTCCATCGCTGCCACGCCCACTCGAGCGTTTCTTTCGACGAGAACTCGCCCACTGCGTAATAAAAGAAGAACGATGAAGTCAAAGAAAGAAGACGATACGTGGTCAGTTGAAAATCGAACAAAACAGAACGTGATATTACATCAAACGAGAAGATCTGATGATGCGTAGAAGAAAAAGGGGCGAGATGATGAGATGAAAATGTCATCCGAAGCGTTTCTCGCGAATTCGCTCTTCGATCTCAAACCGTAACGCATTCGTACCATTAAACTTCCCGGGAACGGACGCGACGTTTTTGCTCCTCTTCATCGCCTCTCTGCTTTCGCTGTTCGCTTGGTTCAAGAACTTCAAATCTGCGCCGTTCAGTTTGCACACGATGTGCGTTTGGAATATGTCGTCGTGGTCGGTGATGAGTTGCCAGAGTATGTTTTGTTCGTTCAAGCAGACGAAACAAAACCCGCGATTTTCCAACTCCGCCGGGGAGAGCTGATGCAACGTGTCTCGAATGTGATTGTACTCTCGACTGTTGAGCTGTTGGCGGCCGCAAAACGTGCACGCGTTTAACGGGTTTTCGGAGGATGGTTCCGAGTACATCTTTACGCGTTATCTTCTCTCTCTCTCCTTCTCTCTCTCTCTTTCTCTCTCTAGAAAGAGCGCGCGCGCGCGACCACGGAGAGTGAGGAAAGTCAAGCTTCCGAGAAATTTTCCTCTCTCTTATTTAGGGTTTAATTAGCGACCCTAAACTACTCAAGGGGTTTAGGGTTTTGACGCAATTTTCTTTCACGTACCGCAGAGAAATGCTCTGTTGATGTTTGCTCGACCGGGAGAAGAAGAAGAAGAAGAGCACACATCGTCATCATGTGCGGACGAGTCAACGCGCGCGTTTCCCTCGAGGACGTCCAAAAACTCTTTTCTGCTGTGAAAGAAGATAAAGACGAGGAGGAAAAGGAGGAAAAGGATGTCAAAATCGTCACGTGGGTGAACGAAGGTGCGCACGCTCAGTTGCGTAACTGCGCGCCGTCGGAAACGGTCGCAACGCTCGTCGCGGAAGACGAGGTGTGGACGACACGATTCGGATTGATTCCATCGTACAAGAAATCTACGTACGATAGGAAGAGAGATCATTACGTGGCGTTTAACTGTCGCTCGGAAACGATTTTAGAAAGACAGATGTTCAACAGGTGCACAGAGGCGAACGCGAAAGATAAAGGGAGAGGAAGGGCGGTGGTTTTGATTCGCGGCTTTTACGAATGGAAGAAGGACAAAATGGGGAAACAACCGTATTACGTGTCGAGAAAAGACGGGGAATTGCTGTGCGTGTGCGCGGTTATGGACACGTACAAAGGAGACGATTTTTGCGACGGCGGCGGCGAGATATTAAGGACGACGAGTTTGTTAACGAGAGACTCGAAAGGGACGAGGTTGAGTTGGTTGCACGACCGGATGCCGGTGATGTTAAAAAAAGAAGCGGTGAAGACGTGGCTGACGGATAACACGAAACGTATCGCATCGTTTTTGAAGGACGATGAAACTACTACCCATCGAGGAGGAGGAGGCGTCATCGAGAAAGGCGAAGATTTGCAGTGGTATCCGGTGACTCCGGAGATGGGAAAAATCGAATTTCAAGGCGACGCGTGCGTAAAAGAAGTCGTCGCGGTGGCGAAGAAGAACACGCAGGATATCAAGAGCATGTTCGCGAAGGTGGTGGCGAAGCAAAGCGCGGAGAAGTTGAGTCAAGTCAAGATCGATAATGCATTCGCCGAAACCGCGAGGGTCGATAAAGAAGACGAACCGGCGAAGAAGAAGCTGAAGTTGTAAAAAGAAGATTAATATTAGTTTATAGATAGATGATTCTTTTCATGTTGTAAAACAAAACACATTCATTGCCGCTATACGAATTTAGAGCCCTAAAAATCCTACACACTACTTCTTCTAATCTTTCGAAGGTACTTTCCCGTCCAGAGCCTTCAAACTTTCGATTTCCTCGTCGTCTAACTCGAACGAATCTAACCTCAACAAACTATCTTCCATGTGCTTCCGATCTCGACTTCGCGGGATGATTGTTTGATGCAACACGTTCTTGGCGTAATTGAGGACGATCAATGCAGGCGAGACGTTATATCTCGCAGCAATCATTTTCACGACGTCGTTATTCAACACCGGGTTGGTTTTATACTGCCACCACTGACCGCCTAAAGAGGAATACGCTTCGAATCGCCACCCGTATTTCGCGCACACGTCCATCGTCCTCTGATCTTGCGCGAAGACGTCGGAACGCATTTGCACCACCAACGGTTGCACGTTTGCAAACGCGTGCAATTCTTCCAGAGCGTTCGCGTTGAAATTCGAGACGCCAATAAACCGCGCGACTTTAAACTCCACGACTAACCGTTCGAGCTCTCTGTACGCCTCTTTCCACGTCCCCGGAACGACTTCCCCTCGCGAACACAAATTCCCCCAACACTCGCTGTAATGCAACAAAACTAAATCTACGTATGTCGTTCTTAAGTTTGTTAACGAAGTTTCAATCATATCCATCCCTTTCCTGCCTAAATGTCTAGGATGGATTTTCGTCGTCACGAACACGTCTTTTCTCTTCACCACGTTTATGCTCTCCTCTATGGCTAACCCAACTAAATCTTCCCGGTACCACTCCGGAGCTTGCGCCGTGTCTATCATTCTGTACCCAACTTGTAAGGCTTTTTTGACGCTCTCTTTCGTCTCCAAACCTAACCCAGCCGTGCCGAATCCAATCGCAGGCATCGTCATCGTCATCGATTCATCTTCGGTTTTGTTCTCGTTGGTTTCATCAGTTTTTGAATTTTCCAAATCGGTTTTCCCTTTTGCCGGCGGCGGAGAGGATTCAATCTGCGTCAGCACGTCGAAAACCCGGTAGTTCGCGTAGAGTATGACGAGTACGAGCGATAGGAGAGGAATAAATACTCGTCGCGGTTGTCCTCGTCGTCGTCCTCGATGGCTTTTGGTGTCGAGTATCAGTTGAGCCATGAAAGGTCTGTTTGTTCTGAGGAGAAAAGAACACGTCGTAACATGTCGTATTGTATGGTATGGTACTGTAGTATTATAAATGTATTAAAACGGCAACTTCGGCAAGCTGACGGACGGTAAGCTGACGGACGGTAAGCTGACGGACGGTAAGCTGAAGCCTCCGGATTCCTCCGCTTCGGCGGGCGCTTCGGCGGCGGGCGGCGGCGGCGGAGTCGTCGCCGCCGGTTCAGACGGCGCCGGAGCCGCCGGTTCGGGCTCTTTCACGACCTCGTACGTGTTGCTCGCATCCGCGCCTCCACCTCTCACTCCTGCGCCTGAATTGCTGGCATCAAAAAACGCCGCCGATTGTAACTCCTTCTTTGGAGTTGCGTCCTCTTCTTGCGATATCGCTTGTTGTTTCGCGGCTTGCCCTTCCGCTTTCGCTCTCGCGGCAGCCAAAATGGCAGCTTTCTTCGCGTTCTTCGCCGCGGTCGGGTCTGGTTTCTCTTCTTTTTTCCCACCACCGAACGCGAAAGACGGCAACGCGTAGAACACGGCGGACGTTGCCAAAAGGACGGCGTCTCTTCTTCTCGTCCTCGTTGGTTTCGATGCCTCCTCGTCGTTGGTTTCCTTAACGAGAATCGTGCTGCTGACGGGGACGCAAAAATGTCTTTTTATCTCCTTCCTTTGATGTTTATGTTTATGTTGTTTCGCGTTGCAAAAACTCGCGGGAGCTTTCATGATGGAAAACGAGGACGACTGCGTCATCGTCGTCGCAAAAGGAGAGGAGAACATTTTGATTTTGCGCGGTGTAGCGTTCAATCCTTAATGAAATGAAGAGATGAAGAAGAGAGAAAGAGAGAGAGAGAACGACTTACTTGTAGGGTTTAGTATACCCTAAACAAGTACTCGATTTACGCGTGTATTATATCTTTATATATCGGTTTTATATATTACATAGTTCGTTTTCTCTTTCGCTGCTGCTTAACAAGGTGCGTGTGCTGCGTTCTTACTTCTTTTTTCTATGGATAGGCGCAAAACTTTACCCTTTTGCGGCGTTCTCTTTGCCGCGGGCGCTTTGCGTACTGCGGTTCGCGCTCTGCTGGTTTGCTTCCTCTCTCTCTCGCTCGCTCGCTCGCTCTTTACATATTAGTATTCTTATTAGTCTTATTCTTTGGCTTCGGAAACGACGCTCTTTAAGGATTCGTTGATTCGCTTCCCGTCTTCGGTGATCACGCACTGCGGCGATTCTATTTGACTTGGAATGTGTAATCCGGCTTTGATTCCTAACTCGGTTTCGTCTTGGGAAACGACTAAATAGTCATCCTTGGAAGATCCGACGGAGAGATGGATCGGGACGTCGCACTGCTCGGCGTTGGAAAACCCAGCCGCTAAACACTCCATTTCGCGTCGTTTATCCGCTCTGTCGTTGGCTAAACAGACTTTGTCGAGTTCTTCGATACCGCCCGGGTGTTTACTCAATTCGTCTTCGCCTAAAAATAACCCCCACGGCGCGCCCTGGAACTGTTCGGTGTGGTGGATGGTGTGCGCCGCGGCGACCCTTCGCAACCACGGAAGTTTTCCCAACGGCCCGGTCGGAAATCGTTTGTGAACCATCCCATCGTGAACGTACATGTACGCGATACCGAATAAGGTGATGCCAAGACCGGCGCCAAAACATAACCCTCCGTACACCCCCGGCGTGAAAAAACCGTACGAGCACAACACAAACGCCGGCACGCCGTTGGCCACCGCGAAGATATCGTTCGCCTCGAACGCGCCTTCTCTCGGTAAATGGTGCGACTCGTGCAACAACCAAATCTTTTTGTTCCAATCTTTCCTGTATTTCATCGGCATGGACCACCAAACGTCGTGCCATAAGTATTTATGCGCGAATCGAGCGTAAAACTCCATCCCGACCGCCGCTCCGGCGATCAGCGCCAACTGCGCGAATAACTCCGCCGTCGGAAAAACACTCACCCCACCGACGTCGTCCATCAAGTTATACGACCTCAACAATCGAAAATACGTCGCCGTAATTGCAATCGAGGTTACTCCGCAGCTCGAAATCAACGCCGCCCACTCGTAATCTTTCGAATTTTTCTCGCGTTCCGATTTCGTCAAGCGTTTTACACCTTTCACTCCTTGCAAAGGCTTTTCGGCGTTGATGTTGTCGCTATTGTTTTGCTGTCTTTGCTGCTCGGGTTCTAGAACTGCGTTTAAACGAGTTGTTTTTGTCGCCGCTTTCGTGGTAAAGGGAGGAGGCGTGTCTTTTCTGGAGGCAAAGACGGTGAAGACTTTCATCGGATTAGTCGTCGACGTCGCTTTACCTCTTCGAGGCGATGGAAATGATTTCGAGGACGACGACGCGGTGACTCGAGCACTCCTCGAACGCGACGCGATCGTCGTCATCGCGCGTCCTCCTTTACCGCTGAACGAACCAACCGAAGTCAAAGTCGTCGAAGACGACCCGGAAAGAAGCGACGACATCATCTTTTTCTATAACTCCTCTCTCTCTCGTTTGGATAAGTTCGTCCGTCACACAGAAGAAAGAAAAAAGCGTCAATCTCTCTCTCTCTCTCTCTCTCTTGTAACTCTCACAAAACGCGCAATAACACACCGTCTCTCTCTGTGTGTGTGTGTGTGTGTGTTTGTGTGTGTCCGCGCGCGCGTATCCCTCTCCGAGTCTCTCGTCTCTCGTCTCTCCAACTCTCTCTCTCGTAATAATGGAACAAAACAAGTTTAAGAGGAAAAGGACGGCTTGGCGGCTTTTTGACCACGAATTTTTCTTCGCCATTTTCTGCTTAGGGTTTCCAACCCTAATAATGCCTTTGAAGAAAGGGCATCGCTCTCTCTCGATGTGCCCCATTATACTCTCGCTCTTCTCCGCTCTTTCTGTGCGGTCTCTCGTCGAAATAGAACGCGCTTGGTATATATACTACGCGCGTGAGTGTGTGTGTGTGTGTTTAGTTTGTTCTTTTCTGCGTATTCAAAGGCGAGAGCGTATAATAGAGCGTGTTGTGATTGCATCTCTCTTTTGTTGTCTAACGGGAAAAACGTCTCGTGAAAGATGAGCGGGAATACCTTTGGAAGCACTACGGAAGAAGAAGAAGAAGAAGAACCGATCGCGTGCACAGAAGAAGCAGCGTCCACAACACCGTTAGTCTGCAAACCTCCCGAATTGGACGCGAAATACGTCTCAGAATCCACGGAAAATGCGTTACTTCGAGCGGATTATAAATTCACCACAACAAAAGGTACGTTTACGGTCCGAGCGTATCGAGCGCTCGCGCCCAACGCGTTCGACCGGTTTCGAGGTTTAGTCAACGAACACTTTTACCGGAAGAGTTTAGTGTATAGGAGTTTAACTGGGTACGGGGTACAGTTTGGGATCGCGGCGGAACCGAGTTTGGCGCGAGTGTACGATCCGGATCGAAACGAGACGAGCGGGTGCGTCCTCGCGGACGAGTCGGAGAAGACGTTGGAAACGACGACGAGTAATAAGAGAGGATGGGTCGCGTTTGGGACGAGTTTAGGACATAGCAGAAGTAGTAATAATACTAGTAGTGGTGATGAAATGTACCACGATAGAACGTCGGAAATTTTCGTCAACATGAGAGACAACAGCGAAGACTTGGATAAAAAGTGCGTGCCGTTCGCGGAAGTCACGGAAGGGATGGATATCGTGGAGAAGTTGTATTCCGGGTACGGAGAGATGAAAGACGCGACCATGTGCAACGAGACGCAAAGTCTAGGATTTAGGTGCGACGGGCCGCGACGAGGCGAGTTATATACTCAGGGGTACGCGTCTGTAAAGGAAAACTACCCGAACTTGGACGCGATTTTATACGCCGAGGAAATCGCGGTGCAAGAGAAAGGGTCGTTGATCGACGCCAGAGACGGAGGAGGCGGGTTTTTCTATTTCATTCTCTCGTGCACCGTGTTAGGTTTTTTGGCGTGTTTCTTTCGCATGCACGTGGTCAATCGCCGAAGGAAAACCGTCGCCCGAAGAGCAAGCAAATACACGGCGTACGTCTCCTCCGAGCAAGACGATTTGAGTCAGTTGCATCAAACGTTGAGAGAACAGTTCGCGGCGGCGAACGAAGGCGTCAGCGTAGACATAAAAGTAGAAAGTGAAAAGTTGAAATCGCGAGTGATTGAACAAATGAACGAGAGACGACAGGCGAGAGGCGCGGCGGCAAATCCGTTCGTGAGCAGCGGCAGTTTAGAGCTCGAAGACGGAGCGGAAGAGAGAGTTTACCTCGACGACGACGAGGATCGCGATCGCGATAGCAACAACAATAACAACGACGACATGATGAACACCATTAGATTTTAATAACGAACTAAATAATACATTTTCTTTCTTTGCTACCTATTTTTGAGCTTCTTCTTCTCCTCCTCCTACTACTACTACTTCTTCTTCCTCCTCTTTTTCCGGCAACGCTAACTTCAACCCGTCGTCTCCCATCCCTCTTTTATCTAACCCATCTTCTCTAACCTCGTCGACTACTTTCCACACCGTCTTGTGCGTCCCGGTAATTTTCTCCTCCGTCATGCGTTGCCTCCCTTTCCAGGTTAAAATCCCGTACGCCCAATGACCCGTGCGACCGTTCGCTTTTGGTAATATTTTCGTCAACGTCCAAAACGTCGGTCCTGGGAATACTCTTTTGCTCTCCTCTTGTTCTTGTTGTTGCCAATAGATTTTGGTAAACCTTTGCCCGACGCCGTATCCAGGCATCGTTTTCGCGAGTTCATAGACTGTTGTTTTAAGAAGACGTGCAGGTCAGTGTGATGATTAAGAAGAGAATAAAGAAACGTACGATTGGTATTCCGTCGCACCGCGGTGGCTTGAATTTCCCGAGAGATGTGTTGCGCTGCTTTGGTTTTTAAGGAGGACATTCTTTTTAATAACCACCACCACCGTTGTTGTTACTTACGCGACGACGAAGACGAAACGAAGTTATTTACGTCGTGGGCGGGCCCTGAAATGTGTGGACTGCGAGCGAGGCGTCGCGCAACAATGGTGTTTTTAAAGAGGTATCGCGAAGGTTTTCTCGGACGGCAGACACCCTAAACTTTTTTCTGCGAAACGTCTTTCTTTTTTTTTCTCGCATGTGAGATACAAAAAATATCAGATCAAAAACGATTAAAGAGAGAATGATGCGCTCTAGTTCTTCTTCTTCTGGAGCGACGAGGAGGAGCGCGAACGAGGGAGGCGTTGGGGGGAGATTGGTCGCGTTGTGGGATGTGATCGTGAAGTGCGATGATATTTGTTTCACTCATATTTTGCCGAGATTGAATGGGACCGATCTTAAATTCTTGTACGAGGTGAATAGTGAAACGAGAAAGTTGATTAAGAGATCATCTCACGCGGATGCTTTGAAAGAGAAGTTTTGGATTGAAGAGATGTCGTCGATATCGACTTTGGAGTTTGTGTGGGAGAATAAATCGTTGTGGTCGGGTTGGTGGAACCAAACATTGTTCTGCTGGAAAGTTGCTCGAACGAATAAACTCGAGTTGCTCAAGTGGGCGCGAGAGGAGAAAAAGTGTCAGTGGAATGAAAAGACGCTTAATAGGGCCGCAGAACAAGGTAATCTAGAAATGGTAAAGTATTGCGTGGCAAGTGAGTGTGAGTGTGCTATAAGTACGTTGACTTGTGCATTTGCTGCCAAAAATGGTCATCTCGAGGTACTCAAATACTTACGCGAAACAGCGAAAGCGCCTTGGGCTGATGGTACTGCCTCTTGGGCTGCTGAAAATGGTCATCTTCATATACTCGAATATCTTGTCGAGCGTAAGTATGATAAATATGACGCACGTGCGTGTATGTTGGCAGCCAGGAACGGCCATTTGGATTGTTTGAAGTACTTGCACGAAACCGCCAAAGCGCCTTGGAACTCTGCGGCCGTTCAAGAAGCGCACAGCTACAACCACCCCGAATGTTTACAATACCTCCTCGACAAGAACTGTCCTCTCCCATTTGGTTGGCGATACGAGCATGGAGAGTTGATCACAGGCTACTCATCGTCATCGTCATCATCGTCATCATCATCGTCATCATCATCGTAGTCGTCATCGTCACCTTCGCAAAACTTGTGAGGAGTGAATTTGCGTTTTTTAGGAAGATATATTCACTTCTAAACCCTAAGAGATGATTGGCTCTTCTCTTCTTCAGAGGAGAAAGAAAAATGTGTGAGTTGTCCAGCGTTCGATTCGCTGTATCTCCAAACTATCATCATTCGGGGATATAATTCAGTTGGTAGAATGCTCGCTTTGCATCTTCTTTTTTTGCTCGCGTTCGATGAGTTGGTCTTCGATTGAGTTGTTGTTGGTCGGTTCAGCGCTCGCCACGTATAACAAATACTTCTCGATAAGTAATTTCTAGCGATGTAAGAAAAACAAATCACTACAACGTAACTACTATACTACTACTTCAATTAAAATATGATCGAGTCCATCCCTCTGGCGTCTCTTCCTTCCAACACTCTCCCTTGCGCGTCTCTTTGCGGCTTGACTTTGGCCGCTTTTTGCCGTTCCAACTCGGGAGGTACTTCGTTGTTGCTCTCGATGAGGAGTTGGCGCAAGTCGTACATGATGTCTTGGTCTTCGCTGGTGATGAAGGATACCGCGGTCCCTTTCCTTCCAGCTCTACCGGTACGGCCAATTCTGTGCGTGTAGTTTTCAATCGACGCCGGTAACTCGTAATTGACGACTAAATCGATGCCTTTGACGTCGATACCGCGACCGGCGACGTCGGTGGCGACTAATATGTCAAAGTCGCCGCGTTTGAATCCAGTTAACGCGGCTTCTCGCGCGTCTTGGCCTTTGCCGCCGTGAATGGAGCCGCAGGAATAGCCCATGGAGTGACAAGCTGTGACGCACGAATCCACGCCTCTTTTGGTGTTGACGAAAACGATCGCTTGCGTTTGCGTGTGTTGGGAGAGGATTTGTTCGAGCGTGCGCTCTTTTTCCGATCGGTTGACCCAGATGACGGTTTGTTTGATCAGATCGGAGGTTTTCCCAGCGGAGCCGATGGTCACGACCGCGGGGTTGCGAAGATACGTGCGCGCTAATCGTTCCACGGATGGAGGCATGGTGGCGGAGAACATGTACGTCGTTCTGTACTTCGCAGACGTTTCAATCGATTGTTTATTGTCAATCGCCTTGTTGTCCAACTCTTCCGCCATATCGATCGGTTTCAAATTCGAGCTCGGCATAGCTTCCATGACTTGCGTCACTTGCGGTTCGAAGCCCATATCAATCATTCTATCCGCCTCATCGAGAACGATGTAGTTGCACTGATTGAGAACGGTGTATCTCTTCTCTATGACGTCGATAATTCTACCGGGCGTACCGACGACAATCTCGACGCCTTTGCGCAATTGCACGCCTTGGTCTTCGATAGATTGACCGCCGACGACGCACGCGACGCGATATCCCAAGAAATGTGCGAATTTTAACGTCTCCTCTTCGATTTGTTGCGCGAGTTCTCTCGTCGGGGCCATAACTAACGCATACGGACCATCCGCGGCGACCTCGTCGG
>JACLAA010005685.1_pt1 | contig 13695 bp, 6 predicted proteins | sample 8027891 | NCBI WGS metagenome assembly JACLAA01 (sample SAMN15724900, study PRJNA655200) | protist metagenome | isolation source: fluorescence activated cell sorting (FACS) single amplified genomes of... | place: Spain: Blaines Bay Microbial Observatory, Mediterranean Sea | collected 2016-01-19 | reverse complement strand
CGTTCTTCCTCGGCGAGGTCACGGTCTACCCGAAGCGCGGCGAGCACGCCTTCGAGCCGAGCGCCGTCGACGGTGAGCTCGGGAGGGCGTGGTGCCGCCAGGGGAATGCCACGCGCTAGGCGTGATGTGTGTCCTTAATATTCAAGTTGTTACTTGAATTATTCGTGCAGCAGGGGTCAGTTCGGACGAGGGCAGCTCGACGTCCTGGGACTTGGTCGGACGGAGCCGCTGGTCAAATTGCGGGCGAGGGTTCCCTCCTAGAGGAGGAGCGCGGCGAGGCCCGCGGCGAGCGCCGCCAGGGGGCCGAGGGCGACCGCCCGCGCGCCGTCGGACGCGCTCTTTTTTACGCACGTCGCGGGGGCCGTGCAGTCGGTGTCGACAGAGCAGACCGTCGTCATGTCGTTGGAGCAAAATTTAAAGTACTGGTCGAGGTAGCTCTGGTACAGGTCTTGGACCTGCGTCTGCGACATCGCCGTCGAGTAGAAGGACGCGTGCGCCAGCTTGCCCAGGAAGTAGCGGTCCTTGTGCCACCCGAGGTCGTTTCCACTCGCGGTCGTCCAGTCTTTCCAGTAGCCTTGCGTCGCCTTCGTATAGGCATCGCCCCAGGCGGCGAGCCGGCCGCAGAAGCGCATCGGCCCCACCGGGTCGATCGGGTCGCCACCTCGGGCGAAGAGCTCCTCGTCTGCCGCCGAAGCCCCTGCGGCCCCGCGTACGGGGGTCCAGCTGCTGTCGTAACCATTGATGCCTGAGCAGCTCGCGCAGCAGCCGGCATATATCGAGGGGTTGAGGCAATAGGCCGTCGTCACTGAACTCGCATCATGGAGCGCTGCGAGCGTCTGGCACGCCCCGGGATTCGGCAACGCGACTTGCTGATGGTCAAGCATCCCCTGTTGCACCATTGCGTCGTCGTCCACGCAGGAATCCTTAGTCGTCTTGTCTTGGTATACGGGCTTCCAATAGTCAGCAAATTCGGGGCAGTCGTAGCAGAAATCAAATCCGCCCCGCGTTTGATGATCCATTGCGTTGACGCCCTTGCCGTTGTAGGGCTGCGACGCGACCAATTTCCCGTCAACGTACACCGAGAAGCCCTTGCCGCCCTCCGGGTGCGTGGTGAGCGTGTACATGTGCCACGCGCCGCCTGTCTCGAAGGCGGCGTGCTCGCCGGGTAGCGTGTCGAGATATTGTCCGCGATGACTCCAGCAATTGACGTTCGACCCGCACTGTAGACCCGACGCTTCGGTATCGGTCTCCGAGAGCCCGAGGCTTTCGCAGTACGGGCAGGTGTACGACGGAGGGTCGTTCGAGTCGCCCAGGAGGGTGCGGATGGTGTTGTCCTTGTCGTAGATTCCTACGTACTTCTCGCTGTCGGTACCCAGGTACCCCTTCGCCAACCACACGTGTATATGGTTCGCACTCCACCCTGCGGATAACTCCGGGTCGCCGTGGCCGAAAAATACCTCCGTGTGTATGTCGGCGAAGTTCTCCTTGTCGTGGCGGAACCACACGTTTATCGCGAACTTGCCGTTTTTGCCGTAGTCGACGTCGGCGAGCTCGAGCGTGTCCTTCTGCAGCGTGGTTGCGGAGCCGCACGAGATCACCGAGCCGAAGCGCTCGTCCGTTTGCCAGTTGGGCTGAGAATAGGTGACCGTCTGATCCTCCGCCTCGTACAGCACCTTCCCGTCGAGTTGCCCGGACACTGCCTCCTTCAGGTCGAAGCCCGACCCCTCGTCGAACGCGTAGTACGCGACGAGGTCAGCGCCGAACGCGGCCGCCGCGGGGAGGATCTGGCCGGCGACCGAGGCCGCGCGGGCGGCGAGCAGGAGCGCGGCGAGGCGCATACTTTTGATGAACTGCGGAAAAAAGTGGAGAGAGGCAAGCGCAGCACCGACAGTAGATGTGCTGTGCTTCGAAGCTGCCCGCAGTAGATCGACAATAGAAATTGGCGTTAGGACGGCGCGCACGCGGCTCTTTGGCCGGATTCTCACAGAGCATGCTTGTGCTGCATGCCATAGTGTCCATGGGCCCTGCCCGTCGGTGCGCCCAGATGCGCGGCAGAGCCGCTCAGAGGACCATATGTATTGATATATGGAATCTATTGGGGAAATTCGGAAACGACCAAGAACACAGCGTGACCCACGTGCAAAGGCTGCCCGCGGCGGCCGCCGCAGCGCGTGTGGACACCGGCAGGCAGGTGGCTGCCGCGTTCTTAGGTGCCAAGCAGAATTGGCGGACGCCAGGAGACGAAGCCGGCTGATAATTCTTTTTTGGCCATGGCCTACTGCTCTCTGCTGCTGCCTCTCCTGGTCGCGGCGGCCCCGTCCGCCGCCGCTGACACGGTAGCCGTCGCGCTCTTCTGTGACACGGGCACGCGCGAGGACTCTTTGCTTTATCGGCCCGATGCCGGGGGCGATCACGTTCGGCGCGAGGAGTGCGACGCGGCGCGGGCGGCGATCGACGCGATCAACGACAAGAGCGACGGTGCGTTCGACGGCCTGCTGCCGGACACGCAACTCGTGCCCTATCCCTTGTCCTACAACTCCTCGCGCTGCGGGCCAGGCGACCAGGAGATGCGCACGGCGTGGGGGACGCTGCCGGTGCACCCCGTGGCGTCGATCGGCCCGGGCAGCGATGAGTGCGTCGAGCAGGCGGAACTTTTCATCCATTTTTATGCGATCGGCTCGGGGTCAGTTGTCATGTCGGAGGCGTCGACGGGGACGGACGTGTATTGTCAGAATCTGGTCCGCCTCTCGAGCCCCGAAAAGGTGCGCAACGAGGCTCTCGCGGCCGTTGCGTCGCACTACGACTGGGCTCGTGTTGCGATCGTCTACGACTCCTCGGACGCGTGGGCGTCGGACGCCGCGATACAGTTCGGCAAGGGCATCGAGGCCGACGGCGGCACGATTTTGGGAGACGCGTGCGTGAAGGAAGCGGGGACCGCGGCTGCGTGCACGGCAGGAGGCCGGCCGGGCGTCCGCTTCGAGGGTATGAGCGCGGCCGTCGCCGACGGCGTGCTCGACGCGATCGTGGCGACCGGCGCCCGGATCATCTACATCGCCGCGCGCCCGGCGGACCAGCGCACGCTCTACGAGCGCATCGCGCAGACCGGGAAGTGCAGCGGCGCCGGCTACGGGCTCCTGTCCGCGTGGCTCTCGGACGACCTTTTCTTGGGTAGCGACGGGACGGCGAGCGCCGACGCCGTCGCCGGCGCGCGGGGCCTACTCCTGCCGCGGGAGACGGTCGACACGACCGGAACGGTCGCCCAAACGTTTTTGGATGCGCGCGCGGCCGGCCTCGACCCGACAGTCTGTGAAGGCGACCCGGTGGAAGGCCGCTACTGCGACGGAGACGGCGACGCCGCGACCCTGGGCGGCTACGGCCCGCAGATCGTCGACGCCGTGTACACGCTGGCAAAGGCGCTCGATACGATGGAGGCCGCCGACCGCCAGGACCCCGAAGAGGTCTTTGAAGCGATCGAGGACCTGGGGGACTTCGAGGGCTTCTCGGGCACCGTGTCGCTCGACAAGTACGAGGACCGCGTCGGATCCATGACGATCGTGAACCTGCAGCTGTCGCCCGCGGGCGAGCCCGTTTTCGTGGACGTCGGAAAGGTGCAAGGCGGGGCGTTCGCGCTCGACTCTGGCGCGGCGGTCATCTTCCCGGGCGGCACGTCGGACGTCCCCGCCGACGACGACACGTTTGACGTCTTCTCCAACCACCACGGGGGGATCCCGGTCGCCCCGAACGGCGCCCTCGCGGCGGGGCCGGGCCGCGCCCTGCCCGCGGCGCTCGGGCTCGCGCTCTCGTGGGCATTCTCTCAAATTCGCTACTAATTTACCTATGAATCATCACTTAGGAGCGACTCGGGCACGGGGAAGGTCCGCCTAATCTTCGACGCTATGAATAATCACTTAGGAGCGACTCGGGCACGGGGAAGTTCCATCCGCGCTGCTAGTCGTCGGGTGTCATGTCGTACAAGGCGAGCTCGCGGTCGCCCAGCAGGCACGCGTCGAGCGCCGCGTCGATGGCCTCAAAGTCCGTGCCCGGCGCCCCGACGAAGGCCAGCTGCGTCCGCGGCGCGCCGGCCCAGATGCCACACGGCCCCGCGGGCGACGCGCCGCGCGCGCCGCCGGCCTGGGACCAGGCGTAGGCCCGCTCGGCCGCCGCCGCGAGCCAGAGCGACCCCTTCGCGCGGTAGGCCTCGGACAGCGCCCCGGCCTCGACCGCCTCGGCGAAGCGCGCCGGCGAGAAGGGCCGGCGGCGCTCGTAGACGTGCGTCGCGGCGTCGAGGCGCGCCGGCCGCGCGAGCGTCGGGGCGAAGAAGGCCGCGGGCGCCGCGTCCTCGACCACGGCTTTGCCGGCGCCGCCCATGACGCCGAGGACCTCATCCAAAGGAATGTCGCAGCGCGTCACTCTGTGGACGACGGCGTCGGGGTTCAACGCTTTACAAATGGTCTCCGCCGCGACCACGTCCGCGTCCGCCGCTCGATCAATCTTGTTTAACAGAATAACGTCCGCGCACTCGACCTGCTCCGCGAGCAAGTCCGCGACGCCGCGCCACAGCCCCGCACTACTCAAAACGTCGTAGGCCGAGGCCAACCCATCGAGACCCAGCTCCCGCCGCTCGAGCACGCGCGCGCCCGTGGCCCACAACCCTTGCGCGAAGACCGACGCGTCCACCACCGTCACGAGCGTATCTAAACCACCGCAGCCCGCGAGCGCGTCGCGCATCGCCGCCGGCTCGGCCACGCCCGTCGCCTCCACGACGATGTGGTCGAAGGCCGCCGCTCGTCGCAGCTGCCGCACGCCCTCCACGAGGCCATCGCGCGCCGTGCAGCACGCGCAGCCGTTCGACATCGTGACCACGAGCGCGTCGTCCTGCGACGCCGTCTCGGCGATGGCACCATCAATATTCAGGGACGCGACGTCGTTCACGAGGCACCCGATCCGCAAGCCGTCGTCATTTTTCAGGAGCCGTTCGAGGAGCGTCGTCTTGCCCGCACCCAGGAAGCCGCTCAGGAGCGTGATCGGTGCCGGTTGCAGGGCTCGTGCGGCGTGCAGCCATCCCAGGAGTGCAAAGCACCGAGACATCATCTATCTTGGACACAACACGTGCGTTTGCGGCTGCAGCGATTCTCGCGAATAGATCAGAACCTCGAATGCTTTACTGCAATGACGCTGCTAGCAGCCAAAACTCAAACGCAAGGCACGCGCTCGCGAGCTAGCGGCCAGTAAGACACTAGGAATCGAATCCGCCAAGCAGCCGTTTGAGTATCCTTCAGTTGGCTACTGGTCCAAAGAGATCAATGGGGCACGTACTGGGGGGCGAAAAAGGATTTTTTTTAATTCGCGGCCGAGGGCGCCCTACGGTCTATGGCGACCGCGCCGGTGGAACCCTGTCAATCCCTGCCCAAGAGGTCTCCCTGGGGTCGCCTAGGGTCGGTACTATAAACGTGCAAGCGCCTACACCGCAGACGCCGCCGCTTCAAGCATTTTTGGCCGATTTCTCTCAGCAGACCACGCAGCTTTAGCAGCTTTAGCGAGGGTTTGCTCTCCAGGGCTCTCGGAGAGCACTGGGCGGCTACATCGACGGCGTATGCGGTGCAGGCGACTACCCACTACCAGACCTGCCCCAGAGCGAGTCCGAGAGCCGGTCCGCCCCCGAAAAAAGTGTGCCATTTGGGCCCGATGGCGCCCCGTTCCCGTTAAAAACGTCAATTACCCGAGGGCCCCCAGTAGTCGCCGTAGCGGTCTCGTTGGACCCTATACTATCCCACCGATAGTCAATTACAAATATATGACATCTACACAACGAGAAGGGTACTTTTGGCTGCCCATGCTCGGGACGTGAACATCTTGATCTGGACCTCGTGTAAGTCCGTCGATCATGGAACAAATGATCGCGTCATGGTCCATGGTGATGGTACACGGGCTGATGGTCGCAGGTCCGGGATCTATGCCCCAATTAACGAGATCGTGGGTTTGGGAGTTGGCCGAGGCGCGCCGAGCATCTTTGGGTCTCGGAGCAATGTAGTACACAATCAAGCCGGTTAGATGGCCCGTCCTAGAACTAAATCGCCTGAAACGCAAATTTATTTTATAACTCACCGGTCTGGGGCCAATTCAGTGCCCCGCGTACGCACCGTCGTCCGCGGAGAACGGGCAAGTGGGTCGATCGTGAATAGAACGACGGCGTTATGGTCCATCTGGGTAGTGGCGTCGCTGATACTCGCGGATGTAGGTCTCCTCTCCGTTTTTGTACAATCGCGTGGTCGTGAAGTCGCTGTTTCGCGCGGCTCTAACGGAATATCTGAAATAGCTGGGTAGTCGCTGATTCGGCCTAAATGGACTCTACTCCTAACAAACGGAAGGAAACGAACATAAACTCGGGAGTTGTCTAGTAGAATTCTTCTCCCGCCCTCCGAGCGCGGGCCGTCGGCTCCGGTTCCGTCGATTGTGTATGAAAACTGGGCTGGAGTTGATATAATGTACTATTCGGATGGTAGATGGCGGCGTCAATCGCTGGTGTAGTTTAGCGAGCCGGAAGACTCATCCGCGAATGTTGCGGGCGGTGCCTTCCGGGAGGCGCGAGGGTATGTTCCCGGGCCGCTATTCTGAAATATTTGGTCGCGGCGATCGACTGGGATGTATTCTGAATTTGAGTCATTCTTTTGACGCTATCGAGGCGTATCTTTGGATTTGCTAGTAGGTCACACGCTAGCTTCTTGCTGCTTTCCTTTGGGCTGCTTTACGGACCGGGTACAGGCCTCGAGCGGCGCGCTAGGGATGCTTGTCTGTGGCTGGACGCGTCTCGCGTGCGGGCGCTAGCGTCGCGAGACACTAGCAAGCAGCCACGACCAAGAACAGCCTGACCCACGTGCAAAGGCTGCCCGCGACGGCCGCCGCAGCTGCGTGTGGACGCCGGCGGCGGGCTGGTATCTTAGCGCTTTGTCGCAGGCTCTGCACGGACTGTGCGGTTGCATACGTCTTAGAATTGGTTTGACTCTCGTCAATCGATATAGCATCGCGTGCTGCAGCGCTCGCGCGGCTCAGGGCAGCGCAATCCGCGCTGCCATTGCTCATTGGCAGCATCAGCACACAATCAGCGCGTAGAACCGCCACATTCAATCGCGACCGCAGCGCGACTTGCGCTCGCACGCGGCGACAGAGCGCGCGCGGGCAGCCGCGCAGCAGCGCCAGCGAGCAAACAATCACACGGTCAAATATTATGCACTCGTCGCCGGCCAGTGTCGCCGTGGTGCTGCTCGCGCGGCGGGTATTAAGCGAAAGGCCAGGTCTGCTGCCGGCGAGCATCCCAGATCCTCTCGCGTACTATTTTCTCGACGAGGGGCAAGGCTTTGCCTTGAAGGACTTTATCTCGGGCAATGACGATGGACGTGTCGTCTACGACGAAGGCCACCAGACGGTCGCCTATACCGAACCAAACTGGACAGACGACGATTTCTTCGGCACGGCGATCCAATGCGGCAAGAAGGATACGGAACAGAAGGACACGCTCGAGCTCGCAGACGTCGGATACGGGCACACCGGCGCGTGGTCGCTCAGCCTCTGGTTCCGTCACGATGAGGACGACTTTGAGGGGTCCGAGCGCGAGCAGTTCGTCGGCCACGGAGACGCGCTGCAGCCCACGTCATCGGCCAACCAGTTTCACGTGCAGCTCGAGCTGTCGAAGGTCATTCGCACCATCGTCTACCAGGCGTCGACAGACACGGTGGCAGTCCCGGAGACGCACGACACCAACTGGCACCAGTATGTCTTCACGGCGAACCCCGACTACGCCGAGGGAGGGTACTTTGTGTACGTCGACGGCGTGCAAAAGGACGCTGGACTGACGACCACTGGTGCCTTCGACCCGATCGGCACCATCCGTCTATGCGGGCGCCTGAAGCCCGCCGCGTGGGAGGGTGGCGACGACGGCGCAACGGCGTGGGACGCGGAACGCTACTTTCTCGGCAAGGTTGCCCACTTCTCGGTCTGGGACTCGGCCATGACGCCCGACCAGGTCCAGGCGCTGCACGCGGCCTATCTCACCGCGGCACCCAATGGCACCGGCGGTGCGCGGTCAAAGTCCCGCAGCCCTATCCTCCTCGGCTTGATCATCGTGAGCGCCGTCGCCTGCGCCTTGCTCCTCGTGCTTGCGTACGTGATGTGGAATCGACAGGCGGTCAAGGTGGTGGCCACGCCCGTCGCAGCTGTGGAGCTGGTCACGGTGGGAGACACGCCGGTCGGCGTATCGAAAGCAGAAACTGGAGCGGCCGTAACCGAGTAGTATTCGTAAAGAAATGATCTCAGCGAACGGCTATGATGAATTCTGAATTTGGGAGGTGCCAGTGGATCTGGGAATTGGCCAGCGGCTCAGGGGAGCAGTCGCTCAACCATAGGTCTTTGTCTTAGTTCCGCGGCGGGGAGGGCTCCTAGGCCGGCGCCGGCGCCGCGACGGCCTCGTCCGCCGGCGCCGCGACGGCCTCGTCCGCCACGACTTCCTCCTCCACGTCCTCCGCGACCTCCTCCGCGTCGGCCGCCTTCTTCTTCCTCGAGCTGCCGAACGCCGACGACATGCGGCTCAGGAGGCCGGGCTTCGGCGAAGCCGCGGGCGGCGTCGCCGGCGCGGCCTCCGGCTCCGGCGCCGGCGGCGCCGGCGTCGCGGCGGCCTCGGGCTCCACGACCGCCGGGACGCCGGCCGCCCGTTCGCACGCAGTGAGGAAGGCGGAGACCTCGACGCTCTCTCCAAAATTGCGCGCCACGGCCTCCAAAAAGTCGCGCCGGAACTCGGGCAGCACGACGGCCAGATTGTCCGCGAAATCGGACGCGGAGACGGTCCCCTCGGAGAATCGCGCCTCGACGGCCTCCCGCCGCTTGAGGACCAGCGGTGCCACGATGGACGTCCCTTCCGGCGCGTCGCCGCGCCACCCACTGACGCGCGCCTCGAGTTGGGAAAGAAGCGCCTCCAGCGACGTCGCGTCCTTGTCGAAGTCGTTCAGGGCCGACCACTTCAAAGCTCGCAGCTTCTCGTCGGAGGCCCGCAGGATCTCGTCCTTGAGCGCACACATGGTCGTCAGGAGCTGGACCTTGGCCTGGTCGCGGCTGACGGGCGGCGGCGCGGCCATTGATGCCTTCTTGGTGGCGGACTTGGCGGCGGACTTGGGCATGGTGCGCGCGCGAAGGTTGCTGCCCGCGTGGGCTTAGGCGTCGGCGGGAGCTGCCTCGGGCCGCCGTGTCGTCGTGCGGCACGATGGGCGCTGCGGGCAGCGCTGGGCTTCGCGACGGCTTGGGCTAACGGCTCGCGCGCCGGACGGCTCCCGGCCCTGCAAGAGACCCCTGCCCCGGCGCGGAGTGATTCCCCGACGACTACATGTGGCAGTGGGGCGGTTTGGTTCACGCGCGGGCGACGGCTCCCGCCCCCGCGGCAGACCTCTGCCCCGGCGCGGAGTGACTCCCTGACGAATACCTCTACACTCACAAATTAACAAAACCTCCCCGGCCGCCACGGATCGAGGACGTCCACGTCGACGCCGTCGAGGAGCTCCGCGACCGCGAGCGCCGACAGCACCGGCGCGAGCGTGATGGCGCTGTGCGCCGCGCAGACGTAGCTGCCCGCCTCAGTAAAGCCGACGGCGGGGTAGCCGTCTTCCGGCAGGACGCGATACGCGAGCGTCGTCGCCTGCACGGGCGCCGCGACGTGCGGCAGCCAGGCCGCCGCGCGGTCGACGAGCCGCGCGCCCTCGTCGAGCGACGGCGCCGCTTCCTCCATCGACGAGCTCGACGCGACAGCATATCCTTTCAGGTCGCCGCCCACGACGGCCGTCCCGTCATTTCGCTGGAGGAAGTGCACACCGCTCACCGCGTCGACGACGAGGCCCCGCATGCGCTCTGTTCCTCCGGTCTTTGGTCGCGTGTGCGCGAGGACGCCCGGCGACCGCTTCATCGGCACGGGCGCGCCGAGCGCCGGGATGCCCACGCCAGCGGCCAAAATCGCGACATCAGCGCGCACGTCCTCACCGTCGACGCGCACGCCCTCGCCGCCCGGCAGGAGCCCGTCGACCGTCGTTCCCCAGCGGAACGTGGCGCCCGCGGCCTCGGCCGCTTGCTGCAGTGTGGCCACGGTCACAAATGGGTCGGCGCGCCCCTCGTCGGGATACAAGTGCCAGCGGCCCTCCTTGCTTTTGAGGCCGGGCTCGCGCGCCGCGGCCTCTTCCATAGTTAACGTGTCCACCGCGTAGGCGCCGCCGGCGCTTTGGGGCTCGCCGTCCGCGTACAGGAGCGCGCCGCACCAGGTCGCGAGGCCGGCGTACGGCTCCTGCCGGCGCCACAGGGCGAGGCTGGTCCGGGTCAGTCCTCCATACTCCGGACTCTTCGCGTCCTTGCCGTTCGCGTTGAGCCACGCCCACGAGCCCGACGTCGCGTCCTCGCAGACGACGGCGCCGCGCAACGCCGTCGCCGGCGCGGGGCGCGAATCGAGCACGGTGACGGCCACGCCGCGCGTCGCGAGCTCCAGGGCGACGGCGGAGCCCATGACCCCGGCGCCGACGACGACGGCGGACCTTGGGGTGGCCCGCGCGGCGCGCCGCGCGCGAAAGCCGAAGCCGGACGCGTGCCGCCACCATTGCGCCACTGGACGCGCTGGCGTCATCACATCGGCGGGATCCACGCCGACCTCGCGCAGGAGCCGCTCGTGCGTCGGCTGGTGGCGCCCGTTTCGCAAAAACATGCCGTTCCGGTCGGCGAGCTCCGCGAGCGCGAGGTCCTTCGACGGCACGGCGCCCGGCATACTTCGGGAGTAGGCCTCGAGCGCCGCGCGGTCGACGCTAGGGTCGAGCTCGTCCACGAGGAGCTCGAGGTCCGGCTCCGCGTGCGCGTCGACGACGTCGCCGCCGTGGCGCGCGCAGATCAGCCAGAGCGCCGCCGACCAGACGAGCTTCAGTCGCACGGCTTTCAGCAGCGCGTCGCGGTCGACGACGTCGCAGCGCGGGCCGCAGCTCCCGATCAGCGCGGCGACGGCCGCGGCGTGGCGGCCGGTCACGACCGTGGGCGGCGCGCCGGCCCCGAACGTCGGCGCCGCGCCCGTCGCGAGGACGCCGAAGAAGAGACACCCGTACGTGAGGCCGTCCGCTTGGGAGCCGACGACCTCAGTCGCGCGGCCCCGCGCGTCGCCATTGCAGAGCAGCACGACGTCTTCCAGGCGTGAAGGCGGCGTCGCGCGCAGCACGTCCTCCACCGCCGACGCCGGGGCCGTGACCAGGATGGGCGTGCCTTGAGGGCTCAGCGCGCCCGGGGCGACGCCGCGCGGTGTCGCCGCGAGGCTGCCGCCCCCGGCGCGCAACAATAGCGAGCCGATGCGGCCTCTCGCGCCGACGACCTCGCCTTGGCGGCCATTTACTGCTATTGCGTGAGCGGTGGCGCTGAGCCAGAGTAGCAGTCTGACAAGCATGGCGCAGTGCTGGCACAACTGATGGCACAGTCGTGCAGTAGGAATCGATGCGGCCACGATGCTGACTGGCACGCAAGCGATGATGCTATGCTGAGCTCAGCCCAGCTTTGCCAGGGCTCAGAGCTAGTAGGAGTATACAGTAGACCTTAGTGCCAACCAACGTCCACCGGATCTATCAGCATCAAGACGGTACTTCTCAACGGCGGCGCGGGTGTATTCTCCTCTTGATGCTCGTGCGACCGTCCGCGTGAGCACGGACGCGACTTGCTTACGAGACCTGCCTGCGGACGCCCCAACGCGAGGACGCGGCGCCTAAATCTCCCGAGGCACGTCGTCAGTTTACACGCACCGAGCCGTCGCCGGAGGGCGTGTGGGGACTATGCGACGTCGCGCCCCTGACGGGCGCGCGAAATAGAACGCTAAACGCCCCTCCGCACACGCGCCGACGCGGTAGCACGCACCGAATCCAGTTCATCAAAACGCTCGCCTCGCAGAGACCGCCATCGCGCGAGAGACCGCCGCTCGGCGGCGGCGGGGCGGGCCGGGCTCTCTCACTCCCTCTGTGTCTCTCTCCCCGCTCTCGATCGATCGATGACGCGGAGCACTGTCGTCGTCAAGTAAGAGGTCCGCCCGCGAGCAGCTCTGCTGGCACATCACTCAGCGCGGCGGCGGCCGCGGCGGCCGCGGCTTTGTGCAAAGAATCACATTTGCCGGCGTTCCCGGCGGCCGGACGATGACCCCGCGGTGCCGTTGGGCCCGGAGCCGGCCATGGCGGCGTCCCGGGGCCGCGGGGCGCACGGCGTCGAAGACCCTTCGGCGGGGCTGCCTCTGTAGAAGATGCGGCAGGCCGCGCTGCGCCATGCAGCCACGCGCATGCACGGGCCTCGCCGGGGACCGTCCACGACACCCCAGAAAACCGGTTTTGAACGCCACGAGTTGAATTCGTGCGTGGGGGGCGCCAAAAGTTGAAGGTTGCAGGTGGGTTGAGCTTGGAGCTAGGCATCGGGCGCACCCGAGGGAGCCCTCCCACGCATGATCGCGACGGGTAGGAGAGAAACCAAAAATGCGTCACACTAGTTTCACACACTAGTTTTTGACCAGCTCTTAGGGCATTATTGATGGCATTAGCCTTGACGTTAGGTTCTTGAGCCGTTTCGGGACTTCCGCGTTGCAGTCCTAGCGTCCCACCATCGAGCTGGCAAACTCCTCGTAAACTCGGCCCAATCCTGAACGCTCCCTGTGCGTGTCACCCCTATTGCCTCCAACAAGGGTGCACCAAGCATGGACGCGTCGTCGCGAAAAGCTGCGCACCCGGCCCCGGCGCCCGCGAACGCACCGTCGCGCGACGAGGCGGCGCCGGCGTCGCCGCACACGACCCCCGCGGCGCCGGCGCCGGCGGCGCCGGCGGCCGCGGCCGCGGCCCCGGCGCCCCCGGCGACGACCAGCCTTCGGGTCGGCGCACGTTTCCCAGCGTCCTCAAATCTTGGTCTTCATCAGTGCTGCGCGCTCGCCCGGCATGAAACCGCCGCGACACTCCAGGATATTCGTGTGTCGCCGGACGCGCGGCGGGCCGCGTCGCCCGCCGCGCGCGAGCGGTCTACGGGAAACGATAAACCGACAGGACTCGACCACGCAGGCCTGGACGCCGGAGGAGCTCGCCTACGCCGCGCGCGTCTCGGACCTTTATGGGAGAGGCGTCCTCCCGAACTGCCCGGCGCCGACGCAGTGTAGAATGTCTTACGTTTCCGACCTTGAACTAACACATGCCACGCAGGAGGGCATCACGCTCCGCGTTTTATTATCGCGGCTCCTGAACTGCCAACCTATGCGCGTGTCAAAGAAGTACAGTGGTGTGCTACCGCGTGGAAATCAAACGTCGGGCGCCCGACGTCGTCTTCGTAATTGGCGTGGAGCGCGGCGTGGAGGCTCGCGACGGCGGCGCTAGATGTATCGGGATAACCTCACGTCTCCGTAACTGGCGTGGAGCGCCACGCCGTCGACGCGACGTTCTCCCTGGTACTGCGTCTCGACGGTCGCGGCGATAGATGTATCAGGCTAACCCCACGCAGGCGAGGCCTGGGCGACGCACGGCAAGCGGCCCTACACGCCCGCGCGCTACGAGGCCGTGCCTTCCCAACCGGACGCGGCCGAGCTCGGGCGCCTCGAGGGCGCCTTCCACCGCTCGCTGCGGCCGGGCGCGCAGCTGACGACGAGTCTGCTGGGGACGTCGGGCCTGCCCACGCCCGTGG
>JACLAA010000240.1_pt1 | contig 13695 bp, 3 predicted proteins | sample 8027891 | NCBI WGS metagenome assembly JACLAA01 (sample SAMN15724900, study PRJNA655200) | protist metagenome | isolation source: fluorescence activated cell sorting (FACS) single amplified genomes of... | place: Spain: Blaines Bay Microbial Observatory, Mediterranean Sea | collected 2016-01-19 | reverse complement strand
ATCGAAGGTCTGTAACGACTGGCGTGGAGTCGATCGGCAGTTACGTCCGCTTAGTTATGAACGTGCCTGGGCGGGCGGGAACGTCTCGGAACAAGAACAACGCTGGATGTGACAGTATGAGCTGCCCAACTGGCGTGTGGCCATGTATCGTGCCTGGATGGCCTTGCTCTCTGTCCACCTTCTATTCCGCGCAGCAGTGCGGATGTTGGTCGGAGAACCCACCCAAAAATATGCCGGCACCGGAGAATGTTGAAAGTGGTGTGGAGCTATGGGCTGTGGATTGTGGCTCTCTGTCGCTGTCGGGTTTGGCCACCTCGTGCCATCAGTGTGAGCAAAGACCGTGCAAGTACGAGGAGCAGGAAATTGACCTCTCTGCCTTCGTGCCCTCGTTGGCCAATCGAAGCCGGGAGTGGAAATTGACGTTTATGGCCCGCAGCAGAGAATACTTCGCCGTCTATATCGACGATTTACGCATGTCATTCAAGAAACCTGGATGCACAAATGAGAACGCCTGCAACTACGACCCGGCTGCACAGATTGATGATGGAACCTGTGCAGCGAAAGTTCGAGGCTGCACAGTCCGTACGGCTGAGAACTATGATGTTAATGCCAACAGCGATCCGGGTGGCCGCTGTTCTGCATTCTCGGCCACGTCGGCAGTGACCCAGGCGGGGACTCTCACCAATGTGCAGCTCGCGAAAGGGTCAGCTGCGGTCCCTACCTTGACAATCTCGGATGACGATCGTAAGAAGTTCAATGATGATGAGCGCGCGCCGAAACTTGGAGACTATCCCTACTGGAACGTACAAGTCAAAGCGAAGAATCTGTGGGCTACAACACCAGTCGGGTTCAAAATCAAGCGCTCACAATCGAGTCTAAAAGTGACTACGATTTTGTACACAGAGTTTGGACGCGCGTATCCTGGGCAAGGTCTGGCTAGTACCAGGGAATCGGTCAAATGCGAGCACCCTGTCACTTTCAGAGAGACCGATGGGGGTGCGTGGTGTTCCGAGAGCAGTCAGATGCAGGCCAAACTGAGAAATGGGACCGTGTACACGATTGTTGTGATCCCAGACGAACCGATGCCATCGCACGATAATGCTAGACGAGTACTCCAGCAGGGCGACGCAGTAAGGCGCGAAGCGCTTCTGAACGGCTTCCAGTTGGAAATTTTGGCGATACAAGACGCAGTGGAGGTAATTCAGCCTGAATGTGGCAACGGTGTGCTGGACGGCAAGAATGAGCAGTGCGATCCGGTGGATGTCTTGCGAGGCAGTCCACAATTAAATGGAAGGGAGTCTGAATGGTGCTCGTTGCCAGTGAACGGCGGTGGTGGATGCAAGGGCATATTGGCCTCCTTCGCTTTCGAGCTAGACTCAGTAAAAGTTACAGAAGGCAATGGGGTCACCATTAAAATTGTACGTCATCTGCCACCTGTGTGGCTTCCAAATAATGCTGCCTTCGAAGCCGTCAAGGTCATGGTGCACACAGTGGATGGTACCGCATTGAGAAGCAATAAAGACTACGATAATATTGAGGGCAAACTTGTCGAGTTTGCTGCTGCCCAATGTTCCGACCCGGAATTCAGAGCTTCTAAGGAAGCGTGCTTATCGATTCCAGGCAATATATACACACCAATTGAAACGGAAAAGTCTATCATGGTTGACACGCTGAAGGATGACTTGTACGAATACCCGTCTGAGTATTTTTTTCTTAAGCTTGGGCTTGCGTGCAGTGGCGAAGAGGGGACGTGCTCACATGATACGAAACTGCAAGAACCATGGCAGATGAGGGTGGAAGTTGTGGACGCAGACGACTGGTACGATCTTTTGGTCGTGGTCGCTGTACTATCGGCAGGAGGAATATTGTTTAGCGCCAGCGTATGTATATCAGTCTGTACCAGTTCTCTTCGGTCGTCCGCGCTCCAAGCGAACACACTTGCTGCCTCTACTAGCAACCAGTATGTGGCTGGAGGTATGGTAGGTGGACTTGGTGCGAAATTGACGACAATTGGACGAAGCGGATCGGTTGCACCTGCACAGGCACGGCGGCAAAGTATCCAGCTGGGCGGCGGGTCTGCCACCTATGGCAACAGATCACCAAGCTTTGGCGGTGGATCCCCCAGCTATGGAAATAGATCGCCAAGTTTTGCTGCAAGCCGGTCTAGCGTCCAGCACGGGGCACCCATGGGGCGCCGGACGAGCGTCCAGCAGGGAGGGCGGCGTGCAAGTGTACAACAGGGAGGCGCGTTGCCACTGGGGCGGCGAGCAAGTGTGATAGCCGATGAGCAGCGGCAAGATCGTTCTCGCGCTAACACAGGAAAGGAAGATGTGCCTCGATCAACCTCAAGGAGAGCTAGTGCGCAGAGCTCATCGTCCAAGGGGTTGAGCTCGCCAGCCGCATCACCTCATAAAGGCAGTCGAAGCGGAAGCGGTGGCTTGGATGAGGCTCAGCTTGCACAACTGCAGCAAGCAGCTGGCATGGGTTCGCGACGCGGGGCACCGGGTAGAAAAGCGTCAATTTCGCAAGGCGACATGAATCTGGCAGGCCGTGTCCGGGGTGGCGAGGAAGGTAGCAGCGGCCGACATCGGCGAGGGTCAGTGAAAGAAAATAACTTGGACAATGATGCGCCCGTTGCCAGAAGCAACGGGCGGCACAGACGCGGCTCTGTGAAAGAAGTCGCAAGCTCGAAACAGGAAAACAATGTAATACCCGAACTGAAACAGTCTAGTAGCGGCGGACGGCACAGGCGCGGTTCCGTTAAAGAGATCACCCATGACGAACCTGCAATTGTAAACAGCAGTGGGCGTCACAGGCGTGGCTCTGTCAAGGAATTGGGTGCAGCAGCTGACGCGATTGGCGCAGTGGCAGCAATTAAGAGCAGTGGACGGCACCGCCGCGGGTCAGTCAAAGAAGTGCAAGAAGCTTTTGCAAAAGCACAGGACAAAGAAGCAAAGGCAAATGCCAAAAGCAGTAGTCGACACCGGCGTGGGTCGGTCAGAGAGATAAGCGAAGAATCTGGCACATCGACTACGAGTGGACGGCATCGTCGTGGATCGGTTCGAGAAGTCAGTGATTCGTCCGGCCCTTCTCCGACCGCCCACAGCAGTGGGCGCCACAGACGTGGTTCTGTCAAGGAAGTAGGCTCTGCTGTCGGTGTGGTGGCAGCAATGAAGAGCAGTGGTCGACATCGGCGCGGGTCGGTCAAAGAGGTTGACGGCGACGCTCTTGGGCTGCACAAGATCCGGACTGACGGCGAGCCTGCCAAAGGCGGTGGCAACCGTCGCAATAGACGGCTGTCTGTCCCAGATACTATGGATGCAGCAGCACCGCCGGCCAACTCGCGTCGGCGAGCTTCAGTAGCACCAGGAGGTGCAGCGCCTCAGTCCGCCGTTATGCTCCCAACAGGTGGGGGTGTCGTGGCAGGTTTAGAGGGCTTGGTTGCTGGGCATGCAGATCTTAATTCCGTGAGCATGGGACGGCGGCGGCAGACCGGAGGTAATCGGTCACCGGGCTCGCTTGGGAGCCCATCATTTAGCCGAGGGTCACCGAAAAGCGGCGGTGGTCGAAGCTCCCCCAAAAGTTCTTCGTTCAGAAGCAGTAATTCGCCCACCGCTTCCGACGGTCACGACTCGCCAGATGCAAATGCTGGCCCGGTTGTCAAGGTACGTAAAAAAGCTGTCGGTGCTTACCAAGATCAGGCCATGTTCTCAGCCATGCAAGCAGCTCTAGCATCTGCGCATCACACTTTGGACGAAAACAAGGGCTTGCTTGGTAAGATTAAATTGCTGGGTGCAGCTTTTGTGGGTGCTGCCACTTTGGCGGTGGCGATTGTTGTCTTCGTATCACTGAACACCGACAAAGACTTGGGCCAATGTGAGTCAGCAACTGACACACAATGCCTTGTTTACCAAGTCGGAGATGGGAAGTGCGATTGGGGTTGTAATGTTGCACAGTGTAAGTTTGATAAGGGCGACTGCAAGTACTACACTGATGCATGCAAGAACGCGTGGTTGCAGAACACAATGGGAAATAGGCCGGAATTCACAGGAGAAATTTTGTCAATGCCAAAGGGTATCACGGCGTCTTGTTTTGAATATGATACCGCTGGTGTACCAACAGATTTTCCACTGAAAAATACTCAGTGTGAAAAACGTTGCGATTACGAAGAGTGCGGCTTCGATGGTGGCGATTGCGATAGAGCAGAAATGACGAAGTCTCCACAGTGTGCACCCGGCTGTTTTTCGCATTTTCTGGGCGATGGAGAATGTCATTCACAGTGTGATACAGCTGGGTGCTTGTTCGACTTGCGAGACTGCGACCAAAGCTCGATATGGCAAGCTGGTGTGAATCGCACGACGCAAGTCCCAACTGAAGAATTGACGAATCACGAACATCTGATGTGTGACCGCACCGCAGTCAATAAATGCGGCTTTAACTTTAACGCAGCGGCTCTGGATTCGGCCTTGAATTTACGGGAGAAGTTCTGGTCAACAATTGGAAGTGACGATACGTGTGATGATACGTGGGCCTTGTCCATCGTTGACGATACCGCTCGCGAGAAAGCTAAGCGGGACTGGGCGCCCTTCTGCAAACGACTTGAAAGCATAGATGGTGTAAAAGATGTCCAAAAACTGCACGTCCGAAGCGAGGTGAATAGGCACGTGTTCTCGATTACGCACAGCCACGGCTGTCGCGAGGCTTGTGATACGGAGGCATGTGGCTACGATAGCGGTGTCTGCTTCGCCAAACGCCAATCATTGAATTCCAACACTAGCCGTCCACATGGGTGGTGCGCTTCGGAATGTTCGCCGCAAATGCAGAATGATCAGGTGTGTGACGCTGAGTGTTTCACAGCAGCATGCGACTACGATGCACCATCCTGTAATTACTGCAATGCCTTCATTGGTGGAGAAGGGTCACTGTTTCACTTCGCTGCCAAAGCTTACGAGAACCACTCAACGGTTGATAATAGTGCGGGGCCGTTGGTCTTGGTTGCCGCTATTGTGTGTGGCCTTGCTGTTATTTTGAGGATGTGGCTGGCAGTCGCTGCATCTTTGAAAGGTTTTTTTGAACCCTGTGGCAGTGCATTTGCGAAACCTTGGTCAAAACAGACCGACAGTCTGATGAATCAGTACGGCGTTAATGTAGTGGAAGAAAAATCAGCCCCTGTATTCTTTGGTGCGCCGCTGTGGCCTATGGCGGAAGTGTCGCCGTTGCTACAGCCGATCAGCGACGACTGGACAACAGATGAGAATGAAATAAATGAAGATACGGGTCAATTCACAGAAATTTATACCAGCAAGGCACAGCAGTACACGAGTCCGGACGGTGAGCCACTCCGCATGGAGCTGCATCAAGCAATGACAGGTGCTATTGCCACTATGCTGACGGTCATAGCACTTGGCGTGTGCCCTGCAATTGCATTAATTGGCAGTGGCAACCCCGGCTTGCCTGGTGCAACGAGCATGTCGCGGTTCTCCCTAGGTAACTTGTTCAACCCCGAGTCTGCCTGTAGCTACGCGATGTCGCCCCATGTCATGCTGCGGAATCGTCTATCCGAGGTGAGCGAACCCGAATGCGGCTCTGTCTCGATGCCGGTACACGCAGTACTGCTTGTCGACATGGTTGCCTGTGTTTGCTTCAGTATCTTGCTCTGCGCTCGCGCGCGCGATTTGCAGAAGCTGCGCAAAGCGACACCGCGGTTGTCAGACTACTGCGTACACATTTCAGGCCTCGGCCACGGCACCCATCTTGACTCTGCTGTGCAACGAATGGTCCGAAATATCAGTTGGATTAGCAGGGTGGACAAGGAAGACATGTTCATATATCCTGTTTGGCAGGACGACTTGCACTGGGGCTGGGCTAAGCTACAGCAAGCAGCGTTGATCCACGCGGGGGGCAATGAGAAAGCAGATGCCCTGACTGACTTGGTCAGAAAGCTGGACGATTCGCGCAATAACATAGGCTACCCGCGACCGTTCTCTGGGCACTGCATTGTCATTTTCAACAAACAGCATATGTCACGGGCTTGTCTTCATCACCATCTGAAGTCGTACGGTATTAAATTGCTCGAGTTGTTGCTACCGAAAGTGTACGAAGAGCTCACCAAGACCAGCAAGGATGAGTCGAACGAGAAACCTCCCAAGTGCTCGCTTTCTCGGTCCGGTGACCATTCAGACTTTGACTGGCTGTCATTGCGCTATGGTGGCGCACAGGGCTTTGCCGAACGTTGGCGAGGATACGCTGTTCGTCTCGGGGCATTTTTGACACTGATTGCCTCGTTTGTCTTGGCATTAGCTTTGCTCTTCTACATCCAGCTTGCAGACCCAAAAACTCTGACAGCTGCCAATGGCAGCGCCGAAGATACTGCAAGCGCGTTATTACTTAGCCCTATCCAGACAAGCTTGATCCTAATTGTTTACACGGATTTTACTGTGGCCGCAGTGGAGTTCACAACAGGAAAGGCTGCTCAGTACACAAAGCACACATTCTCATCCCAGCGCTCGTTTATTCTAACCCGCTCCGCGGTTACACAGCTATGCATCTTGGTCGTCCTGCCGTACGTCGTCTTGGGCGATCCTTTTTCTTGGAATTCTTTTGGCTCGGATACGGCAAGCAGCGTTTTCGGCAAGTGCAAGTATGTGCTGGAATCGCAGGTCGGCCAGCGTTTGCCGAATTCCGCTTTCATTCCGGGCGGTTTTGTGGACTTAGCACTATGGTTGCAGATCGTAAACGCATTGTTGACGCCTACGATGCGCCTACTGAGCCCTATCATAAACCCGCTTCAAGTTGCAATGGCGCTGCGAGATATGGCACAAAAAAGATCTGGTTTCCGCTGGGACTATGCGTACTCGAGTGAGAGCAGCTCAGCTAGTGTAGTCCGGATGGCAGGCCTTGCGATATGCTACGGTGGTGTGCAACCACTCGGGTACGCCGTGGCTGGTTTGGGACTCTGCCTTACCTATGCTGTTGATCGATACTGCGCAAAGCACGCGAAGTTCGCCAACCAAGCCACCTTAAGGCGCGGCGCTGGCTCAGGCGACCTGAATGATGGGCAAGTTGTGTGCATGCTACTGCAGCTGGCTGTGGCCGTGCACGCCTTGCTTGGCATTGCCTGGCTGGAGGCGCTAGGCATGACACCCAACCCATTTTTGGCGCAGTCCTTCTCACTCAGCTCGCTGCACATCTATTCGTTGGTGGCTCTGTTCGTCGCAGTAGCTACCCTGGGATCCGAGATGGAAGGTGTGATCGTGTGGCTGGCCGTCGGTGTGCCGGCATTGTTGATCGGTGCCTACAGGGTAATGCCGGTCGAGGGTGGCGGCGAGTACATAGAAGTGCAAGCTGGTGGACCCAATGCAGCTGTCCTGGTGGCTGTCATTGGCTTGGGTTTTCTCGGCAGCCCCTGGTTCTACCCGCTCCGGCCCCTACTTGGCCAGTGTAATCCTGCCTCATTGCTAGGGACCGTGCACGCAGAGAAGATCTTCGGTACTTTGGTCAAAGATTTGTCTCGCGAGACAGACGAGGAAGCATACTATACCAAGTCAACGATGCCCTTCAAGCCAAAACACATCATCGAGGCTACCATCGCCTCGGACGTGGCCGCGATCGAACTATCAGCTTAGAGCTAGACCATCAAGCGAATCAATGCCTTCTTGAAAGCAAGAAACTATCACATGTACTACAGCTGTACGGCCGTAAAAGGATCCTAGCTATAGTGTCAATAATGATGAGATCAGGAATTGACAGGAGACTGGAGGCGCATGAATGCAAACCACGTACAAGGATGCAAACCGCGCATGAATGCGAACCGCGCACGACGAGTTGACTGACAGGAGACTGGAGCAAACGGCGCACGAATGGAAGTAAGTAGATGATAGTGTCGGACGTGGCCGCGATCGAACTATCGGCTTAGAGCTCAGCCGGGGAGGTCTGGACCTTGTAGAGCTCGTAGAGAGCTTTCGCACTGCCCGTCACTGACCATCTATGAGTAGGGTGCGTCTTCTACATCGCCTAGAGCTAGAACGGAGTATCTTAGATAGTACCCCTATGTCTCAGACGGCTTTCGTGCAGCAAGGGTGAAGATAGTTGGCAGCAAGGATGCCACACACGTGTGCACTAGTACACGCGCGATGGGGAGTAGATAGAGATGTATTACAGTCGTTTGGGGCTAATAAGTATTATTCCATGCGCCGCTGTAGCACCACCGCCGCCCCCGCACAACACAAACAGCAGCAGTAGCAACAGACGCCTTGAGTTTCAATACGCATATCTCACAACGTTATCGAGTGGCCTGTCTCGGCCAGCAGCTCGAGCATCGCCGAGGGCTGTGGTTTCTTGTCTCCAAATCGCGGCGATAGCCCTCGCGGCACTCGCCCCTGTGCCAACTGCTCTTTCCAGCTGAGCAAGGCTAGCCGGCTCGCGCTCGAATGCGCATTGGGCTCCGAGTCATAAAGCGCAAGAAGCCCGTCGACCCAAACGAGGCTTGAAGCGCGGTCTAGTTCCACTGTGCCTGTATGCACAATGCAAAGAAAATCAGAGTCAAGCAAAGCATAGGACAAATCGCATGCGTCTAAAAGATAAGTACATGTCTGTGGCAGAGGCATGCATCCTACCAATCTGGTTTGGCGCGGTAGCATTGCCACTTTCCTTTAGAGGCCCACCGCCAATGATGATCGAACCCAGGCCCGCAACCACACCCCGCCGCAGCTTCTGTGCCAGCATTGTGCTACCAAGCACCACTGGCGCCTCTGGTGGCGAGATTCCCCGCTGTGGCGGCCGCATAATAGTTGTGCTGCTGCCACTCACAACATGTGCATGCTCCAACTCAGCAAGTCGATCAGAATACAGAGAGAGCATCTGCTTCGTGCGCCTGGCCGCCACTGACAGTGCCACTGGAGCAGCTTCTGCCTCTGTTGCACTACTGCGTGCTCGATAAGACGGATTGCGACTGTCCCAGGGTGGTGACTCTTGACGCGTTTGTGGCTCGGCTTTGCCGCTAGCAGAAGCACGATGCAAGTTGCGAGGTGCGCTTGATCCACGGCGTGCGTGTGCTGCATTTAAATCCCCTGCCGGTGACAGGTTTTGCCGATTATTTGCAAAGGAGACTGCCATGGAAAATGCCGACGGGGTTGCGGACGCCAGAGATGAGACGGATGAGATCCCAGACAGTATTGGCGATGCCGGCAGGACGCTGCCGCCGCCGCCGCCGCCGCCGCCGCCGCCGCTGCTGCTGTCAATACTAGCGGAATTCGCTTCTGTTTGGCGTTCGGCAGAGAGACTGCCATCTCTTCTTCGCCGTGTTGGTGAAATAACCTGGTGGTCAAGACCACGCTCTGTCTTTCGCGGCCCCGCAAATTTTGGGGTTCGGGTTGAAAAAGACCGTGCTTCACGCTCCCGATCAATCCAAGACTTCTGCACAGCGTTGCGATTAAGTGATGGGTGCGACAGAGAGGCCACCCTGGGCAGTGCAGTGGCCCTGTCCGTCCGTCTCTCGGGCTCTCCCTCTTCAACACTCCTCCTCTCTATTGCGGTCTCCAGCGCCACCCAAAGCGCATCCGCCTCAGCACTCCTGTGCGGTTCGGAATTCAGAAGACGTCCGAGAGCCTGCCGGTCAGGTACCAGAAATGACAGGTCTGCAACTGTCTCAACCATTTCCTCACGGACCATGTGCAGCCACTTAACCTGTAATGTAGGCGGTAGGGCAACAGTTGCATCGCCTAGCAGTCGCGATACATCACAGTGCACAATGCAAGAAACATGCAATGTTTTGTTGTTCTTGCTCGGCTTCGGGCGGCGCACAAACATGCTTCTTGCGACCTGCTTCTCCAGCTCTGCTCGCATGGCTGCAGCCTGTGCAACTTCTGCTTGTCGGCGTGCTAGCATCTTTTTCATACCCTTACGGTAGAGTCGATCCTCTACCTCCCCATCCAGCTCTCGTCGCCGCTGGGGTGTCGTCGATAGCCTGGCTCGACGCGCTACTTCCATGGCTTCGTTCAACATTTTGCGCTCCTGTGCTGCGACCTTTTGCCCACGCGTTGGCTGATACAATCGCTTTTCAGCTTCTGAACTTAACTGTGCCACCGAGTTAGCCGTTTTCGGCAGCTCGCGCTCTTTTGCCGCTGCCTTTTGACCACGTGTGTGCTGATACAGACGCTTTTCGGCCTCAATGCTGAGCGGAGCCACTGCCTTGACTAAGCCTGGCGAAAATGGATGCTCCACCACACGCGTCGGTGTTGCAAGCCGCACGCTAACCGATGACTGCGTCACAAGCGCCGCCTGTTTTTTAGCCTTCTCGACGCGCTGTGCAAATAAAGATCTAGATGCCCTCCGTTCCTCCCCAGTCATCTCAAGCGCCCTAACTGTGGTTGGTTCTGTGACACCGAATGCACTTTGGTGTATCGTCGGCGGTGTCGATAGTTTGCGCCCAGACTGAGACAATCGATTCCATACTGCCGCTCGATCTGACTGTTGCGGCAGTGGATGGCTTTGTACGGAGGCCTTCTGGTCAGTAATATGCCGCCCCTGCTCACGCTTGCGCCTTTGCACTACCGTTTCGACCTCCTTCCCAGCATCTCCAGGCACGTTTTGCGATGCCAATCCAGAAGCTGATCCCAGCCCAGCTGCTTTGCGTTCATACTCGGCTTCGTGCTGAAAATCACCTCTTGGTTCAGACTCAATTTCTGTTACTACCTCGGGTCGCATAGACTCCAACTCCAGCTCGGCTTCCATTGGTCGTTCCTGATCTGGCTCACGCTCTGGCTCTCTACAGAAGACGAAATCACGCGTGGGGACAGCTGTGGCATCGTCATCGCATCCGCTTGTTGGTGCTTTGGCAAACATAGCTGCCATATCAGCGTAAAGATCGTCCTCCTGCGCATGAAGTTCGTGCTTAGAGCTAGGCTCTGCTTCTAGTGCATTATTGAATGCAACGCTCGGATGATCAATGGGTAGCAGATTGTCGTCGCCCTCCCGTGTCGTTGTCGATGATGTTTGATAGTTGCGCGCAGTCGGGCTAAGGTGTAAACCACTGTTCAACACTGCTAGTAAGTTCTCGGCAGACACAGACGTGCCCTTCGTCGCTTCTGTGTATGCTGGTTTCTGCACTTCTAGCAAATCATGTGTCTCAAGCGCGCAGCTCGCGCCCTCGCCCTGGCCCTGTTCCGCGCACGGCCCCGCAAGATTTGCATCGGGCGCAAGCCCTGGCAGCTCAGCCAGCTGCAGAGGGCTGGACTCAGCCTCGGTCTCAAGTGCCAGCACGAGCTCTGGCTCGGGCTCTGGTTCTGGCTCGGGCTCGTGCCCGGCGGTCATGGCCACAGACGCTGATTCGGGGGCTGGCTCTGCCTCAGGTTGGGGAGCTAGGCTGGTGTCGACCTCCAGTACAAGGGCTTGTGCTTGCGCTCGTGCTTCGGCGGCTTCGGCTCTTTGCTCGGGTCCATGCTCAGGCTCGAGCTCGAGCTGCGGTCTCGGCTCCTCATCGGAGTGCATCATTGACTGCAACTCGTTGACGCTTTCATCATTACTACTGAGATTGACTTGCGCAGCTTCACATGCAGCTGTACCCCGGTCTTGTGCGGGCAAGGTCGGTGACGCTAGAACAGTGTCAAGCACCGGTGCTGCCACTTCTTCTGCCCCGTACAAGCCCATGAGCGCGGCAAATGGGTCATCCGCTGGGTCGCCGTCTGCAGCCACCATTTCCATCGGCAGCCCACCCACCGTGGAGAACATGGATTCCATCTCTGCAAATGGGTCGGTGCCCCCCATGCCGGTAGTTTATGTGCGCTCGTGCCGACAGCGATCCTGGGGGACCAGTGTCGGAGAGAGGTGCTTGGTCCAACCAGCTTGCCAACTGCTGCCTCGAGCGCGCCTCGAGCGCGCGCTCGAGTCGATCCTCTATCACTCGAATCACTCGATTCTCGATCATCAGCTGCTTCTTACTTCTTAGCTCGGATACAGACCTTGAAAGTTTACAGGCCTGTTTGATCCCCGAATGATCCGCCGGGGACCTGAGTCGATTCGATTTTTTTGACCTGTGTCGATTCGAATTTTTTTGATCCCAAGATACAGCTGTACTATCTAGATACTAGTACAGCTGTAGGATCCTAGGGATCCCAACTGTACCATGCAGCGCACCTTACATGATTAGGAGAGACTTATTGTATTCTTCTGTCTCGTTTGGGCGCTTCTGGGGAGCACTGTGTTCAACTCTATCGTCACGCAGGGCGTGGTGCCCGATCTCTTGACTCAACCTCGCTACCGGCCTGCTCGCGGCCATCCGATCCCTCCAGAGCATGTACAGCCAATGCGTGCCAAGGCTGCCCTTCTACAGCAGCAGATTATCCAGATTATCCAGCCGAGCGATTTTCCCCAGCCGTCGCATTGCTCCGACGCTGTCTACGAAGCGATGCCTGCCGGCATGCAGTCGATGTACCGCGGGGCGAAGGGCAAGCAGCACGCCCTGCTGCGGTCCATCCAGCCAATGCTTTATCTTGCTGTTCTTTGCGATCGCGGCGAGCACGACGACGGCTAATGTGCAATCGCTCACTTTTTTTAACACCCCCTGCACCTAAGACACATTACATCCCCCATATATGCTTGCGCCAAATCTAGGAGCGGAAAATTAGGGATTTCGTCGACACAGCCCCAAAGGCACATAAACCCCTTCCTTAGACCACAAAACCGCCCCCCAATGCGTCAAATTAGTGGTGGTCACGAATTCCGCCCTCATGGGGGGCTATTACTTTCTCGCGACTGGCGAAAGTCAATGCAAAATAGCCCATTTTTACCAAGACTTTTGAGGGCACCCCCTAGAGAACTATTGCTATTTGTGTACCATATGCCTTGAGACTCGATGAGCTCCACATTCTACCTATGAAGAACGCTTTCCACGCGTCATATACTCCCTATAGTCCATATTGACCTCTATCGACCTTCCATGGCCTTTACCCATACATTAGTACTACGAATGTATGGTGGAAATTGACTTTCGCTCACCCAAAATAGGTAATAGCCCCCCACGAGGGCGGATTTCGTGACCACCACTAATTTGGCGCATTGGGGGACGGTTTTGGGGTCTAAGGAAGGGGTTTATGTGCTATTAGGGCTGTGTCGACGAAATCCCTAATTTTCCGCTCCTAGATTTGGCGCAAGGCCCCCATACATTCTTAGGTGCAGGGGGTGTTAAAAAACCATCCTGAAGAAGAGGATTCCGCGGCCGCCGAAGGCCGACGACGACCTCTTCTGTCCCTTTGTTTTTCTGTGTGGTGCCTGATGACTCTGATCTAATCTTTTCGCGGCCTTCTTTTCGCGGCCTAAGATTACGCGCCATGCATGCTTTGTTCGATTGTGTGCGGTAAATAAAATATACCTGATTTTTATAGGCATACTCCTCCAACGCAGCTCGCAACTCCGATAGAGCTTCTCGCCATACATAGGTACAGGCGTGGAGAATTGTAGTAGATTTCTCATTTTGTACACACAAGCCCCCCGAGCTTCTCTCCAAAGGATTTCAATTGTGTGTACCAAATAGGTCACGAACTAACGGTTCGCCACGCCTGCCTTTCTACAGGCATGCCATGCACTCGTACTCTACAGCATACGTAAAATTTCTGAGATCTGCGCGCGCGCGCGGCCTGCTGTACAGCAAGGGAAGACTCTGAAAGGGAAGACTCTGTGAGAGTCTTCCCTTGTGGAAGA